>OHMW01001515.1_pt1 | contig 11033 bp, 9 predicted proteins | sample 1569391 | NCBI WGS metagenome assembly OHMW01 (sample SAMEA3879557, study PRJEB24766) | human gut metagenome | biome: human-associated habitat; feature: feces | place: USA | collected 1985/1987 | reverse complement strand
ATCTGGGCGATCGCTCCCGGTATGGCGATCGACTTTACCGCCATCAGATCCTTCAGGGAAAAATGCAGCCCGACGCCAAACATCAGCAGGATCACGCCTAATTCCGCCAGCTCAGGCGCCAGTTTGGTATCTGCGACAAAACCCGGCGTAAAGGGCCCTGCCAGCACGCCCGCCAGCAAATAGCCTACCAGGGGCGAAATACGCAGTTTATTGGCAATCATGCCGAGAATAAAAGCGAGCACAAGTCCACCAACAATGGTGGTGATAAGCGGTGTGGCGTGGTGCATTCCGTCTCCTTTTGCGATGGGTGATCCATTTTTGGTGCAAATACCAAAAAGCCGATTAATAGTTTATGACAATTTTTACGCTTATGTTTATGAATAATTGTTGAAAACACAATAAAAAGGCAATAAGCATGAAAAAAGGCAGATTTTGATAAATTTGCTGAGGGGAGGGAGAGGAAAGCCTTATGGCATCAGGTTATCCGGCTGCCAAAGTTTAACTTTGGCAGCCGTGAAGTTACGCTTTATGACGGTTGTCAGGCAGGAATATGGTCAACATCCCCAGAAGTGGCAGGAAAGCGCAGATTTTATAGACCAGGAAGATGCTGGTGTGGTCGGCAACCATCCCTAAAACGGCTGCGCCAAGGCCGCCCATGCCAAAGGCAAAACCGAAAAAGAGGCCGGAAACCATACCGATACGTCCCGGCAGCAGCTCCTGCGCGTAGACCAGGATGGCTGAAAATGCCGATGCGAGAATAAAACCAATAATCACCGTCAATATTCCGGTCCATTCCAGCGTTGCGTAGGGTAAAACAAGCGTAAACGGTGCAACGCCGAGGATAGAGCCCCAAATCACATATTTACGTCCGATTTTATCCCCCACAGGGCCGCCAATCACCGTGCCTGCCGCCACCGCAAACAGGAAGGCAAAGAGATGGAACTGGGCGTTTTGTACCGATAATCCGAATTTTTGCATCAGATAGAAGGTGTAATAGCTGCTGATGCTCGCCATATAGAAATATTTCGAGAAAATCAGCACCAGCAGCACGCTGACGGCAAGGATCACCTTATTGCGCGGAAGGGGGTTGGTTATCTTCACGGCAGGTTTTCCCTTATTTACGCGATGCTGCGCGGCATACCAGCGGCTGATTTGCGCCAGGACGACAATCGCCAGCAGCGCGGCCAGCACAAACCACGCCACGTTGCCTTTACCGTAGGGCGCGATAATCACCGCCGCCAGCAGAGGACCGAGGGAGCTACCAAAGTTCCCCCCCACCTGGAACAGAGACTGCGCCAGCCCGTGGCGTCCGCCGGAGGCCATACGCGCCACGCGGGACGATTCCGGATGGAACACCGATGAACCGGTTCCCACCAGCGCCGCGGCAACCAGTACCGCCTCAAAGCTGCCCGCCATGGCCAGCAGCACCAGCCCGCTCAGGGTGAAGCACATCCCAATGGGCAGCGACCATGGCATCGGGTATTTGTCCGTCCAATAGCCCACCACCGGCTGTAGCAGCGAAGAGGCCAGCTGGAAGGTCAGGGTGATCATCCCGATCTGCACGAAGGTTAATGAGAACTCAGACTGCAACAGCGGGTAGATCGCCAGAATCAGCGACTGGATCATGTCGTTGAGCAGATGAGAGAGACTGATTGCGCCTAATACTTTAAAGGAAGTGCGCGATTTCGGCGGCGACGCCGGAGCGCCCTGGACGGGCTGGGTTGATTCACTGATTGCCATAAATACCACGTCGATTTGTTATTAGAGATGCAGGGAGTAATTATTATCCGACTAACATACCCGTCCGTGACATTTGAAGAAAGTCGCAATTCTGAAAACTTATTTGTCTATTCTTGTGAGTCACTGTAATTTTTGCGTTTGTCTATGGGTCAGGGAGAGAGAAGATGAAGTTAATGAAGCGTGGCGTCGCGCTGGCGCTCATCGCCGCATGGGGGCTAACAAGCCTGCCCGCGCAGGCGTATGAAAAAGATAAAACCTATAAAATTACCATTCTGCATACTAACGATCATCACGGCCATTTCTGGCGCAGCGAATACGGTGAATATGGCCTGGCGGCGCAAAAAACGCTGGTGGATGGCATTCGTAAAGAGGTCGCGGCCCAGGGCGGCAGCGTGCTGTTGCTGTCGGGCGGGGATATTAATACCGGCGTACCGGAATCTGATTTGCAGGATGCCGAGCCTGATTTCCGCGGCATGAATTTAATTGGTTACGACGCGATGGCGGTCGGAAACCACGAGTTTGATAATCCGCTGAGCGTGTTGCGCCAGCAGGAGAAGTGGTCCAAATTCCCGTTCCTTTCCGCCAATATTTATCAGAAAAGCACCGGCGAGCGCTTGTTTAAACCGTGGGCGCTGTTCAAGCGTCAGGATCTGAAGATCGCGGTCATCGGCTTAACCACCGACGATACGGCCAAAATTGGCAACCCTGAATTTTTCACCGACATCGAATTCCGTAAACCGGCGGACGAAGCGAAGCTGGTGATCCAGGAGTTGCAGCAGAATGAAAAACCGGATGTGATTATCGCGACCACCCACATGGGGCATTACGATAACGGTCAGCACGGCTCTAACGCGCCGGGCGACGTGGAGATGGCGCGCAGCCTTCCAGCGGGCTCGCTGGCGATGATTGTGGGCGGTCATTCGCAGGATCCGGTCTGCATGGCTTCTGAGAATAAAAAGCAGGTAGATTATGTGCCCGGCACGCCGTGCGCGCCGGATCGTCAGAACGGGATCTGGATTGTACAGGCCCACGAGTGGGGTAAATACGTTGGCCGCGCGGATTTCGAATTCCGTAACGGCGAGATGAAGCTGGTGCACTATCAGCTCATCCCGGTCAACCTGAAGAAGAAAGTGACCTACCCGGATGGCAAAAGCGAGCGGGTACTCTACACGCCAGAGATCGCTGAAAACCAGCAGATGCTCTCTCTGCTGGCGCCGTTCCAGAGCAAAGGGAAAGCGCAGCTGGACGTGAAGATTGGCACGCTTAACGGACGACTGGAAGGGGACCGCAGCAAAGTCCGCTTTGTACAGACCAACATGGGGCGTCTGGTGCTGGCCGCGCAGATGGCGCGCACGAATGCGGATTTCGCCGTGATGAGCGGCGGCGGTATTCGTGACTCCATCGAAGGCGGAGACATCACCTATAAAGACGTGCTCAAAGTGCAGCCGTTTGGCAACGTGGTGGTCTATGCGGACATGAGCGGGAAGGAGGTGATTGACTACCTGACCGCCGTGGCGCAGATGAAGCCAGATTCCGGGGCGTATCCGCAGTTTGCTAACGTCAGCTTCGTCGCGAAGGACGGTAAGCTCAACGATCTCAAAATCAAAGGCGAACCGGTTGATACGGCGAAAACCTACCGCCTGGCAACGTTAAGCTTTAACGCCACCGGCGGCGACGGCTATCCGCATATCGATAACAAACCGGGCTATGTAAATACCGGGTTTATTGATGCGGAAGTGTTGAAGCAGTTTATCCAGCAAAATTCACCGATTGACGTGAACGCGTATGAGCCGAAAGGTGAGGTGAGCTGGCAGTAGTGTTGTGCGGCCTGATGCCCTCCCCAACCCTCTCCCACCGGGAGAGGGCGCGAACACAAAAAACGGTAACGCCTGTTACCGTTTTGCTTTTACCTCGCAGCGCCACCGGGCAATTTTCTCAATCCCGGCGCGCAATATCCGCAAATTTCGCGTCCAGCATTTTCGCCAGATCGCCTGCGGACAGTTCGATATCCAGCCCGCGTTTGCCGCCAGAAATATAGATCGTTTCAAATTCTTGCGAAGGCGCATCGATCAGCGTGGGCAGACGCTTTTTCTGACCGAGCGGGCTGATCCCGCCGACCAGATAACCCGTTGTGCGTTGCGCAACCATCGGGTCTGCCATATCGACCTTTTTCGCTCCCATCGCTTTGGCCACTTTCTTCAGATCAAGCTGTCCGGCGACGGGCGTTACTGCTACGGCGAGGTGCTTCATATCGCCGTTCACCGCGACCAGCAGCGTTTTGTAGACCTGGTCCGCGTTCAGCCCCAGCTTGCGCACCACTTCATCACCAAAGTTGGTTTCGTTCGGATCGTGATCGTAGGTGTGGATCCGGAAAGAAATTTTGTTTTTTTCGAGTAATTTAACGGCGGGAGTCATGGCTATCCTTCTTACGACAGACGATTCATGCCAGCAGCATACGCCTGACGTTTGTCTAAAAAATAGCACCATCTTGCGCAATAGTATTGGCAGTGATGGTTACTTTGAGCGACAATCGGCGTAGCCGAAGGTCACTTCGGTATAATAAAAACGATGAAATTCCTCTTTGACGGGCCAATAGAAATATTGGCCATTTTTTTATTTCAGCAGCGACGGCAAATTCCCTTCTCCGTACAAATGCAACGCGCCAACCGCGACAACATAACGACCGGCAGGCAGGGCATATAGCGTCTCCCGCCACGCCTGGTTGCGCGCGTTCATCAGCACATCATACAACGATTCACTGAACGTCGACGGTAACGCCAGCTTACCGTCTGCGGGCGGCGCATCCAGCCACCAGCCAATCATCGTTTGCAGCAGACGCGCGTTGGTGTGCCAGTGGGTCAGGGTATCATCCAGTAGCATCTTGCCGTCATCGGGAAGCTGGCGAAGGAGCGCAATCTGGCTGTCCGTGCCTTCCAGTTCAATAACGGACAGGTTGCGCGCCCTTGCCGCATTCAGCAGTTGATAATCGATACCGTAATCGCCGCGCAGCCCCAGGCGCTGCGCCTGGGTTGCCTGTAGCACCATGGCAATTTGCCACAGGGGCAGGGTGTCGAGCATTGAGAGCGAGACGCCGGTCTCATCCGCAAGACGAGTAAGCTCAGCCAACTGCGTCTCGTTAAGACGTTCCGCCAGGGGGCGGCCGCTTTCCAGCCCGGCAAACGGCGATTCATGGCCGGAGATGTCGGCTTCGACGATCAGCGCGTCGGCGCGCTTCAGTAGTTTAATCAGGCCGGAGGGCAGGGGGGACATATCCTGCGTGCCCATATGAATGCTTCCCACCAGGTGCAGATGCTGCCCGCCCGGAAGCGAAATATCCATACCGGGCCAGGCATAACGGCGGGGAAAAAGGGCGCGAAACGATGTTTTTATACGATTAAACAGACCCATACGCGCTCCATAAACGGAAAGGTTCATGCTAGCGCGTACGGGTACAAGGTTCAATCCTTCGGTTTAAACCGCAGCAGACGGTTAGCGTTGCTCACCACGGTAATTGACGAGAGCGCCATCGCCGCACCCGCAACAACCGGGTTCAGCAGGGTACCGGTCAGCGGCCACAAAATCCCGGCGGCAATCGGAATGCCGAGCGAGTTATAGACGAACGCCCCCAGCAGGTTCTGCTTCATGTTGCGCAACGTGGCTTTCGAAATCGCCAGCGCGTCCGCCACGCCCATCAGGCTGTGGCGCATCAGGGTGATCGCCGCGGTTTCAATGGCGACATCGCTCCCGCCGCCCATCGCAATTCCTACGTCAGCCTGCGCCAGCGCCGGGGCGTCGTTGATGCCGTCGCCCACCATCGCCACCTGGCGACCCTGACTTTGCAGGTTCTTGATGGCGTCCGCTTTGCCGTCCGGCAGCACGCCCGCGATCACCTCATCAATACCGGCTTCTTTGGCGGTGGTCGGGTTGTCCCCGGTCAGCATCACCAGACGATAGCCCGCGCGGTGCAGGCGCTGTAAGGCATCTACGCTGTCCTGGCGTAACGGATCGCGCACGGCCAGTAGCGCCGCCACCTGACCATCCCTCGCCAGCAGAACCGGCGTCGCGCCCTGAGAGGCCTGCGCGTTCAGCTCTGCGTCCAGCGCGGACGTATCAACGCCGTGTTCAGTCAGCAGTGCCTGGTTTCCCAGCAGCAGCGTATGGCCTTCGGCTTCACCGCTGACCCCTAAACCGCGCAGGGTGCGGAAGTTACTTACCTGCGGCAGACGGGCATCACCGGCTTTCTCCAGGATGGCGCGCGCCAGCGGGTGGCTGGAGCCTTGTTCCAGCGCGGCGGCCAGGCGCAGGGCATCCGTCTCCGTACAGCCAACGGTACTGACGGCTACCACCTGCGGTTTGCCCTCGGTGAGCGTGCCGGTTTTATCAAAAACAAGGGTGTCCAGCGTGCTTGCCCGTTGCAGGGCGTCAGCATCACGGACCAGTACGCCAAATTCGGCGGCGCGTCCGACGCCAGAGATAATCGACATCGGCGTGGCCAGGCCAAGGGCACAAGGGCAGGCGATGATCAGTACCGTGGTGGCGATCACCAGGGTGTAGACAATCTGCGGCGCCGGGCCGAAGAAATACCAGATTGCCGCGCTCAGCAGGGCAATACCGACGACTACCGGCACAAAAATGGCGGAGATTTTATCGGCAAGCTGACCAATCTCCGGCTTACTGCTCTGCGCCTGGCGGACCATGCGAATGATGCGTGACAGCGTGGTATGGCTGCCGACCGCGCTGGCGCGGAACAGCACGCTGCCGTCCTGTACCACCGTACCTGCATGCACTGCATCGCCCTGAGATTTCTGCTGAGGGATCGGCTCGCCGGTCAGCATCGCTTCATCCAGCCAGGCATCGCCCTGGGTGATTTCACCGTCGACGGGCACGCGGTCGCCGGTGGTCAGGCGCAGCGTCATTCCCGGCTGTACCTCTGAGAGCGGAACGCTTTTTTCCCCGTCGTCCGTGACCACGCGGGCCGTCGGCGGGGTTAAATCGAGTAATCTTTCCAGCGCTTTCGACGAGCGCTGACGCGCGCGGGCTTCGAGCATATGGCCTAAGTTAATCAGACCGATAATCATCGCACTCGCTTCATAATAGAGATGGCGCGCCTCCATCGGGAACCACTGCGGCCAGACGTTCACGCTCATCGAATACAGCCACGCCGCGCCGGTACCGAGCGCGACCAGCGTGTCCATCGTCGCGGTGCGGTTTTTCAGGCTCTTCCAGGCGCTGGTATAGAAATGTCCGCCAGCAAACACCATCACCGCAAGGGTAATCAGACCAATCACCAGCCACAGGGTGCGGTTGTCAGCGGTGACCATCATGTTGTCACCCATCATGCCCCACACCATCACCGGAATACCGACCAGCAGGGCGACAATCGCCTGCCAGCGGAAGCGCTTCATGGTGGCGACAGCCGTTTCCTGCTGGCGCTCGCGGCGCTCGGCATCATCTTCGATGGCCTCCGCCCCGTAGCCCGCTTTCTCCACGGCCTGCACTAACTCTGCGGCGGAGGCGCTGCCCATCACCAGCGCAGTACGCTCCGCCAGGTTTACCCGTGCCTGTGCTACACCCGGTACCGCCTGTAAGGCGTTTTGTACCCGGGAAACGCAGCTGGCGCAGCTCATGCCGTTGATCAGCAGTTGTTGGCTGTCATCAATGTCATCAGCTACCGGAAGCTCAGGAGTGGCCGCTGTCAGTGCTTCCGACGGGGATGATGACTCTGCCAGCGGTTTAGCCTTTGGGTGGCTTAACTCCGCCCCGTAACCGGCCTGTTTAATGGTATCAATCAGCGCGTCGGCGCTGGCGCTGCCGGTCACGGCGGCATGATCGATAGTCACCTCAGCGCTTTCCACGTCAGGACGCTGCTCCAGGCTTTCTTTAACGCGTTTGACACAGTGGCCGCAGGAGAGGCCGTCCAGTGTCAGGTCAATAGTGTGAGACATAACAAAACTCCCGTATAATGTTCTGGTCAATTGTTGACCTTCACTCTGCTTTTCGCTAACTGTTATGAAGGTTAAACCTTCCATCAAGGGGAAGGTCAAGGGGGAAATGTGAATATCAGCGATGTTGCGAAAAAAACCGGCTTAACCAGCAAAGCGATTCGCTTTTATGAGGAAAAAGGGCTGGTGACGCCACCGTTGCGCAGTGAGAACGGCTACCGCAGCTATACGCAGCTGCATCTTGATGAACTGACGTTACTGCGCCAGGCAAGACAGGTAGGATTTAACCTTGAAGAGTGCGGCGAGCTGGTTAACCTGTTTAACGATCCGAAACGCCACAGTGCCGACGTGAAAAAACGTACGCTGGAAAAAGTAGCGGAGATCGAACGCCATATCATCGAATTACAGGCGATGCGTGAGCAACTGTTACAGCTGGCAGAATCCTGCCCGGGAGATGACAGCGCCGAGTGCCCGATTATCGACAATCTTTCCGGCTGCTGCCACCGTAAAACCCACGCCTAACAGGCTTTAACCCGCAGGGTAATACCTTCCACCGCGATGACCTCAACCCGCGTGCCGGCGCTGAGGTCATCATCGGCCACCACCGGCCACGAACTGTCCCCCACGCGCATATGACCGCGTCCGTTTATTAGCGTGTTATCAAGCGTAAAGCGTTTACCCACGATCTGCTGCCCACGCTGGTTGAGATGCGCGTCGACCGGCTTCTGCGCCTTCACCCGTTTGTTCAGCCAGCGCCACCACAGCCAGGCGGCCAGCAGCGTCAGCACGGCAAACAGCGCGCCCTGCCACTCCCAGCCGACAGGCAGCAGCCAGACGACCAGCCCGGTAATCACCGCGGCAACCCCGCTCCACAGCAGATAACCGTTGCCGCCAAGCATCTCGGCGGCCAGCAGCAGTCCGCCAAGGCTTAGCCAGAACGCATGAGGATGTGCAACGATGAGCTCAATCATTTTTTACGCTCGTTTCCGCCGTCTTTGATCAGTTCGGCAATTCCGGCGATAGACCCCATCAGGCTGCTGGCATCCAGCGGCATCATCACCACTTTGCTGTTGTTCGCGGAGCCGATCTCCTTCAGCGCATCGGTATATTTTTGTGCGACGAAGTAGTTCACGGCCTGGATATCCCCGGCGGCAATCGCCTCGGAGACCATTTGCGTCGCGCGGGCTTCCGCTTCTGCCGAACGTTCACGCGCTTCCGCCTGGAGGAAGGCAGACTGACGGTCGCCCTCGGCTTTCAGGATCTGCGACTGTTTTTCCCCTTCCGCTTTCAGGATTTCAGCCTGACGCACCCCTTCGGCTTCAAGAATATAGGCACGCTTGGTACGCTCGGCCTTCATCTGCGCGTTCATGGAAGCAATCAGCTCTGCCGGTGGGCGCACGTCGCGGATCTCAATGCGTGTCACTTTGATCCCCCACGGATTGGTGGCTTCATCCACAATGTGCAGCAGGCGGGTATTAATGCTGTCGCGCTGGGAGAGCATTTCATCCAGCTCCATCGAGCCAAGCACGGTACGGATGTTGGTCATGGTCAGGTTGACGATCGCCAGCTCCAGGTTGCTCACCTCATAGGCCGCTTTTGGCGCATCAATCACCTGAATAAAGCACACCGCATCGATGGTGACGTTGGCGTTATCCTTGGAGATGACTTCCTGAGAAGGGATATCCAGCACCTGCTCCATCATGTTGATTTTGCGCCCAATTCTGTCCATGAACGGGACGATCAGGCTTAAACCCGGCTGAAGGGTATTGGTGTAGCGACCGAAGCGTTCGACGGTCCACTGGTAACCCTGCGGGACAATTTTGACGCCTGCGCCCACGATAACCAGCGCAACGAAAATAAGGACGGGAACAACGATGAGCATAAAAACCTCCTGTTTTGCATGCCGTAACGAGAAAAACTGCGTATTTGTTGAACGTAAGTATATCGGCTAACGAACAGGATTTCGCCCCTGTAAAGAGGTGGGAACCGGACTGGCAGAAATAAAACGCCCCGTTCGGGATGCGGGGCGCAAAGCGTTACTTTTCAGACCAGGTATAGCTGAAGTCAGTGATAAACCCATCCCCGGCGTCAGCGATGGCTTTTGATAATCCCTGATAGTATTTTTCCAGGCCGATGGCCTCTATCTGCTGGATCTGCTCGCGAACGGGAGCGCAGAACAGCACCGCATTGCCCGCTCCGACACGTTTGTTGTTCGGCGGCAGATCGCCAGTAATCGCTTTAAACCAGGTTCTGATCCCTTGCTTTAAGTTGTGCGGCGCTTTTGTAAGATCCTCCTGGCCGGTCAGCACCTGTAGGGTAGGGAATTCATTAGCATTGACGGCGGTTTTCATACGCGCAAAGAACGCGGTAAAAAGCTCAAAAGAGCCGAGATCCGTAACGCGAGGCTTGGTAGTTTTTCCGTTTTTATTGCCCATTTTTCCGGCAGGGGCTGTAGGTGCCGGAACCACATTGACCTTATGCAGATCCAGACCAAACAGCAGATTGCAGTGCGCCCGGCGCTCTTTAAGCGGGTAGGACATCAGCACGTCAATAAACGCCGTCGCCTTCACATCGGCCAGGTCATGGTTAATCAGCCATTGCGAGCGGGCAAATTCCGCAGGGGAAACGAACCAGTCAGGCACCTCAGTAAAGCGTCTGGATTTACCCTTGCCGTCAAACTCGAGAAAGTAAGCCCCATCATCGAAAGCAAAATAGCAGTTTTTAAAGCTACCGATTGTGGTGTTAACGATGAGCGCCTTCTTAACAAAATCGACCACCTCTGCCCCCATGACAAAACGCGTGAGTTCAGAAGAATTGATGACTTCCATTAATGTTTCCACATCAGGAACACCAGGCTTCAGGGAGGAGAACTCATAAAAGATATGTGTCATGTTGCTGACTTCCTGTAGTTATAGAGGTGACAATAAACAGGCAAAAAGTTTAACACTTGCTATAGGTTAAGGCTATTCGCGCTGCGTAGCGGAAAGGATTATGCTTAAGGCTCTTCTTATCACAGCGGTTAATGGAATCGGAATGAATAATAAAAAAAATCTTCTGGATATCAGGGATGTTGGCTTTCGTGTGGGTGATAACACCATCCTTCAGCACGTCGATTTTTGTCTCTCTCCGGGCGAATTTAAACTGATAACCGGTCCCTCCGGCTGCGGCAAAAGCACCCTCCTGAAAATCGTGGCTTCGCTACTGAGCCCAACGGAGGGAACCATCCTGTTTGCAGGAAAAGATATCGCCACGCTTTCACCGGAAAGCTATCGCCAGCAGGTGTCATACTGCGTGCAAACGCCGTCCCTGTTTGGCGACACGGTGTACGACAATCTGGTTTTCCCCTGGCAC
>OHMW01001507.1_pt1 | contig 11055 bp, 6 predicted proteins | sample 1569391 | NCBI WGS metagenome assembly OHMW01 (sample SAMEA3879557, study PRJEB24766) | human gut metagenome | biome: human-associated habitat; feature: feces | place: USA | collected 1985/1987 | reverse complement strand
ATTTTGAGAGGCTGCCCATATGCAGTTTCAATTTTAATATGAGGTGTATTCAGTGACTGCAAAAACTTATGCAATTTTAAATTATGGCTGCCAGATGAACGAAAGTGACGCTGAGCATTATGCTGGGCAGCTGCAGGAGCTTGGTTATAAAGCTGCTGAGGATTTTCATGATGCAGATGTTGTGGTAGTAAATACCTGTTGTGTGCGTGAGAGTGCGGAAAAGCGTATTTTAGGGAAAATTGGTGAATTGAAAGGGGTCAAAGCTAATCATCCAGGGCAGATAGTTTGTGTTGCTGGGTGTATGGCACAAAAAGATGGTGAGAAGCTTATAAAAAAACATCCGCAAATCGATTTGTTGATCGGCACGGCTCATGTCAACGGGTTTAAAGAAATACTTGCTGAGTATTTGTCTGAAAAGGGTGAGCGTGTTTATAATAGTTTAGAAGTAAAAGAAAGCGAATTTGAGGGTGAGCGTATTCGTCAAAGCGGTTTTTCAGCCTGGATTCCTATTATGTATGGCTGCAATAATTTTTGCAGCTATTGTATAGTTCCTTATGTGCGTGGACGCGAAAAAAGCCGTGAACCTAAAGAGATTGTACGTGAAATCGAACGTCTCGTTGACGATGGTGTAAAAGAAGTCATGCTTCTTGGACAGAATGTTAATTCATATGGAAATACATTTGAAGAACCATTTTCATTTGCACAACTTTTAAGAGAAATAGAAAAAATTGACGGGCTTGAGCGAATCAGATTTATGACACCTCATCCAAAAGATTTTTCGGATGACCTCATTGAAGTTATGAGAACATCAAAGAAAGTCTGCAATCATATCCATCTTCCTCTCCAGTCAGGAAGCAGCCGCATTCTGAAGCTTATGAACAGAAAATATACAAAGGAACATTACCTCGAACTTGTAGATAAGATAAGAGACAGACTTCCTGATGTGTCAATAACAACAGATATTATTGTCGGATTTCCCGGTGAGACGGAAGAAGATTTTGAAGATACACTTGATGTAGTAAGAAAAGTTAAATATGACAGTGCATATACTTTTATATATTCAAAGAGAACAGGAACTCCTGCTGCCAAAATGGAAAACCAGGTACCTGAAGATGTTGTAAAAGACAGATTTAACAGGCTTCTTGCAACAATTAATGAAGTTTCACATACAATCAGTGCAAGATATGAGGGACAGAGTGCAAAAGCTCTTGTTGAGTGTATCAACGACCATGATTCAAGCCTTGTTACAGGACGTCTCACTAATAATATGCTTGTACATTTTCCGGGCGATAAATCACTTATCGGCAATATAGTTGATGTAAAACTTACAGAATGTAAGGGATTTTATTATATGGGAGAAATGTTGTAATGGCTGAATATTCACCAATGATGCAGCATTATCTTGCGACAAAAAAACAATATAATGACTGTATATTATTTTACAGACTTGGCGATTTCTATGAAATGTTCTTTGATGATGCAATAACTGTATCCAAAGAACTTGAACTTACACTTACAGGAAAAGACTGCGGACAGGAGGAACGTGCACCTATGTGTGGCGTTCCTTTCCATGCTGCCGAGACATATATCAACCGCCTTGTATCTAACGGACACAAAGTTGCAATATGTGAACAGATGGAAGACCCGAAGCTTGCAAAAGGCATTGTAAAACGTGAAGTAATAAAAGTTGTAACTCCGGGAACCAATCTTAATGCACAGGCTTTGGATGAAACTAAAAACAATTATCTTTTCTGTATATATTATCAAGGAGATGTTATAGGTGTTTCGATATGTGATTTCTCAACAGGTGATTATTTTGTTACAGAATTAAAATCGGAAAATGAGCTTATTGATGAGATAAATAAATTTGTTCCGTCCGAAATAATTGTAAATGAATACTTTGCCATGAGTGGTATTGATTTAACAGCTGTAAATGAAAAACTGAATATTTCAATGTCAACACTTGAAAACTGGTATTTCGATGAGGACAGTTCAATCAAAAAGCTCTTATCTCATTTTAAAATATCAGCACTTGACGGTCTTGGTGTAAAAGATTATCCGACAGGTATCATTGCTGCAGGTGCTCTTCTTACATATCTTTATGAGACACAAAAAAGCGATATGTCACATATTATCACGCTCACTCCTTATACAACAGGAAAATATATGCTTATTGACAGTTCATCGCGTAGAAATCTTGAACTTGTAGAGACACTCCGTGAAAAACAGAAACGAGGCTCATTAATCTGGGTTCTTGATAAGACAAAGACTGCTATGGGTGCAAGAGCACTCCGGTCTATGATTGAGCAGCCTCTTATTAATAAAGATGAAATAATAAACAGACAGAATGTTGTTGAAGAACTTTGCAATAACCAGATTGACAGGGAAGAATTACGTGAATATATGAATCCTATTTACGATCTGGAGCGTCTTATGACAAAGATAAGCTGCAAGTCGGCAAATCCAAGAGATTTGATTGCATTCCGTAATTCACTTGAAATGCTTCCGTATATAAAACAAATTATCGGTAATTTCAAATCGAATTTATTTAAAAAATATTATGAAAATATGGATGATTTGAGGGATATCTATAATCTTATTCTTTCAGCTATTGTTGAAGAACCTCCTATATCAATGCGTGAAGGCGGAATGATTAAAGATGGATTTTCAGCGGAAGCTGATGAATTGCGAAGAGCAAAGACAGAAGGAAAAGAATGGCTTGCACAGCTTGAAGAACGTGAGCGTAACAATACAGGAATCAAGAATCTGAAAGTTAAATATAACAAAGTGTTCGGTTATTATCTTGAAGTAACAAATTCATTCAAATCAATGGTTCCGGACAGCTGGGTTAGAAAACAGACACTTACTAATTCCGAGCGTTATACAACAGACGAGTTAAAACATCTTGAAGATGTTATTCTTGGTGCCGAAGACAAGCTTAATAGTCTTGAATACGATTTATTCAGCCAGGTGAGGGAACACATTGCAACGCAGGTTGTAAGAATCCAGTCAACTGCAAAAGCAATTGCAATGATAGATGTATTTGCCTCACTTTCAGTTGTGGCAATGCAGAATAATTATGTCAAGCCAAAAATCAATGAAAAAGGTGTTATTGACATAAAAGGCGGCAGACATCCTGTTGTTGAAAAAATGATGAATAATGATATGTTTATCGCCAATGATACTTATCTTGATAATGCATCAGACCGAGTTTCAATTATAACGGGTCCCAATATGGCCGGTAAATCAACATATATGAGACAGACTGCACTTATTGTCCTTCTTGCACAGACCGGTTCATTTGTTCCGGCTGACAGTGCCAATATATGTATTGTAGACAGAATATTTACAAGAGTAGGTGCATCTGATGATCTTGCTTCGGGACAGTCAACATTTATGGTTGAGATGACGGAAGTTGCCAATATTCTAAGAAATGCAACACCTAAGAGTCTTCTTATTCTTGATGAAATAGGAAGAGGTACAAGTACATTTGACGGTTTAAGCATAGCATGGGCTGTGGTTGAGCATATCGCAAATACGAAGCTTTTAGGTGCAAAAACACTTTTTGCCACACATTACCATGAACTTACCGAACTTGAAGGAACGCTTGATGGTGTAAATAATTACTGTATAGCTGTAAAAGAAAAAGGCGATGATATAGTATTTTTACGTAAAATCATAAAAGGCGGTGCTGATAAGAGTTACGGAATTCAGGTCGCAAAGCTTGCCGGAGTGCCTGATGTTGTAATTGAGCGTGCAAAAGAGCTTGTTACGGAATTAAGCGATGCTGATATTTCACAGAAAGCAAAAGATATTGCACAATATTCCCAAAAGCTTGATAAGCTGAATAAAGAATACCGGAAAGTAGATGAACTTGAAGTAAAGCAGATGTCACTTTTTGATACGGTAAGTGATAATGACATAGTTGCAGATATAAAAAATCTTGATATAGGACACATGACACCAATTGATGCACTTAATACATTATACAAGCTTCAGGAAAAAATAAATAACCGCTGGTAAATTGCAGAAAGAGAGGGAAAAATGTCAATTCAGGTATTGGATCAGGAAACAATCAATAAAATTGCTGCCGGAGAAGTTATTGAAAGACCGTCATCAGTTGTAAAGGAACTTGTTGAAAATGCAATAGATGCCGGTGCAACCGCTGTTACAATAGAAATCAAAGACGGTGGAATATCTTTTATAAGAATAACAGATAACGGAAGCGGAATTTCAAAGGATGATATTCCTATGGCATTTTTACGCCACTCAACAAGCAAAATCAAATCAATTGAAGATTTAATGAATGTCTCATCTCTCGGATTCAGAGGTGAGGCACTTTCAAGTATAGCTGCTGTATCACAGGTCGAGCTTATCACCAAGACAGCAGATGATTTTACAGGCAGCAGATATGTTATTGAAGGTGGTAATGAAATATCACTTGAAGAAGTAGGTGCTCCTGACGGAACTACATTTATTGTGAGAAATCTGTTCTACAATACTCCTGTACGCCGCAAGTTTTTAAAGACTGCCGCAACAGAAGCAGGATATGTCAATGCACTTATAGAACATCTGAGCCTGTCACATCCGGACATATCGTTTCGTTTTATAAATAATAACCAGAATAAACTCCACACATCCGGAAATATGAATCTTAAAGATATAATTTATGGTGTGTACGGTCGTGATATTACATCAAACCTTATGGAAATATCCGGTAAGACACAGGATGTTGAAATAACAGGATTTATAGGAAAACCTGTTATCTGCCGTGGAAACCGTGGCTATGAAAATTATTATATCAATGGGCGGTATATTAAAAGTTCAATAATTACAAAAGCAATAGAGGAAGCATATAAAGGCTATATAATGCCACATAACTATCCTTTTACGGCAATCCATTTTAAAATTAATCCGTCGATAATGGATGTTAATGTACATCCGACGAAAATGGAACTTCGTTTTTCAAAAAATGAATTTGTATACAGATTTGTGCTTGAAACTGTAAAGGAATGTCTTGCAAACAGAGAGCTTGCAGCACGCGTAAAGCTGCCCGACCCGGTAAAGCAGCAGCAATTTACTAAATCGCCTGAAAATATAAAACAGACCGAAAAATCTTACGTACAGGAAAATACAGATTCAAAACCTTATCAGGCACCACGTATTGAGCCTCCAAGAGAGAGTTTTTACAATCCAACAGAATCTTCTGTTAAACAAAAAACTGTAAATGAAAATCAAACCGCAGGCTTTATAAAAAACATAACAGATTATACAAAAATGCCACCGACACGTCTTCCGGAACCATTTGAAATCAAGCGTTCTGATGAAATGATAAAAGAAGATAAAAAGATATATGAAGAGGAAAAAAAGCAGGAAGATGAACAGCTTTCAATCTTTGATACTCCTCTTATGAGCGGGAAAGCAAAGGCTGACTACAGGATTATAGGCCAGCTTTTTGAGACGTACTGGCTTATTGAATATGAAGATAAGTTTTATATGATGGACCAGCATGCCGCACATGAGAAAATTCTTTACGAGCGTTTTATGAATCACTTAAAAGTAAAGGACATGGATACGCAGATGATAATGCCACCTGTCATTATTGAACTTAACATGCAGCAGGAAGATGCGTACAAACGTAATAAACAGGCATTTTCAAGGCTGGGCTTTGAGATTGAGGAATTTGGTGGAAATGCGTATAAAGTCAACGGGCTTCCGGCAGGACTTCCAAATGTCAATCTTAAACAGATGCTTATAGATATGATAGATGGTCTGACAGATGATAACAGCACTGACCTTGATATAATAACAGAACGTGTGGCAACGATGTCATGTAAGGCTGCTGTGAAAGGAAATAATAAGCTTTCATTTGAAGAGGCAAAAGAACTTATAGAAGAACTTATGCAGGCTGAAAATCCATACAACTGTCCTCATGGCAGACCTACACTTATAGTTATGTCAAAATATGAAGTTGAAAGGAAGTTTAAACGTATTCTATGAAACCATTGATAATACTGACAGGACCGACAGCTGTCGGAAAAACAGAACTTTCAATAAGACTTGCAAAAGCTGTAAACGGCGAAATTATAAGTGCCGACTCCATGCAGGTCTACAAAAAAATGGATATAGGCACAGCAAAAATCAGACCGGAGGAGATGCAAGGTGTAAAACATTATCTTATTGACTGCCTTGAACCGGATGAAGATTTTAATGTTGTATTATTCCAGAAAATGGCAAAAGATGCAATGGAAAAAATATATGATGCAGGACATATTCCGATAATAGCAGGTGGTACCGGATTTTACATTCAGGCACTCTTATACGATATTAATTTTGATAATGTAAATGAAGAATCCGAATACAGAAAGTACCTTAAAGATATGGCTGATAAAGAGGGCAATGAAGTGCTTCATGGCATGCTTGCAAAAGTAGATGAAAAATCAGCGAAAGACATTCATCCCAATAATGTAAAAAGAGTTATAAGGGCTTTGGAATATTTCCACCAGACAGGCAAAAAAATTTCAGAGCATAATGAAGAGCAAAGTCAGAATGTTTCACCATATAATTTTGTCTATTTTGTATTAAACGATGACAGAAAGCTTCTATATGAACGAATCGACAGACGGGTTGATGAGATGTTTGAAGAAGGGCTTGAACAGGAAGTAAAGAGACTTATTGATTCGGGGCTTACAAGAGAAAATATTTCAATGCAGGGTATCGGATATAAGGAAATGTTTGATTATTTTGACGGCATGTATGATATTGATACAGCCAAAGAATTGATAAAACAGGATACAAGACATTTTGCAAAAAGACAACTGACATGGTTCCGCCGTGAAAAAGATGTCACATGGATTAATTATGAAAATTACAATCATTCAAAAGATGATATGCTTGAAGCAATGATTGAAATAATAAAAAACAAACAGGGAGAAATATAATGAACAGCGATATTAAGAAAATGTACTGTGAACAGCTCGGAATATCCGAAAAAGTATATGATTACAGTGAAAATATAATAGCAGGATTAAAGGAACGCTTTGAGAAAATTGATGAGACGGCAGAATATAACCAGATGAAAGTTATTAATGCAATGCAGAAAAACCATGTTGCTGAAATGCATTTAAATGGCACAAGCGGATATGGCTATAATGATGACGGAAGAGATACGCTTGAGCAGGTTTATGCAGATATATTCAAGGCTGAAGCCGCACTTGTAAGGCCACAGATTATCTGCGGCACACATGCACTGAACATTGCACTCTCATCAAATCTGCGTCCTGGCGATGAACTTTTATCACCTGTAGGAAAGCCATATGATACTATGGATGAAATAATAGGCATCAGACCTTCCAAAGGAAGTCTTGCAGAATATGGCGTTTCTTACAGACAGGTAGACCTGCTTGCTGACGGAAGCTTTGATTACGAAAATATTAAAAAGGCAATAAATGAAAAGACAAAACTTGTTACTATCCAGCGTTCAAAAGGATATGCAAGCCGTCCTACACTTTCAGTTGAAAGAATAGGCGAACTTATTTCATTCATAAAAGAAATAAAACCGGATGTTATTTGCATGGTAGATAACTGCTATGGTGAATTTGTTGAGCGTATCGAACCTACCGAAGTTGGTGCAGATATGATTGTCGGTTCTTTAATTAAAAATCCTGGTGGTGGACTTGCACCATGCGGCGGTTATATTGCAGGAACAAAAGAATGTGTTGAGCAGGCTGCATACAGACTTTCTTCACCGGGACTCGGAAAGGAAGTAGGTGCGACAATCGGTGGCGTAAACAAAGAGTTTTATCAGGGACTTTTCCTTGCTCCTACTGTAGTTGCAGGGGCATTAAAAGGTGCTATATTTGCAGCAAATGCTTATGAAAAGCTTGGATTTAAAGTTGTTCCTGACGGAAAAGAAGAACGTTACGATATAATTCAGGCAGTTGAACTGCGTTCAGCAAAAGGACTTATTGCATTCTGCAAAGGTATTCAGGCTGCTGCACCTGTTGACAGTTTTGTTACTCCTGAGCCATGGGCGATGCCTGGATATGATGACGATGTCATTATGGCAGCAGGTGCTTTTGTGCAGGGTTCATCAATTGAACTTAGTGCTGATGGACCTTTAAGAGAGCCATATGCAGCATATTTTCAGGGTGGACTCACATGGTATCACGCAAAGCTTGGTATTCTCAAATCACTGCAGAGCGTTATTGATACAGGCGTTCTTTCTATCGAGCGTGTGAGAGAACTTCTGTAAAACAATTTTTCGAGAGAATTCTATCGAAAATTCAGTTGAGTTGAATGAATTGTTATGTTAAAATTCAGACAGATGTAATCTGCTAAGAAAGTAAGAGGATATGAATTTTAATGAACACAATTGCAATTATAGGTGGCGGTGCATCAGGAATGATGGCCGCCATTTTCGCTGCCAGAAAAGGAGCGAAAGTTCTCCTTCTGGAGCAAAATGATAGATTGGGAAAGAAAATATTAGTGACAGGAAATGGCCGGTGTAATTATACAAACACTTACCAGGACGCTTCCTGTTATCGTTCGGAGCAGCCTGACTTTATCACGCGGGTACTGAATCAGTTTCCGGCAGAAAAAGTCATTGCTTTTTTCCGAGAACTTGGAATCTATCCAAAAGACAGAAATGGATATCTGTATCCGTACTCTGATCAGGCAAGTGCCATCCGTGATGTTTTGGAACAAGAAGTTTACCGTCTTGGAATTGATGTGCGTACAGAGACTTCCTGCACCGGAATACAGAAAACAAATGAACGATTTTCCTTGCAGACATCACACGGTTCTTTAACCGTAGATCAAGTGATTCTCTGCAATGGTTCAAAAGCTGCACCTTCCACCGGTTCTGACGGTTCCGGATACGCTTTAGCCAGACAGCTTGGACATCAGATAATTCCTGTACTTCCCGCTCTTTGTGCTTTACATTGTACCGGAAAGCATTTCCGCGCAATTGCCGGAGTACGTGCACAGGGAAAAGTTTCGTTGTTTGTTGACGGTGAATTAACTGCTGCTGATACCGGTGAACTTCAATTGACTGCCTATGGAATCTCAGGAATTCCGGTATTCCAGATCAGCCGCTATGCATCGAAAGCATTATATGAGCAGAAGGAAGTTGTTGCCATGCTGGATTTTCTTCCAGAATATTCGGTTGATGAAGTGAAAATTCTTCTGAAAGAACGTGCCAAGCGCCAGCCGGAAAAGACAGCAGAACAGTTCTTTACCGGCCTGTTTCATGAAAAATTGGCCGCTGTATGGCTGAAATTTACCAAAATCAAGAAAGAGAAGCTATGCGGCGACTTTACAGATGCAGATATTCAGAGGCTGTCATGGATGATCAAGGAATTCAAATCACCTGTAATTAAGACAAATTCTTATGAACAGGCACAGATCTGCTGTGGCGGCGTTGATACGACACAGATTAATCCAGAAACAATGGAATCCCGACTTGTTCCCGGGCTTTATTTTGCCGGAGAACTGGTCGATGTAGATGCAATCTGCGGTGGGTATAATCTCACCTGGGCGTGGGCAAGCGGTTATGTTGCCGGACAGTCTGCCGCATCTGCATAATCGCCTGCTGCTAACTTGTAACCAATATCTGGATGATATACTTTAATATTAGATTTCCTGAAAGAAAGGATAGATAAATGATACGAATTAATCAGCTGAAACTACAGATTCCACACACGGAAGAAGCTCTTGAAAAGAAAATACAAAAGACACTTCATCTAAAGAAAGGGGATTCTTTTACTTATCGGATTCACCGTCAGTCATTAGACGCACGCAGAAAACCGGAGTTGTTCTATGTGTATACGGTTGATGTCACTGTTTCCAATGAGAATGCTGTTTTAAAGCATTGTAAAGGAAACATCCAGAAAGTAGAAGAGAAGCATTACCAGATTCCATCTCACGGAACAGAGATTCTGAATGCCCGTCCGGTTGTTATCGGCAGCGGTCCTGCCGGACTATTCTGCGCTTATCTGCTCGCACTGGAAGGATACCGTCCTTTGGTTCTTGAACGTGGTGCCTGTGTAGAAGAACGTAAGAAGGATGTAGACCGTTTCTGGGAGACCGGTGTACTCGATACTTCTTCCAATGTCCAGTTCGGTGAAGGCGGCGCCGGTACGTTTTCTGATGGCAAATTAAATACACTTGTAAAAGATAAAACAGGACGTAACCGCTTTGTTCTTGAAACTTTCGTAAAATTCGGAGCGGATAAAGATATTTTATATGCACATAAGCCGCATATCGGTACGGATGTCCTGATTGATGTTGTAAGCCAGATGCGTCAGGAGATCATTTCGCTTGGCGGTGAATTCTGTTTCCATACACAGGTTACAGATATCGATTTAAATTCTAAGACACTCAAAGTTGTACATAACACGAAGGATACTTCCGAAGATACAATTTCTGCCGGAGCAGCCGTTTTTGCGATCGGTCACAGTGCCCGTGATACATTTGAAATGCTTTATAAGCATCAGATTCCGATGCGCGCAAAATCATTTGCCGTTGGAGTCCGTATCGAACACCCACAAACATTGATCGATCATTCTCAATATGGAAGAGATCGGGGAAATGATCTTCCGGCAGCAGCATATAAACTGACCGAGAACTTGGACAATGGAAGAGGGGTCTATACTTTCTGTATGTGCCCGGGCGGATATGTTGTAAATGCTTCTTCTGAAGAGCATCGTCTTGCAGTCAATGGAATGAGCTATCACGACCGTGCCGGAGAAAATGCAAACAGTGCTGTGATTGTTACAGTTACTCCGGATGACTTCGGTTCTGACCATCCGCTTGCCGGGATTTCTTTCCAGCGCAGCTTAGAAGAAAAAGCTTATCAGGCAGGACAGGGAAAAGTTCCTGTCCAACGTTTTGGCGACTTTAAAAAAGATCAGATCACAACTTCTTATGGTAAGGTTCATTCTTGCATGAAAGGGGCTTCTGTCTTTGGGGATGTACGCGGTATCTTTCCGGAAGAAATCGCACAGTCGCTTGAGGATGGAATCACAGCAATGGATCATAAGATTCATGGTTTTG
>OHMW01001497.1_pt1 | contig 11133 bp, 6 predicted proteins | sample 1569391 | NCBI WGS metagenome assembly OHMW01 (sample SAMEA3879557, study PRJEB24766) | human gut metagenome | biome: human-associated habitat; feature: feces | place: USA | collected 1985/1987 | reverse complement strand
AGAAAAAAGAAATCATATAGCAGGTAATATATATTGTGAAAATGTTGAAGGGATTAATGTACATGTATATGGTGCACACATTTTTCACACTTCTGACAAATTTATATGGGATTATATAAATGAGTTCGCAGAATTCAATAATTATATTAATTCACCGATTGCAAAATATAAAAATGAATTATATAACCTTCCTTTCAATATGAATACATTCAGCAAGATGTGGGGAATAAGCACTCCACAGGAGGCAAAAGACATCATTGCTGCACAGATTGCAGACCTTAATATAACAGAGCCGAAGAATCTTGAAGAACAGGCATTATCACTTGTCGGAAAAGATGTATATGAAAAGCTTATAAAGGGATATACTGAGAAACAGTGGGGAAGAGACTGCAAAGAACTTCCATCATTTATAATTAAGAGACTGCCGTTAAGATTTGTATATGATAACAATTATTTTAATGACAGATATCAGGGAATTCCAATTGGCGGATATACTAAGATAGTAGAAAAGATGCTTGAAGGAATTGAGGTAAGGCTCGATACTGACTATCTTGCAAACAGGGAAGAATTTGATTCCATGGCAGATAAGATTGTATACACAGGGATGATTGACCAGTTTTATGATTATAAGCTGGGAGTTCTTGAATACCGTTCGGTAAGATTTGAGACGGAGACGCTTGCAACTGATAATTATCAGGGAAATGCAGTTGTCAATTATACAGAACGTGAAGTTCCTTATACAAGAATTATTGAGCATAAACATTTTGAATTTGGAAAACAGCCGGTTACGGTAATTTCAAGGGAATATTCAAGTGAGTGGCATAAAGGTGATGAGCCTTATTATCCGATTAACAATGAAAGAAATAATGAGCTGTATCAGAGATATAGAGAGCTTGCAGATAAAGAAAAACGTGTGATTTTCGGTGGAAGATTAGGCGGATATAAATATTACGATATGGATAAAGTTATTAAAGCTGCACTTGAAATGTGTAGTGAAGAATTGGTTTAAGGGGAATGGAAATGGAAAAAGAGGACAGGGAATTAATTAAGTTATTAAATGATTCTAAAAAAGGCAATAAAAACAGCTTTGAAAAATTAACAAGACTTGTATATCAGGAAGTTTATAATCTTGTTGCATTTGTCTATACAACAAAGGAATCAAGAGAGAAGCTTACCAAGCACGTTCTTGTCAGAATGTTCAAAAATGCTTCAGAGTTTGATAATGAAGAACTTGATATACATTTGTGGATTGCCCGTTTTACAACAGTTGAAGTCTATAATGTGTGCAAAAAACAGAATGGTGAATTATTTGATACACAGATTTCTGCCGAAGAGTACAATTATGATTCAATAAGTGAAGATTCAGAATTTGCAAAATGTGCAGCTGATTATAATCAGGCATTTCTTGATATAGATCAGTTAAATGAGATTATGACAGATTTTGAGGATTTTTCAAAGGGACAGAGACTCCTATATCTTATGTTTGCATATGAGAGTTATACGATAGACGAGATTGAGGATTTACTTGAAATTGACAGCACATTTATCGGCACACAGATTATGCAGATACGAGGTATGCTCGGACTTGATATGGTATCATTGGATGGTGATGGGCCACAAGTACATGTGGCAGATGAGGATTCATCAGAGGATGAGACAGATGATGAAGATAGTTCCGATGACAGTGTACCTGAAATTGATTTTGATGATAATGACAATTATTCTGACAGATATGATGCTAAGAGTGCAAATCATGGAATTAAGGCAGATGCACGTATGAGAGGAATAATAGCAATATGTGCGGCATTAGTGGTTGTGCTTGCGGTGGTAACTGTTGCAATTGCCGGACGTATAAAGAAAAATAAGTCAAAGAGCACATTTAATCCTACGCCTGTTACAACAGCGGCAGAAGAAGCTACAACTAAGAAGTCATCAAAGAATAATAATGCAACAACAAAGGCGGCAGAGACGACAACAACTAAAGCAGCAGAGACTGATGAACAGACAGAGGCTGCAACAACTAGAAGAACGCAGACTAAAACGAATGATACTGAGGCTACCGGAGATAATGAGAATAATAATACATCTGACGATGGAAATACCGAAGACGGTGGAAACCCCGGAACAGGTGACAGCGGAAACGCAGGCGGAAGCGGTTCAGGCGATAGTGGAGACACAGGCGGAAGCGGTTCAGGCGACAGCGGAAGCACAGGCGGAAGCGGTTCAGGCGATAGCGGAAGCACAGGTGGAAGCGGTTCAGGTGACAGCGGAAGTACAGGTGGAAGCGGTTCAGGTGACAGCGGAAGCACAGGTGGAAGCGGTTCAGGTGACAGCGGAAGCACAGGCGGAAGCGGTTCAGGCGATAGCGGAAGCACAGGCGGAAGCGGTTCAGGTGACAGCGGAAGCACAGGTGGAAGCGGTTCAGGCGATAGTGGAAACACAAGTGGAAGCGAAAGTGGTAGTGAAACCGGAAGTTCAGAAGCCGCAGGAAATTAACTATTGTTTTTAGTTTGCATTGCAATACAAGGAGGATACGAAAAACAATGAAATGTTTAATACTTGCCGGAGGCAGCGGTGACAGCCTTTGGCCATTGTCAAGAAAGAATTATCCAAAGCAGTTTATGAATATTAAAGAAGGACGTTCACTTTTACAGGAAACGGTCGTTAGAAATATGCCATTTTGTGATGAATTTATAATTGTCACAAAGGAGAGCTACAGGAATATAGTCAATGGTCAGATGAAAGCATTCCAGAGCCTGAAGTACCGGCTTATTCTTGAGGGTACACCAAAGGGAACAGCTGCGGCAATTATGCTTGGAAATATGTTCTGCAATCAGTCAGAACTTGTTTTTGTAGTAACTGCGGATCATTTAATAGAAGGTCAGGAATATAGAAATGCAGTGCTTAGAGGCAAGGAACTTGCTAAAGAAGGATATGTTGCTGCTATAGGAATCAAGCCGACAGAGAATACATCCGGATATGATTATATTATAAAAGATGAAGAGGATGTGCTTGGTTTTGTCGAGAGACAGCAGTTCGATTCGGAAAGCGATTCGTATAAGAATAAGGAATATCTTTGGAACAGCGGAATGTATATATACAGAGTTGGGGATCTTATAAACAGTGTGAAAAATATTTCACCTGAATTATATAATACATGTCGTTCGGCAAAGAGAAGAACTCCTGCAATAAGACGAGGCATACGCTTTTCTGAAAATGTGATGAAAGATATTCCTACAGGCAGTATTGAGCAGATTGTATTTTCAAAGAACAGTATTGTAAAAGTTGTTGAGGCAGAATTTGGCTGGAAAGATGTCGGCAATGTAAGTGATCTTGACGGATTTGGCAGTGTGACACATTCTGATTATGTAATAAAGAATAATTGTGAAGATGTATCAGTCGTAAACAATGCAGAGAGACAGCTTGTTGTAACAAATGATTTGAATGATGTAGTAGTTGTAAATACTGAAGATGCAGTTTATGTTTCTTCAAAAGAGCGTGCAAAAGATATTAAAGATATAATAAAAGATAACCGTGAAAAGTATGAAAGTTATTTTGATTACAACAGACTTTCTTATCGTGAATGGGGAATTCATGAACTTCTTACATGGTCCGAAGGGTACAAAGTAAAGAAAGTAACAGTTTTTCCGGGAATGAGCATGAATCTTCACCAGCATGAGATGAGAAGTGAGCATTGGGCTGTTGTTGAAGGTACAGCGACTATCACACTCGGTCAGGAGACAAGAGATTATCATAAGTTTGAAAGCGTATTTGTGCCTATTGGAATGAAGCACAAAGTTGCTAATAAAACAGATAAAAATGTTGTTATTATAGAGATTGGAATAGGTGAGGTTGTATCTGAGAGAGATATTATAAAGATATATACAGATGAATCTTCTGAGGGTAATTATATTGCAACACAGGATAATCCTGTTATAAAGCTTGACCCTGCATTTAAGGATAATCTCTGGGGCGGCACGAAGCTTCGTACGGTATTCGGCAAGAAATGCGATTATGATATTATTGCGGAAAGCTGGGAATTATCAGCACATCCGGATGGACCAAGCCGTATAGCAGATGGTAGATACAAGGGTATGCTTTTTGGTGATTATCTTTCAATTATCGGAAAAGAAAGTCTTGGATGGAAATGTCAGGCACAGGACAGATTCCCTATCCTTATAAAGTTTATTGATGCAAAGCAGGCATTGTCAGTACAGATTCATCCTGATGATGAATATGCACTTGAAAATGAAGGCGAGTATGGCAAGAATGAGATGTGGTATGTTGTTGACAGTGAACCGGGCTCATATCTTTACTGCGGACTTAAAAAGAATACTGATAAAGAAGAGATTGAACGCAGAATTGCAGATAATACAATAACAGACATTCTCAATAAAATTGAAGTTAAAAAGGGCGATGTTGTTATGGTTAAAGCCGGAACAATACATGCTATAGGAGCCGGAATAATTATTTGTGAAATCCAGCAGAACTCAAACTGCACATACAGAATGTATGATTATGACAGAAGAGATAAGTATGGCAATCCGAGAGAACTTCATGTAAAAAAAGCACTTGATGTTGTTGACACAAAAGCTTATGTGAAAGATAATACAACGGAAGTTATGCTTGAGGAAAATGAGCATTATTCCCTTGAACGTCTTGTACAGTGCAAATACTTTGAATGTCTCAAATATGAGATAAAAGACGAAGTTAAGATTGTTGCAGATGAATCATCATTTGTTTCACTTGTATTTATAGAGGGAAGCGGAACGATAGAGGCAGATGATTATAAGCAGGAAGTTCCGTTCAAAGCGGGAGAGAGCTTCTTTGTAAGTTCAGGAAAAAGAAGCATTAATATTAAAGGAAAAGGCACATGCATAGTAACACATGTATAAATACACGAAGTGTATTTATATATGTGTTACATGGACACAATGTGTCATGTAAGCCCGCATCAGCTGCGGGCTTTACGACGTAAAATAAAAAGGCAGGTTTCTGATGAAAAGCGGCGGTAAGAAGACAAGGATTGTGCTTTACAGTGCAAGTATTATATTGGTATTATTTTATATAATTGTAATGTGGTGGGGAATTACCCCAAAAGTAGGAATTGAATATAAGATGTATTATATAACGCATGAACTTTCTGACTGGCCGGGATATGGCAGATTAAGCTATAAACTTGGAACCAAAGAAATCTGTACATCATACAAAGACAGAAATGGAAGTCCTTATACATGGGATGTATGTGCGAGGAAAGGTCAGGGCTGGAACAGGGAGCAGTATGACGGAAGCGTAAGCAATGCATCTGAAAGCTACATATATTATCTTCCTGAAAAAAATGCGGATAATGTTACATATACGATTGAGGTAAAAAATGTTACAGGAGCCGTAAAGGTATATGCGGATGATAAGCAGATAGGTGAGTTTGAAAAAGACGGAACATACAGTTTTAAAGCAGGAAATGCTGTGAGTGATAAATTATTTACAATAAAATTTGAGACAGAAAGAGGAAGCAGTTTTACACTGTGGAGTACCTGCCTTGAATAATGCAGGCTGGTTGATTATTAAGTGATGGAGGCGTTATGAAAGACAACAAATCGTTATTTCAGAGAGTAAAATTATATGCCATACCCGGATTGATTACGTGTGCGGTTATTGTATTTATTTATGTTTTTAAAGGTATATGGCCGTTTGGAGCTAACCGTATAGATTATTTTGACAATATGCAGCAGGTAGCACCACTCTATGCACATCTTTGGGACTGGATGCATGGAAAGGCGTCATTGTGGTTTGACTGGTACACAGGATTTGGCACGAATGTATCAATGAGTATATCTGCATTTTCAATGCTTAGTCCTTTTAATCTTTTGCTGTATCTTTTTCCGAGAACTCTGATACTTGAAAGTATATCAATACTTACGCTTGTAAAAATGATATTTATGGCAGTTGCCATGTATGCATATATTAATAAAAAATATAACAACCTTTCATATAATATGAAAGTTGCATTTTCACTTATGTATACATTCTGCGGATATACAGTGCTCTATGGTTCATGCTTTACACCATGGATGGATATAGTTGCATTATTCCCACTCCTTATGCTTGCATATGAAAATATGATGCAGACAGGCAAAAAGCTTTTTTACATAATAATGGTTGCAATTATTTTCATAATTAACTATTATCTCGGTGCCATGTCACTTGTATACATATTCCTTATAAGCGGGGCGTATGTTCTTCTTATGTCTAAGAAAGAAAAAATTAAGGAACATGCATGGAATCTTGGAATCGGAACTGTTGCAGGACTTGGGCTTTCATGTTTTGTGCTTGTGCCTGTAATGATGCAACTTTCAGGCTCACAGAGAGGTGGCTCCGGACAGGGAATTGTATCGCAGTATATCGGCTGGATAAAGAGTGCTATTATATCTGACGGACAGATGGCAGCATTTCAGAGATGGATGATGCTCTATGGAATGGCATTTGCAGCAGCAGTAATAATTATGGGCTTGAAGAAGTTCAAAGAAGAGAAGAATACTATAAGATATATGATTTCCCTGCTTCTTATTTCGCTTCTGCCAATTGTTGTCGAAGGAATCAATCTTATGTGGCATTTTGGTTCGTATAACGGATATACGTTAAGAAACGGATATATTGTCGCATTTACGCTTATAACTGTTGCTGCGTATTTTGCACAGCGGATGTTTGAAGAAGTGACAGCTGATAAAAAACAGCTTGTAAAACAGCTTGTCATATTTGTTGTAGCGGCAGCTGTATATGCAGTTATTTATAATATTATTCCTTCAAATGATATCATCTTAGCAGCATTTATATTATTTATAGCGATATTTATAGCGGCATTTATTTTTTATAATAAAAAGCTTAAAAAAGATGGAATTGGATTTGATTTTAATACTATTATAGCGATAGTTGCTATAGAAGTATTTATTGGTGCATATTCGCTTATCGGACCACCTAAGTTTTATGAATATGAGCCATATCAGTATGGCGATTATGTCCAGGCTGCGAATGAAGTAAAAGATTCACTTGATATTGAAGAGTCTGTGACTGATAGAATTGTCAATTCGGATATAAGCCTTAATGCCAACTATCCGCTTATTTTAAGGAGAAGTGCAATGTCAAGCTTTACGGCGGCACTTCAGAGTGATACACAGAGTTATTCAAAGAAATTTGGTTACTCTAAGTATTTCCTCTGGCTTCTTGATTCAGGCGGCACGGTATTTACTAATTCACTCTTTCATGTTACTCAGGCAGTCAATGTGAATGAACTTGATTCACAGATGTATACAGCATTAAGAAGTGATGGAGACTATACGTTATATGATGCTAATTACAAGCTTCCTTTTGCAATGAGTGTAAATAAAAACATTACACGTCAGGATTTCAGCGGCAACTGGGAAGATTTACATAATATTTTCTACAAGGCACTCACTAATGACACACAGGATATTGTTAATGGCATGTCATATACTAAGAAAGAGTCATCGGTTATAAGGGAGTATAATGTAAGAGCAGATGGAAAACAGGCTGTTTATATTAATATTGTTGATGTAAATAACCGTAATACAGATGCTAATGCTTCATGGCTTATAAGTTCAATGCATATATATGTCAATGGTGAAGCGGTTCTTGTTCCGACACTTGGTGATGTTAAGAATACAGCATATTTTACAGATTATAATAATAATCTCGTATATCTTGGCACATTTGAGAATGAGAATTTTACAATAAGAGTTGAATATGATGACCCATGGTATCTGAAGGTAAGTGAGGTATCATTTGCCGGACTTGATATGGATAAGATGCAGTCACTTGTCGATAAACATGCCGATGATTACTGTGAGACATCATATACTTCAGATTCGCTTACAGTTAAGCTTAACGGAAGCGGTGTAAATAATATGGCACTTATTCCTGTTGTATACAGTGATAACTGGAATGTAAAGGTGAATGGAAAGAAAGTAAAAGCTAAGAGTGTCTGCGGACTTTTTACAGGTGTTGATATTCATGCAGGTGAAAATGTGATTGAGATGACATTTGAGCCTAAAGGCAAAAAAGCAGGAATGCTTATATCTTTAGCAACACTTATTATGATGATAGCATCAGCACTTATTTTGAAGTTTACAAAATTGAAAGTGCCAGCTTTATTAAAAATGTGTGCAGCATTCATATATCTTGAACTTTATAATATTGTAATTGTTGCAATGTTTTTAATTCCTGTAGTAGCGGCAATTCCGGCATTGATTTATCAGATTGTTATAAGGCTGATGCAGCTGTTCTGATGCAGCTGTCCAAATAGGGGATAAAGAATGAATACTTTGATTGAAAAATACAAAAAGAACAGTAATTTCAGACTGGCTGTTCAATTGCTTTTTATACTTGTACTATCAAGGGTGGTTATGCTTATTATGGTACCGGTATACAATGGAATTATGGGAACAAACCGGTCATTTAGTTTCCTTATGAATGAGTGGGATGCAAAAAGATACCAGTTTATGGTAGATAATGGATATACATTTCCTCTTGATACTGACCCGCAGGCGAACTGGGCGTTCTTTCCGATGTATGTTATTGTCTGCCAGTTTGTGAAACTGCTCACATTCTGGAAAGCCGATACGTACTGGGTTGGCATGTTTGTATCAAATGTGTGTATTTATATAGCAGCGTATTTTGGTATAAAATGGCTTCGAGACAGATATGAAATAAATAATGGTACACAGCCGGATATTAATAATAATTATGGAATTCTTCTTGGAGTTCTTATGTTTATGGCACCATATTCATTTTACTGTGCATCTGTTTATACTGAAGCGATGTTTATAATGTTTATTGTTTTATTCTTTTATTTCAGCCAGAAAAAGCAATGGCTTATTGCAGGACTTATGTCTGCATTTGCAAGTGCAACAAGAATTGTGGGCTGTACACTTGTATTTGCACTGATTATCGAACTTTATCTTGACTATAAGAATAAAAATACAGTTATTGACAGCAAAAAAGCAGGAATCTGGCAAAACGTCAGAGATTTTGTGGTTCATTTTATAAAGACGCCGAAAGAGATATTGTCAGTTATGCTTTGTCCTCTCGGAACATTTATATATATGACATTTTTGAGATTTTTCTGCGGAGATGTGTGGGCATTCATGCATGTTCAGATTGCCTGGAGAGAAGATTCATATTTTCCTGTAATTGGAGTTATGTGGAAAGCGTGTACCGGGCAGATTGAACCAAGATATACATATATGGGCTGGTTCTGTATTGCAGCATTTGCTGTATATGCATATATGATTTACAGAAAATATTATTCAATGGCATTTTTTGGAATAATAGCTCTTCTTGTCCCACTAACATCACATGTTATGAGCACATGCAGATTTATAATAGGTTCATTTGTCATATTTATTGGTGTGTATGATTTGATGACTGCCGGTGGACGGGAGTATTTGGAATTAAAAAATAAAAAGAAAGTAATTACTATTGATTCTATTGTTTTAATAATCTTTTTTGTTTTAGAGTTATTTTTATTGTTTTTGTGGTATAATTCTGATTGCTGGCTGATGTAGTATTACGTATATAGATATGTGGAATACTGAGAGGGAATGCTGGAAAGAAAAGGAGAAAAAGTCATTGAAAATTAAACTTAAAAGAAGGAAAGGAACAAATAAAAAACAAAATAATCAGAATTTGAGAAAATTTGGCGAAAGACTAAATGTTTTTTTCAGCGACAGGAAGAATATTGCTGTTACATCATTGTTTGTAATCATTATTGTTATAGCTTCGGTCTGTGGAGTTGTAGGCTGGAAAAAGGTCAACAGACCTAAGAATAAGGAAGTATTGACGACAGAGGCACTCTCTGAGACTGAAAAAATTACGACAACCCAGGCGGAAACGGAAACTGAGACGGAGACGGAAACTGAAATTTCGGAAGAAGAAGCCGAAGAATTAATGGAAGAATTGCCGGATGAAGATCAGGCACCATGGGAACTGCCTCCAAGAACTATGACGTCTGAATGTATACCATATGACGGACAATACAGGGAGATTTCTTGCTGGGGAGATTCTATGACATGGGGAAATGGGTCTGAATACGTAGAGGGATATTATAATGGGAAATCCTATACATATCCTAGAACGTTAGAAATGTTTAGTCATATACCGACACATAATTTTGGTATGCCGGGGGCAACTTCCGATGAGATTGCAATGATGCAGGGTGGACTTGCAATGAAAACGGACAGAACTGTAACAATAAATGATGCCAGTGAGACACAGATAAGAATTGTAAGAGGTGACAATGGCGATTTTATTTCTAATGACTGGGGATTTCTTGATAATGTTTATATATTAGACAGAGTGTTCCATGTAAGAAAAACAGATGACAGACATTATATTTCAAGAATATATGAGATTGAATTAAAAAGTGAATCACAGAATTCTAATAAACTTGCGGCATTTGCTAATGTTAAGGGAAAAGATTCTGATGCGGCTGTTATAAAAGAGACTGGGACAGCCACAAAAGAAAATCCGACAGAAGCACCAACAACACAGGAACCGACAACAGAAGCACCAACACCGGCATATGAGACAATAACAATACCTGAGGGAACGAGAGTTTATACAAAAACAGCAATTGATCACAGCGGCGATATTCTTATTCTTGAGATAGGAAGTAACGGTGGCTGGGAAAATGATTATAAGACACTTATTCTTCAATATGATGCCATGATTCAGGAGTTTGGCTGCAAATATTATATTGTTGTAGGTGACACGGATGACCCGGGAACATCTATTGGTGATCTCAGTCAGGGGGAAACGGATGCAAACGGTGATTATATAGGCATTGGCGACACATCATGGGAAGCAGCTTTAAGACTTGCATATGGTGACCATTTTATCAATATGAGAACGTATCTTATTCAGAATGGGCTTAAAGATTTAGGACTTGTACCTACATTGGAAGATCTTGAAAATTATAGAATAGGCAGAATCTCTAAAAGAATAAGAGCTGATTGGACTCATCTTAATTCAAAGGGTTATTATTCAAAAGGAAAAGGCATATATCTTAAAGGTGTAGAACTCGGATATTGGAGTTGATACTTGTATATTTTATAAATA
>OHMW01001479.1_pt1 | contig 11231 bp, 7 predicted proteins | sample 1569391 | NCBI WGS metagenome assembly OHMW01 (sample SAMEA3879557, study PRJEB24766) | human gut metagenome | biome: human-associated habitat; feature: feces | place: USA | collected 1985/1987 | reverse complement strand
CTACGAGCGTGATAATGAAAATCGGGATTTTATACTCCCAGAGCATCTGAGGATCGATTAACATGCCTACAGACACGAAGAAAATCGCTCCAAATAAGTCTTTTACGGGTTTTACCAAATGCTCGATCCGTTCAGCGTCAATGGTCTCGGCCAAAATCGAACCCATGACAAAAGCTCCGAGAGCCGATGAGAATCCGGCTTTTGTGGCGATCATAACCATACCAAGGCATAGCCCGATGCTCACGATCAACAGAGTCTCCTCATTTAGGAAGCTTTTTGCCTTTTTCAGAAAAGAGGGAATCAAATAGATCCCGACGACGAAACAGAATAAAAGGAAAATGCCTAATTTGACTACGCTATCCAGCATCTCCATGCCTTCCACGTGTTTACTTACCGCTACGGTAGAAAGTAATACCATTAATAATACGGCGAATAGATCCTCTACCACCAAGATACCGAATACGACACCGGCGAATCGTTGGTTACGCAATCCCATGTCGTCGAATGCCTTGAAGATAATCGTCGTGGAAGACATCGATAACATACCTCCGAGGAAAAGACTGTTCATATGTCCCCAACCCAGTGATAAGCCCGTGATATATCCCGCTGTCATCATACCTATAACAACGGTTATGGCTCCAATGACGGCGGTTCCTCCCACCTTCATCAACTTCTTGAAACTGAAATCGAGCCCCAAAGCGAATAACAGGAAGATAACGCCTATATCAGCCCAGATACGGATACTTTCCACATCTGTAACTGTCGGTATTTGCTCGATGGAAGGTCCGGCGAGTATTCCGGCTACGATATACCCCAATACGACCGGTTGCTTTAACTTTTTGAATAACAGGGTAACCAACCCGGCGGATATGAGTATGACCGCAAGATCTGATATTAGCGCAGGTATCTGAGACATCGTTTATTGTTTTTTCGATTGCCAAAGTTAGGTATTTATTTTAATTTTGTGTCTCAAAACAGAAGCCAAAATGAAGAAGAAACATCCGATTGAAGCGCTTATAGAGCAAGGGGAACATCAACAACTTGATTTTAAGTTTGAGGTGAGCGACAGCAAGAAGATCGCCCGGACGTTGAGTGCGTTCGCGAATACAGATGGCGGGCGTCTGCTGATTGGAGTGAAGGATAACGGCGCTATTTCCGGTGTGAGAAGTGAGGAGGAATATTATATGATCGAGGCTGCTTCTAAAATGTATACGCATCCCGAGGTGCCGTTTACAGCTAAGCGCTGGGATGTCAACGGGAAGACCGTATTGGAGGTCTATATCGCCCCAAGCGATGAGAAACCGCATACGGCACCGGATAAAGACGATAAATACAAGGCCTATATCCGGGTTGCGGACGAGAATATATTAGCGAACGAAGTCCTCATGCAAGCATGGAAGAAGCAGAAAACCAAAGAAGGTACATTGCTGAAAATAAGTAAGCCCGTCGAGATCCTGTTTTCTTGGCTCGACGAGCATCCGTATATCAGCATAAAGCAGTTTTGCCATATCGCCCATATCAATTATTATGCGGCCCGTAACATCCTAAGTGATTTGATGGCTATGGGAGCGATGGAATATGTCGTGATCGATAAATGTATTGCCTATAAACGGATCGCATAGACTCGTTTATAGGTTGATTACATAGACTTGTGCGCTCTCGAATCTGACGACTTTGATAGGAGTCCCTTTCTCGATGAAGCCAGACTCCGATACGCCGTCATACAACTCTCCCTCGATAGATACCTTACCCGAAGGACGTAAAACGGTAGCGGCCGTGCCCTCTTTTCCGATCAGTTGTGTCAAATTGGGGCTGGATACCGCTTTTTCCAAATCAGCGTTTAATGCCATTTTCTTTAGCGGTCCTTTATGTCCTATTTTGTTGGATAACCATATCACTAGCGTGAATCCGATACCCAGACCTAATAGAACCGTTAAAGCGGCTCTGCCCGTATCCATTCCAGATACGTTTTGAAAATCAAAAACAGTATTGTTCAGTAAGCTCATTGTAAGCCCTCCGACCACGAGAATAATTCCACTTATCCCCGCTATGCCAAAGCCTGGGATCACGAATATCTCCAACATTATTAATATAACGCCGAGAATGAATAACAGGATTTCCCAGTTTTCAGCCAACCCGTCCATATAGAGAGGAGCGAAGTAAAGGATAGCCGCTATTATCACGGCAGCGGATGGAAAACCAAGCCCCGGGGTTTGCATCTCGAAATAAATACCACCGATGATAATAATGATTAATAAGCCCTGTATTACCGGACTCATAAAGAAACCTTTTACATTATCGAACCATGAGGGTTCATAACTTTTAATCTCATAGTCCTTACATCCGATATATTCTGTGATTACTTGATCCGGACTCTCGGCGATGCCATCGCAATAACCCCATTTGAGTGCTTCTTGATAGGTTAGTGTCAATACTTTACCGCTATCGATGAGGTTGGGGACGATCACTCTGTCATCGACCATCGCTTCGGCGATTAAAGGATCTCTTTTCCATTTATAGATCGTGTCGCCGTTTTGTATAAGCGTATCTTTCCCTTGCGCCTCAGCCGTCGAACGGATCATGGAACGCATATAAGATTGATATTTATCAGGTAGAGCCGCACCCGTTTGATTGACAACCGTTGCCGCTCCTATATTCGCCCCTTTCCGCATATAGATTTTCTTGCATGCTATGGAAATTAAAGCACCTGCTGAAGCTGCGTTATTATCGATAAATACATATACCGGTATGGGACTATATAAAATAGCCGTTCGCATAGAATCGGCAGATTCCAGTAATCCGCCGTATGTGTTCATATGCAATAAGATGGCATCGGCGCTCAATTGCTTGGCCTCTGATAATCCGTTATGGAGATAAATCCACGTGGTGTTATCGATCTCTTTTTTTATATCAATCGTATATATTAAGGACTTCTCTTTAGCCTCCGATTGAAGAGAGATTGCAAGTATTAATACTATAGCTGTTAATATTGTTAATAAACGTTTCATCTTGTTTGTATTATATTCGTTTTTAATATTTGGTTGAAAATTGTAACTGGCTTGTTGTAAATGTTGATTTTTGTAACTTGTGCAACTTGTAAATAATACTCATTTTCAGTAAGATTTACAACAAAAATATTAAGTTACGATTTTTAATATTAATATTTATCAAAGAACTGTATATCTCCATTTTTAATTTATATATTTGTTGCATCCTTCAATGTTTGAGGGATAATACTTATACAGTATTAAACTTTATTTAACTAGTAACAATATGAATGCGTTGCAATTTCAGAAAAAATTATTGAGCATGCAAGAAAACATGATGAATTTTGCGCTTATGCGAATAGGGATGATGCCCAAGATCTGATGCAGGACACAACGCTGAAGGTTTTAGACAATCAAGAAAAATTTGTAGACAATATCAATTTTAAGGGCTGGGTCTTGACTGTGATGCGTAACATTTTCATTAACAATTATCACAAGATCGTTCGCACGCAAACTGTCGTAGATCAAGGTGTCGACTTATATAACTTGGATGTCGTGAACGATTCAGGTTTTGACTCTCCGGATGGCGCTTATCAAATTCAAGAGATCACGAAAGCGATCAACGGTTTGAACAATGAGTTGAAGGTTCCATTCTCTATGTTTTTGAGTGGCTATAAATACAACGAGATCGCTGATAAACTGGATGTTCCTCTGGGGACGGTTAAGAGCCGTATATTTTTCGCTCGACAAGAATTACAAAAAGTTTTAAAAGATTTTCGTCAAGGATAAAATTTACTTTATATAAAAGAAGCCGTCTTTAACAAAAGACGGCTTTCTTTTTATTCGGCCGGTTGGTATAAATATCTCTTGATACTTCTTTTGGGTGTTTTCTCGAATTCTTCTTGATACAGCTTGAAACAGGTGATTTTACTGTAATTCGGCATCTCCTCGTTTACTTGGTCAATGTTGGTCTGCATCAACTTCTCGATTTCGGAATGTTGTATACCTGCCTTATCTACTTGCTCCCAATCGGGATAGATGAGGGCGACTAGTTTACCTCCTTGGGAGATGATGAGCGATTCCGCTACATATAGCATATTATTCAAGCGATCCTCGATCTCTTCCGGATAGATATTTTGTCCGCTGGGGCCTAGAATCATGGTTTTACTACGGCCGCGGATATATAAAAATCCATCTTTATCGAGGGTTCCCAGATCGCCGGTACGCATCCATCCGTCAGGCATCATAACGGCTTTCGTAGCCTCCGGATTCTTGTAATAACCGAGCATCACGTTCATGCCCTTCACCAATATTTCTCCCACCTTGTTTTCCGGGTCCTCTGAATCGATGCGGACTTCCATACGGTCGACGATACGTCCTACGGAACCGGGCTTAAACTCATCCCATTGCGCATAGGAGACTAGCGGGCCACATTCGGTCATCCCGTAGCCTACGGTATAGCGGAAATGGATGGAATGAAGGAACGTCTCCACTTCTTTATTGATAGCGGCTCCTCCGATAACGATCTCCCCGAAGTTCCCTCCGAAAGACGCCGTTAACTTGGCGGAAATGGTATCCAGCACTTTCTGGTCTATATAGGGGACTTTCAAGAGCAATTTAATCAAAGGCTTCTCCAGTTCGGGGAATACCTTGTTTTTGATGATTTTCTCGATAATCAGAGGTACGGCTAGGATCAGCGCCGGCTTGATTGTCGTAAAAGCTTCCGCTATGATTTTCGGGCTGGGGGTACGTGTGAGGAAGTGTACATGGCAGCCTTTATTCACGGAATTCAATACCTCGAATGCCAATCCGTACATATGGGCCATCGGAAGCATACATACGATATTATCTCCCGGATGGATGAACGGTAAATTGTCGTAAGCGAATTGCGTATTACTCCATAAGCTCCGATAGGGGATCATAACCCCTTTCGAGAAACTGGTGGTTCCGGAAGTATAATTAAGTACCGCTAATTCTTCCGGCTTTTCCACGTGATACCGAACATCGTTCGACGTGAATGAACGAGGGTACTTTTTACCGAAATATTCATTGATCCGGTCTCTTACTACCCGGACTTCTTTGCTTTTACTGTGAATGATCGAGAAGTTATCCAGCATCATGAACAGTTTCACGTCGGGCATCATGCGTTCATTCATATTCTCCCAGTTGCTGGAAGCGGCAAGGACTGCCTTTGCCTCGGAATGATTTACGATATGATGTATATTATCCGGTTTGAATTCATGTAGGATAGGCACGGCTACGGCTCCATAAGCCAAGATCCCGAAGAAACAGATCGCCCAGTTGGAGGAGTTCCGTCCAACTAAAGCCACCTTATCCCCCTTTTTAATGCCGGCATGCTCTAGGATAATATGAAATTTCTCGATTCGACGAGCTACATCTTTATAATGGAAGGTATGTCCATTATAATCGGAGAACGCCGGGAGATCCCAATGCTCCTTGATGCTATTCTCTATGAGTCCTAAAAAACGATTCTCCATACTAATTTATTTATCAAATAACCATATGACAGGGTGGAAAGTTGTCAAAAGCCAAAGATAGTGCCTTTTCTGTAAATTATGAGTTTCAGTCCGCCGGAAACTGAAATATTCTTTACCTTTGTCTCTCCAAATAGAAGAATATGGTAGCACCTCTGGTAAAACGGATATGGATCTGGTGCAGGAATCTGTTGATCTTCCTGTTTGTATCCAGTATATTGGCGGTAGTGGTATATAAATTTGTACCCGTATATTATACGCCATTGATGTTTATTCGTATGTATGAGCAGCATCAGGATGGGAAGAAAATGAAACTCGATCATACGTGGGTTCCTATATCCAAGATCGCCCAGCCTTTGGTTCAAGCGGTCATAGCGTCGGAGGATAACCTGTTCATGGAGCATAATGGCTTTGATGTGGAACAAATCCAGAAGGCACGGGCCGAGGCCGAGAAAGGTAAAAGGGTGAGAGGTGCCAGCACGATTTCCCAGCAGACCGCTAAGAATGTATTTCTTTGGCCGGGGAAAAGTTATTTACGGAAAGGCATCGAGGTCTATTTTACCTTCTTGATCGAATGGATATGGGGAAAGGAACGTATTATGGAAGTCTATCTGAACTCGATAGAGATGGGGGAGGGCATCTATGGTGCGGAGGCGGTAGCGGAGGCTCATTTCGGTAAGCATGCCTACCAATTGACCAAAAGCGAGGCAGCCCTAATAGCGGCCACACTTCCAAATCCCCGGAAGTTTAATTCCGCTAAACCGTCACCTTATATGCTGAAACGACAAGCGAAAATAATTTCCTTAATGGGAAAACTGATAAAAGTAGAAATGGGATATGGTGCCGGGCAAGTTGATCCCGGTACCGGAAAGGTTAAAAAAAGAAAGAAATGGAGAGCTTCCGTTATCATGACTTGGGACGAATCGCTTATGCCGATGCGTTAGAATATCAGACAGCTGCTTTCGAGGTCTTATTGGATGCGAAGGCAACGGGAAAGAAAGAGGATAATCAATTATTCTTTTGTGAGCATTTACCGGTCTTGACGATCGGTAAAAGTGGCAAGGACTCTAATTTGCTTATCCCCGAGGAAACTTTACGGGAACGAGAGGTCTCGTTTTACCATATAAACAGAGGGGGGGATATAACGTATCACGGTCCGGGACAGATTACCGGTTATCCGGTATTTGATCTGGAATATTGGAATCTGGGATTGAAACAATACATCCATATGCTGGAAGAGACGATCATCCGTTTCCTATCGCTTTACGACTTGAAAGGGGAACGTTTGGAAGGGGCGACGGGTGTATGGCTAGACCCTGAAGTACCGGGGCGTGCCCGTAAGATCTGTGCGATTGGCGTGAAAAGCAGCCGGTTCGTTACGATGCATGGCTTTGCTTTGAATATAAATACGGATCTGAGTTACTTTTCATTGATCAACCCTTGTGGTTTTACGGATAAAGGCGTTACCTCCTTGGCTATGGAGTTGGGGGTACCCCAAGACTTTGAGTTGGCAAAAAGTCAATTGAGATCGATTTTCATGGAAATCTTCGCTTGATATGGCAGTCATTCATTTCGCTCCTTTGCAAGGATATACGGATTCGGTTTATAGAGAGGCGCATACCCGAGTATTCGGGGGCGTAGATACCTATTATACTCCTTTCGTAAGGATAGAGAAAGGTGGTTTCCGGAATAAGGACTTGAAGGATATCGCTTGCGATAGAAATAGGCAGGTACATGTCGTGCCGCAATTGATCGCTTCCACACCAGACGAGTTTCGGCCGATCGTGCGTTTATTCCAAGAGAATGGATACAAGGAAGCGGATATTAATTTAGGATGCCCTTTCCCTATGCAGGTCCGTGCGCATAGAGGCTCGGGACTTTTGCGGTACAAGGAAGAGGCCGAGTCTTTATTACGTACGATTGAGGAGTTCCCGGATATTTCTTTTTCGGTGAAAATGCGTTTGGGGTGGGAGTGTACGGATGAGTCATTCGTGCTTCTTTCCTTATTAAATAAGTTACCTTTGAAGCATATAACCTTGCATCCCCGGTTAGGGATACAGCAATATAAAGGAGCTATCGATTGGGATGGATTCTCTCGTTTTTATGATGAATGTGAATTTCCCTTATATTATAATGGAGATTTAGTGGGGCTGGAAGATATCCGAGGAATAAAGGAGCGTTTTCCGGGGCTTGCCGGGATCATGCTGGGACGAGGGTTATTGGCCTCTCCTTGGCTGGCCACTGAGTTTGTGTCCGGACAGGTCTTGACCGTGAATGAGAGGCGGGATAAACTAGTCATGTTCCATGAGTCGTTGATGGATGAATATGCTGCCCGGTTGGAAGGTGGCGAGCATCAGGTATTATCTAAAATGAAGACAATCTGGGATTATCTTTTGCCGGAGGCCGATAAAAGGCTTCGCAAGAAAGTATTGAAAAGTACTTCCCTTACTTCTTATCAGTCGGCAGTGAAAGATTTGTTGAGTCTTTGACTACGGGAGGGACATTCGTAGAGTCTTTGGGGATCAAGGGTAAAAGAGGCCTCTTTCTTCTCCTGAAAATCTCAGAGAAGTTCGTGAAGTCTTTCCGGTACATGATACCTACACCTTGTATGGTTAATGCTTGCTTCAGGCCGAAATACATATCTCTGGCATGGTTATAAGCCTTTAGCCGGATCTCACCGGAGGGGGTCAACTTATATTCTAGGTCGAACTCTCCGATAAAAGTGTTATTTTTGCCTGTAGTGACCGTATTTCTCATACCGAAATTACCATTGATCAATAAGCGGTTGTTTAGCAACTGGCTGGATAATATCATCTCATATTCCGTGTCTTCCTTGAAACCGTCCTGTCCCGCTCGTATGTTTGTCCCTATTTGTACTTTATCCGTGAAACTACCTAATAGATTGGATAATTGCGCTGAGATAGCGGATGAAGCCACGGCGTTTAACTCGCTAGACTTGTAAGTCGTTTGGGCATACTCGGGTGTATAGAATTTATTCAACACCAACAAATAAACGATTTGCCGGGTCATCATATCCTCTGTGTCTATAAACGCTTTGACTTGACGCTCTAACTCCTCGTTAGAGTTCGGAAATTCTAAGTCGAAGGAAATAGACGGGCTGCGCAATGCGCCTTCAAGGTTTAAGACGCAATTGACGGGTATGTTTGTTCGAGAACTTTCTAGTAAGAGACTCTGATCCAAGTCTCCGATATTTGCGGTCAGATTGTAGATCGCATTGATATCCATATGGGCATTAAAGGGATCGCCACGGAAATTGATCGTGCTACCGTCTCTGATCTTAAAGTCTTTATGGATGATTTGCTGTAAGCTGAAATTATAGTTTCCTTGTACGATATTCACGTCGCCATACATACGAAGATCACTTCTTGTTCCATATTGTATTTGTAAACTTCCACTGGCGTTTCCTTTGATACGGTCTCCCGCTATCGGGTCCATGATTAGCTCTATATCGGCATCGGGTGTGATATCAAGGAGGAAGTTCATTCGTAGCTCGGCTCCCTCGTCTGTCTCGTGTACGATATTCAATGGGTGTGTGGACGTGGAATCTACGTTAGCGGCCAACTTGCTTTTATCGACGAACGTGATAAAATCATAGTCCGTAGCCGAGTTATTATTCATGAAGTCCAGATAAATAGCGGTCTTAGGTTCGCTTTTCATGTTAATATCAAAGTCTATCAACTTACCGTTGCCCTTGATTTGCGCCGTTCCGCTGGCGAATACCGTTCCATAGATCAGCGGATTCTTTTTCTGGTTGGCGTTATACATCAACATCTTATTACCCTGCACGTTTACGAGGAAGCTATAATCCCGGAAATGCAGATGATTGAACTTAAGGCTGACTTTTCCGGAGTTGCCGAATTGATCCTTGACCGTGATATTCCGTAAATTGACGGACGTAGAGTCAAGGTGGACGGAATCGGAGAAGGTATAATACGTATCCAAGAAATCAACGCCTACCCCTCCATCCATGACATAGGCATCTCCCTCGACATTCAGCTCCTTAAAGGGGCCGTGCAAATGTATACTTCCGAATCCCCGGCCTTGCAAGTTCTTTATGACCGTATCGACAAAGGGTTGCAAGAAGGCCAGATTGATATCATTGGCATCGAAATACAAGGATAGCCCCGCATTGGGCCCGACTGGAAATACATAACCGTTCACATCCGTCCAAGTGCTGTCGTTCTTGTAGATGCTTCCCAGCATAAGGATACCTTTCTGTGCGTCGTCCCATTCGCTGAAGAGATTGAGGCGACCCAAGGGGGTTTGGTTGAATGAGAAATTCTTTACTTCCAGATCCGTATTTAGCATGCGGCTATTGAATAAGTCGTTCACATAGAACTTACCGGTCGCCTCACCCCCGAATTGCAAGACTGGGATATTCAATACGTCGAAGACATAACTCAGCTCTATTTGCTTCAAGTCTACCAATAAAGTATCTGCCGGATCTTTCGAGATCGTCCCTTCCATCGATAAATACTGGGTCTCATGATCTACCCGGAAATGCTCGATACCGATCTTGCCCTCACGAATTGTTATATTCGCCGGATTGATGGTCCAGAGCGTGTCTTTAATAATGAGGGGGCTTTTATTCAACGTGACTTCCGTACGTAACTTGGCCGGCCCTTTCTCGCTTTCCTCCTCGACAAAAAGGGTAGAGGCGGAGATGTCGGCCTTAAATAACCGCTCTTTATTATTCGCCCACCCAATCATGGTATTCACCAGATTGTCTTTAGCGTCTGCCTTGAGATCAAGGTAATTACGCAGTCCCTTGTCGTTGTAATTAATCGTTTTTAATTGGAGGTTTACCTTATCGTTCGGATTGTCGCAAACCAAGTAGCCGGATTCGAACATGGATTTCCCGAGATTGAACTTCGGAAGCCACGCCTCGATACGGAACTTATTATAAATATTATTATAATGTCCCGTGATCCGTCCGGGTTGCACCATCGTGAACGGTAGTTTCAATGTCGTAGAAAGCGCTTCCGTATTCTCGATCGTTAATAGGAGGGCGAAGTTATTCTCCTTCACGATTTGTTTTTTCTGGGTCGTGTTGATCAAGGCTGGCACATATCCCTTGAACGTATTCATAAGGCTGGGGATTAGCGTGTTGAATGAGTAAGACCCGGTGACCTCTCCATTCAAGATATCGGACGTTATGGTTAATTGCCGGTCGAGACTATGCCCCGAGGCAACTACTTCGAATTTCTTAAGGAAGAAGCTGCTGGGAGTGGTCTCGAAAGAAAGACTGTCCAACGTGATGCTACCTTCCAGATTATCGATATTATCTCCGGTGAAATCCGCGTTTAAAGCCAAGGAGATATTCGGCGCCTCATATTTGTCCGTCAGGTTCAATCGGTCCGGCCGGAAATGATCGAGGCGGGCGGTGAAATTAAACAAGGAGTTTTGCCCTTGGTGCTGGAAGATACCTTGGGCGTATAACTCGCCATTGGGATCGTTTACATGGATAGTCCCATCGAAACTACTCTTCTTGAAATTACCGGAAAGATTTATATCCTTGTATTTATAAGCTTTATAATCGAACTCCTTGACTTGTGCTTGGATATTTCCGGAGAAATTTCCGCCAACAGGTCTACGGGTATCGATATTGATGTCGAAGCGAGCCTCCCCGAAAGGATTATTCTCGCCAAATAACTCATGGAGCCGCAAGTTGCTGGAGGCGATGCGTCCCCGTAGGTAAGCGGCTATATTCTTATCCTTGTTGCTACCG
>OHMW01001473.1_pt1 | contig 11269 bp, 8 predicted proteins | sample 1569391 | NCBI WGS metagenome assembly OHMW01 (sample SAMEA3879557, study PRJEB24766) | human gut metagenome | biome: human-associated habitat; feature: feces | place: USA | collected 1985/1987 | reverse complement strand
GTCCGACTGAAGTATGCGATCAGCCTACTAAGACTTTGCAGTTGGAACAAGCAAAATAAGTAGTAAGTAGATGGTAGATAGAAGTTAGGAGTCAGGAGTCAGGAGTCAGTAGTTAGGAGTTAAAATCTATGTAGCGTGTTAGCATTATGCCATTAGATTCTAACTACTATTTACCGACTATTCACTTCTGACTCCTGACCATTCATTTCTAACTACTATCTACTAACTTCTAACTTCTAATATGACTAACTCCCGTCAACCTATACCTCGTAAAAAAAAATCTGCTACTTCCCGTCGTTCTCCGCGAAAGACAACGAAAAAGGCCGTTCGTACTACTATGCCTATATGGCTGCGTAATGTGCTCGTTGCCGTCATTGTCGCTTTTTTCTCGGTGGCATTTTATTATTTCTTTATTAGGCCTTATGCTTATCGTTGGAAACCTTGTTATGGGTTGAAAGCATATGGAATTTGTGTACCTTGCTGTTATGATGTGCATGGTATCGATATATCGCATTATCAGGGAGATATCGACTGGGGGCAACTGACGCAGAGCCGTTTGACTGATTTTCCCATTGAATTTGTTTTTATGAAGGCTACTGAGGGAGGAGATCATGGCGATGATACTTTTGCCCGTAACTTTTCCGAAGCGGGAAAGCACGGATTTATTCGTGGTGCCTATCATTTTTTCTCTCCGGCTACTGACCCTTTAAAACAGGCGGATTTCTTTATTCGTACAGTGAAACTTGCTCCGGGAGATCTTCCTCCGGTACTGGATGTGGAAGTAACCGGCAAGAAAAAAAAGGAAGAACTACAAGGGAATATAAAACGTTGGCTCGACCGAATAGAAGCACATTATGGGGTGAAACCGATTTTGTACACCTCTTATAAATTTAAAACACGTTATTTGAGTGATTCTATTTTTGATACTTATCCTTATTGGATAGCCCATTACTATGTGGATTCAGTAAAGTATGAAGGCAAATGGCATTTTTGGCAACATACGGATGTAGGCAGCGTACCCGGTATTGAAGAGAATGTGGATCTGAATGTATTCAACGGGACATTAGAAGAATTGAAAAAGATGACGATTGATAATGTGGCTGTAAAAACAAATGAAACAATGAAACAATGAAGGAATAAAAGGCTATGCCAAATGAAACAAGGAATAATGAAATAATATGCTAATGTGCCGGTTAATCACGCTGTGTACAAATGAAAGAATGATGGGATAATGGACACATTTGTTCATTTTAAATTATTCTTTCATTTGGCATAGCCTTTCATTCTTTCATTCCTTCATTTTTTTCATTTGGCTTTTCATTTGCCCCAGCCATTCATCCTTTCAGAATGAATTTTACGGCAGCCCAATGATTCTTTTCCTGATGATGGATGAAGTTTAATCCATTGCGTTCGGCTTCTTCACGGATAACGGGAATGTCGTCTACATAAAAACCGCTCATGTAAAGTTCTGATCCCGGATGCATGCAAGCCACATATTGCTTCATGTCGTTCAGTAGGATGTTCCGATTGATATTTGCAATAACTACATCAAAAGGATCTTTACCTTGCAATGTGCCGGCATCTCCCAATTCTACATCTATGTCTGTCACTTTGTTCAATTCGATATTTTCAATCGAGTTACGCACGCACCATTCGTCAATATCGATTGCTGTGCAGGGAGTAGCGCCACGCATACGTGCCAGGATTGCAAGAATAGAGGTACCGCATCCCATATCAAGAAGAGATTTTCCTTCCAGTTCACTGTTCAACAGTTCGCTGATAATAAGACTGGTCGTTTCATGGTGTCCTGTACCGAATGCCATCTGCGGATTGATTACAATGTCATATTCCGCTTTTGGCACATCGTGATGAAAGGTGCTGTGAATTACGCAACGATTACCGATTACGATTGGTTGGAAGAAGTTTTTTTCCCATTCTTCATTCCAGTTCTTATCTTCGGCTTCTACGTAGTTGTAAGTGATTTCCGTATCCGGTAACGGGAATTCATTAAGAGCATTTTTTATTACTTCTTCATTGCAGAGAGATTGTTGGATATATGCTGACAGACCACCTTCGCGTTCTATAAAACTTTCAAACCCGGCATCGCCCAAAACAGCAGCTAATACGTCATTAACAGTTTCCGTACAAGGGTTGGTATCAAACGTGAACTCAAAATACTTCATAGTTGTTTTTATTTGCAAAATTACGATTAAATGAGGATAAAACAAAGGAAAGTTACATTTAGAAACTTCTGTTCGGAATTTCCTCAGAAAAATTATCGGGTGAATTTTAAACAGACGATAACTTTATTTAATAGGTAACCTCTGATCCGGTATTGTTTACATATAAAATCATGCGTGAATCTTTTATAAATAGGGAAATCCCTATCATCCTTTGGGGAAAATCTCCCCGAAAGGATGGATACGTTGCTTATCTTTGTAACGTGAATGAAAGGATTAAAGATAACCCATAAACCACAGAGATATGAAAAAGATTGTTTTTTTACTGTTGATTGCCTTGTGTCTCCCTATAGGTTTGATGGCACAGAGCTATGATGATGATCTCTATTTCATTCCTTCCAAAGAGAAGGAAGAAGAACCTGCACCTGCCAAGAAGGAACCGGTTCGGAGAGAGACCACGACGAATATTTATACGACTCCCGGAACCACTGTTGTGATTCAGGACCGGAAAGGAAACACTCGCGATGTAGACGAGTATAATCGCCGTTACGATGCACGTGATAACGACTTCGAAATGGATAACGATACGTTATATATTAAGGAAAAAGACCAGCCGGATCTGGACGGAGAATGGGTGAACGGTGAGTTTAACGGTTCACAGGATGATTATGAATATGCCGAGCGTATCATTCGTTTCCGTAATCCTCGTTTTGCCGTTAGCATTAGCAGCCCGTTCTATTGGGATGTTGTATACGGAATGAATTCATGGGACTGGAACGTATATACCGATGGACTTTATGCCTATGCATTCCCTACATTCAGCAATCCGTTATGGTGGGATTGGAGATATAATTCCTATGGTCCCGGATGGGGCTGGGGATGGTCACATCCTTACTATGGATGGGGTGGTTACTATCCCGGTTACTGGGGTGGCTGGTATGGCGGCGGATATTGGGGACATCATCACCACTGGCATGGTGGTCCTAGCTGGGGCTGGGGCGGAGGTGGAAGCGGTCGTTGGACAGGTCCTACCTATACCAATCGTCGTTCTTCCGGACAAAGCAGTTACAGGAATCCTTCTACTATTCGTCGTTATGGTTCGAGTGCCGTTCGTTCCAGTGGCTCTTCTGTTCGGGGAGGCTCTGCAGTTCGTTCAGAAGGTAGTTCTGTTCGTTCTTCTGGTTCTACTTATAGTAGGGGAACTACTTCCAGACGTGTAGTGGGTACACGGACTTCAGGTGAACGCAGTGGCTCAAGTAGTCGTAGCAGTGCTACTTATTCTCGTCCAAGTAGTACTAGAAGTAGCGGAAGTTCTTCATCTTCCCGTTCGACTGGTTCTTCTGGTTATTCGCGTTCGTCTGGAACCACTACTAGAAGCAGTAGTGCAAGATCAACTTATAGTCGTGGTAGTTCAGAAGCACCGCGTAGTTATTCTCCAGCAAGTAATAGTAATACCCGTTCTTCTTCCTATGGTACTTCTCGTTCTTCTTCACGTAGTTATTCTCCAGCTTCGTCAGGTGGCAGTAGCTCTCGGGGTAGTTATTCGAGCGGTGGTTCTTCTTCTAGATCATCATCAGGTGGAGGTTCCTCTCGTAGTAGCAGTGCCAGAAGATAAGTATTAATTAAATGGTTTTGACAGGAATGAAAAAGATAAGTGTTTTAACTGCTCTGGGGATGCTAATGATAGCGCCTTGGGGAATGGCACAAACGATATATGACGGTGCCAAACTAACAGGAAAAGATTTGAATGGCACAGCTCGATTTGTGGGTATGGGTGGAGCTATGGGAGCTCTTGGAGGAGACATATCTACGATGGGGACTAATCCGGCAGGTATTGGCCTTTATCGCAGTAATGATGTAATGACTTCATTTGGGCTTTCTCTTTATGGGAATGAAAGCCAGTATTTGGGGAAAAAGTTTAATTCCGATTTAACTAAAGGAGATTTTAATAACATCGGGTTTGTATTTTCTTCGAAGATTGGTAATGAAACTCCGCTGCGTTTTGTGAATTTCGGTTTTAACTATCATAAAGCGAAATCATTTAATAACAACATGCGTATGGAAGGTAATTTGGGGCTTTACTCCCAAACCTATCTAATGGCATCTCAAGCAGCTGGCATTGAAAAATGGGGAGATTCGCCTTATACGGATAATGGTATTGGGTGGCTTTCTATTCTTGGAGCTGATGCTGGACTGATTAGGGATATAACAATACATGACAAAACAGGAGGGGTAAACAATATTCCTTATACCTATAAGGATGAAAAAGGGGAGGAGGTACAGTATAAGGATATAAATGGTAATCCTCTTTATATCTCTCCTGGACATTTTGAAGGAATGTTAGATAATGGATATGCAAATTTTCGTTCGGAAGAACGCGGAGGAATTGACCAATATGATTTTAATGTATCGTTTAATTTTAATGATCGGGTATATTTGGGGTTGACGCTGGGTGCTTATTCTGTAGATTATAATAAGTATACTTTTTATGATGAGGATTATGGAAACGATGAAGGATATAATTTGCAGAGTTGGAATAGAATAAAGGGGTCTGGCTTTGACGTGAAGTTGGGGGCTATTATTCGTCCTTTTGAATATTCGCCTTTTCGGGTTGGATTAGCTATACATACGCCAATATTCTATAGTTTGGATTATAAAACGAGTGCACAAGTTATATCGGATGTGATGGATGTTGTAACTGGAGAAATAAAAGGATATGACGTGAGATCATGGGATAATCTTCCGGGAAAAGGGGATATGATTCTTCCTTTCGATTTTCAAACTCCTTGGACTTATAATGTAAGTTTAGGATATACGGTGGGTAAGAGTTTGGCTTTGGGAGCAGAGTATGAGTATCAAAATTATTCTTCCATGAAATTTAAAGATACCGAAGGTAATTCTTCTGCTTATGAATTTGAAAATAGTACGACATCTATGTTGAAAGGGGTTAGTACTGTTCGTCTTGGTTTGGAGTATAAAGTGATTCCACAGTTTGCTTTTAGGGCAGGATATAATTATAGTACTGCGGCTTTCCATCAAGATGCTTTCAAAGATTTGGTTATTAACTCTATTCAGACAGATACGGACTTTGCCAATTCTAAATCAATGAGTAATTATACATTGGGTATTGGTTATCGTGGACCAATGTTTTATGCTGATTTAGCTTATAAATACTCTACATATAAAGAAAACTTCTATCCGTTTGTGAATGGATTTACAGATGAAGATGGTAGTACAGTCATTGGTTCACCGGAAGCAACGAAAGTTACGAATACACGCAGTCAAGTGTTATTTACCGTAGGTATGCGTTTCTAATCTAATAAAGAGACAGTTTTCAATTTCAATAATAACTTTTGTGTGTAAAAAATCCCTGGAATGCTGAGTGTCTACAGCGGTTCCGGGGATTTTTATTAGTATCACTTTTTATTCTTCAGTCTTATCTGAATAGTGGAGTTCGTTCGTCAATGATTCCGCGTCTTGCGTACATTTTTACCGCTACAGGAGTTCCGGCTTCTATGGTAATGTCCTCCTCTGCGATGATAGGTTCTTCTTTACCGTCCTCCAGGATAACCGTTCCTATTTTCTCGCCGGCTTTGATGATCTGTGGAATCAAGTTAGTCAAGATACCTTCAGATACTTTCCGGATATCAATGTATTCCGGTTTTGCATTGGGGTCAGCTTCGATTTTACCGCTGAACAGGTCTTGCACACCTTTGTTCTTCAAGAACAGTTTAACGATTGCTCTACCTTCGTACGGCTGGTTGTTCTCGTCGAGCAGAACGACGGGCGTTGTCATTCTCTTGAATGAAAGAGCAACGTTCTTAGAACCTTTGTTGGCTTGGGCTGTACCGAACAAATATTCTAAGCCACCCTTGATTTCACGATAGCGGCTGCTCAATGATCTGGTAGTAGCAGCTTCGTCGGTCAATTCAGGATAATGAGCATAGAAAGTAACCGTTTCCGAATCGGTGCCTGCTTCGTTCCAAGTCTGGCTATCCATGCCTATGGCAAACGGATGATAATCCTGCTCGGCAACGGACATGGAGATGACATCCCCGGCAGCGAAATTGCTCTTTAACGGAAGTGTCAGACTACTGCTGTTACGAGTAAGAGCATTGTTGATACTTTGGTCAATAGAAGTAGAAAAGTCGATCACTCCTTTACTGGGATCTTGCAGTTCTTCTTGCTGTTGACAACTGAACAGGCATACTGATGCCATAACAAATAAAAGGCTTTTTCTTTTCATTTGAGGGTAATTAATAGGTTAATAATAGTGAGAGGTTTTCTAATATTCTACTCTGTCTTCTTTGGCCACCCAGGCTTTGAAGGCAGTAAGGGCTTCATTATGTAGTAGGATTTCGGAAGGCAGCTTTCTGTCTTCAGGTTTCAGTTGCAGTTCGTCATAGATAAAAGAGTCGTCGAAGCCGATGTTTTTGGCATCGGTTTTGTTGTTTCCATAGTACATCTTATCCAGGCGTGCCCAATAAATAGCACCCAGGCACATGGGGCAAGGTTCGCAGGAAGTATAGATTTCGTATCCGCTAAGATCAAATGTTCCGAGTTTGGCAGCTGCGGCACGTATAGCGCTCACCTCGGCGTGAGCCGTAGGATCACAAGATGCAGTGACACGATTAACTCCTGTTGCAACTATTTCTCCGTCTTTCGTGGCAATCACAGCACCGAAAGGACCTCCACCATTTTCAACATTTTCTTTTGAAAGCTCGATCGCTTTTCTCATTAAAGCTTCTTTAGTCATGGCACAAAAAATATATTGTTAGTTTCATTTTTTCTTTGCTTCTTTCTACAAAGATAGAAAAAACTAACAATATACAATGGGATGTCCCTATTTATTTTTTAACAATACCGGCAGAATCCGGAAAAAGAAGGAACTTTTTTTTGCTTTTTTTAGGGTTATAGCTTACCTAAGATCTTGTCCATTACCCAGTTAGTCAACGTTGCGCTTTCGCCATCGCAAGAGCAAACCGACTTACCCAATAAGTGATCTACTACTGCTTGGATAAGAGGCTGTTGCACGTGTTCCGGGTTGCCGATACAGATTTCTTCCCGTCCTTTCTCGGTATGCAGTCCGATAGGTTCGTAAGTAAAGACAGAGAAGCAAATCATTCCTTTGTCACCGATAATCTCTATGCGGTCTTCGCGGGCAGAATCATGGGCAACGAAACACCAGGAACCACTACCCACCAGTCCGTTGTCAAATTGGAAACAGGCGCTTAATGTATCTTCGGCAGGATAAAGCCCGCCACGATTACTCTTGTAACCGCTTGCTTCGAGGATGCAACCGAACATATCCTGCAACAAATCAATCTGATGCGGAGCAAGGTCGTAGAAGTAGCCGCCTCCGGCAATATCAGCCTGCACACGCCAGGGAAGATTATCACGATTGTAATCCAGATCGCGTGGCGGCTGGGCAAAACGAATCTGTACATTGATAACGTTGCCGATCGTCCCGTTCTCTACTAATTCCTTTACTTTCTGGAAATAGGGAAGATAACGTCGGTAGTATGCTACGAAACAGGGAACCCCCGTTTCATTGGATATGCGGTTGATTCGAGTACATTCTTCATACGTCACCGCCATTGGCTTCTCAATATAGGCCGGTTTACCCGCTTTCATGGACATAATGGCATACGTAGCGTGTGAAGAAGGAGGAGTGGCGATATAGACAGCGTTTACTTCCGGATCATCTATCAGCTCCTGTGCATCGTCATACCATTTCTTGATTCCTCTCTCTTTGGCATACGCTTTCGCTTTCGCGCCGTCACGACTCATCACGGCTACGACTTCCGAATGTTCTACTTTCTGGAAAGCGGGACCGCTTTTCGTCTTGGTTACTTCTCCGCAACCAATGAAGCCCCATTTGATAATCTTTTCACTCATAATATAATATACCTATTGTGTCTGTTCTAACAAACCCCAAAGATAAAGCTATTTTTTGTCAAGAGCAACTTTATTGATTATTAACTTAGCGGGGACAGTTGGAAAACAGACATTGTGTTTTGTTTCAACAGAAGCTCTGTTTTATCGGAACAGAGGCTCTGTTTCAGGCAAACAGAACGTCTGTTTGAGGCGGATATATACTTCATTTCGGTAAGAAGCAAGGTGAACATTGCTGATCCTCCGGCTGAAGAACCATAACCACCGGGCAAAGCGAAAGGAAAAGTCGGGGCGGGGAGAGGTTTTTCCCGGCTGGATAAAAAGAAAGGAGAGAATCGCGATTCCCTCCTTTGCATGTAGTTTAATTGAAACTACTTTATCATTAACTCTGTAAAGATACAACATTCGAAAGCGAAAGTCAAGTCTTTGGGAGTTTATTTCTGGAAATAGACATGAATATATCTATCTTACATTCTGTTTTTGATTGTTTTCTTCTGATATGTAAAATGATAAGGTTATTCTTTATCATAGTACTTTTTATAAATCTTCTGGTATTCTTTCTCTTTTTGGAATTTATCCAGCCATGTATTCAAACTATCGAGTAAAGCGGGTGATTGTTTGCTGACTGCCCATGAGTAGAATTGTGTAAAGCTGATGGCTGTATTTATATCTATCTGCGGGATGGAATCGGCGGCCGCGCGTGCGATGCTTTCGTCACAAACGGCATAGTCGATATCTCCATGAGCTACCATTGAGATTAATTGTTCGGAACCGTATTTATCTATTTCTTTGATATAAATGGTATCTCCGATTTCATTTCCCAGGTTTTGGATACGCAGGATGGAGGGAGAGCCTTTTACTACGTGAAGTGTCCGCCCCGCCAAGTCCAGTTGGTTACGGATATAGAGTGAATCGTTTTCTCCGTTTTCTCTCCGTTGCACGAGCACTTGTTTGTTGAGCGTGATGGGAGAGGTGAGGAGCAGAGAATCTTTCAGTTCGCTGGTAGCTAATATGCCGCAGGCAATTACATCGTAACGTCCTTCGCTTAATCCTTCCAGCCGTTCTTCAAAACTCATCAGGGGTGTTATTTCGGTTTTCAATCCCTTGTCATGGGCAAAAGCCTGTATCAGCTCGTAATGGAAACCGGAAACGGTATCATCGTCCACGTAGAAACTGATCGAGTTATATTCAGTCGCTACACGCAATATACCTTCTTTGGCAATGGCTGCATAATCACGCGGGTGTCCTGACGGTTTTTCCTGATTACCGCATTGGCGGATAGAAAAGATGATTGCCAATACAATGATTACGGGCACTAAATATCGGGCCAGTCTCAATTTGGGGCGTGTTACCATAAGCCGTATAGATTTTATTAATCATAGAAATTCCATGAAAGACCGAATTTCAGTACACGCGGATTGATAGGGTAGTGAGGAGCCAGGAAGTAATTCGGGCTGCTCATACCTTGATTCACGTGATACATCATTACATAGAAACGTGTACGCTTTAGATGTAAGTTTGCGTATACATTCACGATCGGATAACCTCCTATCTCTACCTGGTCATTTTCCGGTTGCAAATAGAAGTTTTGGATAGCCGGCATATAAGCGGGTGCATTGTATTTACTGAAATAACGCACGTCGGCACCCAATTGTACACTAAGCACTTTCTTTGCCAGCTTGAACTGCATATAGAAATTGTGATACAGCGAAAGATCAGGCAAAGGCAATACGGTCTGGTCGCTGGACTTTTGCCAGGTTACTTCATTATCTAAATGGAAGATTCCCAGCTTGAAGTCCTGATTAAGACTTGCTGACAACACCTGTATACTTCCGCTTTTCTGTTCCGGCACTGCTTGTTGGTTGAAATAAGTGTAGTTCTTTATGTTTTCAACTCCTGCTTTCAAGCGTGTTCTCCAACGTGCAATGCTTAATTCTCCTTCAATACGGGTACGAAATTCTTTGTCCATATCATTGTCCCACATGAAATGTTTGGAATGATAATGACGCATATAGAAAGGCGCAAGCTTATTGCTGACTTCACCACGGGCTATAAGGCTCACAGTGTCTTTCCATAACGGAAAGTTAAGGTCGATATCTCCTTTTACATTGAATTGTCCGATTGCTTTTCCGGCGAGTCCCACTTCACCAATGGCATGGTAATGAAGTACATTTCCTTCACGTTTGGATAATTCGCCTCCAACAAATATTTCATTTTCATTGTATTTGTCGGGCAACGGATTCCCCTCCATATTCATAAGAGTATACTTGCTGATTTTATAGGAAGCAAATGCCGTGAGTCCGGCTTTGGCATATTTATTGAATCCTTCGAGTAGAGCAATACCTATGGTATTCTTGATACCCATGTAGGTAGTACTGTCTCTGGCAATCGGATTATCCGGTTCCAAATAGGTGTTTTGATAATAGTTCTTTTCACGCATGTCATCATCAGAGTTGAAGCTATGACGTGCACGCTCTACCTGAATGGTATGTATAAAACTAGTGACCGGCACAAATTCTTGTTTGGCTGGAGTCGTATCATTTTCGGCCTGCGGTATGTCGCGGCTGAATCCCAGATTGTAACGTTGGGTCAGGAATACATAAAAGTCATGATTACGGTTGGTCGTTGCACTTAATACAGTCGGGATATTGGTTGATTCATATTCTCTTTGGCCTTGTGCCATCTCTTCAGGAGCAGTGATGTATCGGTCGTCCTCAATACCTCCGTTTTCATTTGTTTTGAGATAATTGTTGCTGTAGATGGCTTGCATCTGATACCGGTCGCCGATATAACTACCGAAAATTGCCGCATTGAAATAAGCCGTATTTTGGTTATTATAATATCCTCGTCCGTACAAGTAATCTATGTTAAAACCGAAAGCCAGCTTCTTGTTTACATTGACAGAGAAATAAGACTTAAAGCGTTCTTCTCCGTTTATTTTATTACCGGCTTTATGATACGTCAGATTGGTATAAGGTACGTTACTATTGGTGAAATTGAACTCCGTAGGACGAATAAAGAAACTGGAGAAAGGCTCCATAAAGATAGTCGGTTCCGGATCACGACGTTCAAAGAAGATGCGTGACATACGGGGAGAACCCATATTGGCCAGATAATTATAATGTCCGGTAAGTCCTTCGGTAAGATTTGAATTCTGGAAGTGGTGATAAGCAGTATCCGCCGGGATGATAGTC
>OHMW01001471.1_pt1 | contig 11277 bp, 10 predicted proteins | sample 1569391 | NCBI WGS metagenome assembly OHMW01 (sample SAMEA3879557, study PRJEB24766) | human gut metagenome | biome: human-associated habitat; feature: feces | place: USA | collected 1985/1987 | reverse complement strand
GCGATCCGTATTGTGTTTCTGCCATGACAGGAAGTGGTACGGGTGATTTGATGGACTTGATTGTCAGCAAGTTCAAGAAAGAATCAGAGGAAATCCTGGATGATGATATTCCCCGTTTTGCTGTGGTCGGACGTCCGAATGCCGGAAAATCGTCTATCGTTAATGCTTTTATCGGTGAAGAGCGGAATATTGTGACTGAAATAGCAGGTACTACGCGTGACTCTATTTATACCCGGTATAATAAATTCGGTTTTGATTTTTATCTGGTTGATACGGCGGGTATCCGTAAGAAAAATAAAGTGAACGAGGATTTGGAGTATTACTCGGTGGTTCGTTCCATTCGTTCTATTGAGAATGCAGACGTATGTATCTTGATGGTGGATGCCACCCGTGGTATCGAGAGTCAGGATTTGAATATATTTTCTTTGATCCAGAAGAACCAGAAGGGACTTGTGGTAGTTGTGAACAAATGGGATTTGGTAGAAGATAAAACGGCAAAGGTAATGAAGACTTTTGAAGAGGCTATCCGTTCACGTTTTGCTCCTTTTGTGGATTTTCCTATTGTCTTTGCTTCCGCATTGACTAAGCAACGTATCCTGAAAGTATTGGAAGAGGCTCGTGTTGTTTACGAAAACCGGACGATAAAGATTCCTACTGCACGTTTGAATGAAGAGATGCTTCCGTTGATAGAAGCTTATCCCCCCCCTTCGGTTAAAGGCAAATACATAAAAATTAAATATATAACCCAGCTTCCTAATACGCAGGTGCCTTCTTTTGTCTTTTTTGCCAATCTGCCGCAATATGTGAAGGAACCATACAAACGTTTCCTTGAAAATAAGATGCGTGAGAAATGGAATCTGACCGGAACACCTATAAATATCTATATTCGTCAGAAATGATGTGAAATAAGTAGGACGAGGACTTCGTTTTTTGAACGATAATATTTATATTTGTCAGAGACTAAGCAACAGACAATTCATATTATGGTAGAGAAAGCGGAGATTTTGTTGGTTGATGATCATGCGCTGATCCTGGAAGGGATTTGTCAGATTTTAAAACGAATCCCTGAAGTGGTTGTAGCAGATGCAGTGACAACGGGTAAGGAGGCTGTCGGGCTGATTGCAGCGCGTGATTATGATATTTATATTTTGGATGTCGGTTTACCCGATATGTCCGGATTTGAATTGATAGAGATGATTCGTGAAATCAATGAGGATGCACGTATAATCATCAATACAATGCATGAGGAAATTTGGTATATCAACAGGCTTATTCGCCTGGGAGTGAATGCTGTGACTCTGAAGGCTTCGGAGTCCGTTGAAATAGGAAAGGCTGTAAAGAGTGTGTTGCGGGGAGTAGCATATACTTGTCCGCGATTTGAGGGCATACGGCAGAAACTGAGTAATGCTTCGTCACAAATACACCCTAAGGATATTCCCACCAAGCGTGAGCTTGAAGTTTTGCAAGCAGTCTCCGAGGGATTTTGCACGCATGAAATTGCTTCGCGGTTGCAGATTACGGAGAATACGGTTGAAACATTTCGTAAAAGGCTGATTCAAAAATTTGAGGCAAAGAATGCGATTGATATGGTGGTGAAAGCAATGGCGCTGGGGTGGATAAAAGTTGTGTAGAAAGAAATTTTTTCTTCTGTCACGGTTTTCGGTGATGTTTTTGTGCAACTTTTCGTCTACCTTTGAGGCGGTAATTGAAATAACTCTCTCTTACAGTTTCGTGAAGAATAAAAAAGAGGACAGTCAATATGTCGTGATGATATATGTCAATTCTATTAACTGGTTTTTACAATAAAAGGGCGTACTCGATAAAAAGAGTGCGCCCTTTGTTCCTTTTTGATGAGGGGGAGGATCTATTAGATCAACCTTCTAAATTTTGTATTTCCACATCTTTTACTTTACGGAGCAGGTCGGAAGCAAATATAAAGTTATTCAACAACTTGTTAGTGGAAGTGAAAATATCATCTTTTGTACCTTCCCATTCTTTTCTTCCTTCGTAGATATAAATAATCTTTTCTCCGATTCCTAACACGGAGTTCATGTCGTGCGTATTGATGATTGTCGTCATGTTGTATTCTCGCGTGATGTCGTGTATAAGATCATCGATCACTAACGAAGTTTTAGGATCGAGTCCGGAGTTCGGTTCATCACAAAACAGGTACTGCGGATTGAGTGCGATGGCCCGTGCAATCGCTACCCGTTTCTGCATACCTCCACTGATCTCTCCCGGAAACTTATCTTTGGCTTCTGTCAGATTCACACGGTCGAGACAGAACATGGCCCGTTTGGTGCGGTCTCGTAATGTATCGTTACTGAACATGTTCAATGGAAACATTACGTTGTCCAATACAGACATGGAGTCGAACAGGGCAGCACTTTGAAATATCATTCCCATCTCTCTGCGCAGCATTTTCTTCTCTTTTTTACCCATCGCCAGGAAGTTGCGATGGTCGTATAGCAATTCTCCTTTTTCGGGAATCAGCAGCCCGACGATGCATTTCATCAGTACCGTTTTTCCTGAACCGCTCTGGCCGATAATCAGATTGGTTTTTCCATTCTCAAAAGTAGCATTGATGTCTTTCAATACCGCTTTGTCTTCGAATGATTTATAGAGTCCTTTTACTTCAATCATCCCATTAAAAGTTTAGTTAATACCAGATCGGCAAATAAGATTAATACACTACTGGATACGACAGAATCCGTAGATGCTTTTCCGACTTCTATCGAACCTCCTTCTACCATATAGCCAAAGAAAGAGGACACGCTGGCAATAATAAAGGCGAAAAATAGTGATTTGATAATACCACACCACACGAACCATTCCACGAACATGTATTGCAAACCGTATTCCAGATCGGTAGCTGTCATAATCCCTCCAAACCAGCAAGTGGCGAAAGCACCGATGATACCGGCAAAAATACTGAATGTCACTAAGATAGGAATGGTGGTAACCATAGCAGCTATTTTAGGAAGTATCAGATAGTTGGCGGAGTTGACTCCCATTATTTCAAGGGCGTCGATCTGTTGGGTAACGCGCATGGTACCTAATTCCGATGCAATATTGGATCCTACTTTTCCGGCAAGAATCAAACACATGATGGAGGATGAGAATTCCAGTAACAGAATTTCACGCGTTACGTAACCCACTGTCCAACGGGGCATCCAAGGGCTTTCGATATTGAGTTTGATTTGTATGGTAATTACCGCACCGATGAAAAATGAAATCAGCAGTACGATTCCGATGGAATTCACTCCTAACTGTTCTATCTCGTTGAGATATTGCCGGAAGAACATCCGCATGCGTTCAGGTCGTGAGAATGTACGTCCCATCAGCATCATATATCTTCCGACGGTTCTTAATGCTTTGATCATAACTTCGTATATTTGTCTGCAAATGTACGTTTTTTCAGCTTATTTTTGCTACATTTGCCGCAAAATAACAAAGATATGGAAGAAAGCAAGATGGTGCTTCGTACGGAAGACCTGGTGAAGAAGTACGGTAAGAGAACTGTGGTTAGCCATGTATCCATCAATGTGAAGCAGGGCGAAATCGTAGGTTTACTGGGACCGAACGGTGCTGGTAAGACTACTTCATTTTATATGACTGTAGGACTGATTACCCCTAATGAAGGCCGTATCTTTTTGGATGATCTTGAAATTACAAAATATCCGGTATATAAACGTGCACAGACCGGTATCGGCTACTTGGCACAAGAAGCTTCTGTGTTTCGGCAGATGAGTGTGGAAGACAATATTGCTTCTGTGCTCGAGATGACCAATAAACCTAAAGAATACCAGAAGGAAAAGCTGGAAAGCCTGATTGCCGAATTCCGGTTGCAAAAAGTACGAAAGAATAAGGGAAACCAATTATCCGGTGGTGAACGTCGCCGTACGGAGATTGCCCGTTGTCTGGCTATCGATCCGAAATTTATCATGCTGGATGAACCTTTTGCCGGTGTAGACCCTATTGCGGTGGAGGATATCCAGCAGATTGTCTGGAAGTTGAAAGACAAAAATATCGGTATTCTTATTACCGACCATAATGTGCAGGAGACATTAAGCATTACCGATCGTGCTTACCTTTTGTTTGAAGGAAAAATTCTTTTTCAGGGAACTCCTGAAGAACTTGCAGAAAATAAGATTGTGCGGGAAAAATATCTTAGTAATAGTTTTGTTCTCCGGCGTAAGGACTTTCAATTGGAAAAGGACTAAATTCTGTTTTATCGGGCATATCTCAGATAAATCATGTCGATACATTGTTCGCCATTATCTTCGAAGATAGGTTCGGGATAGTTATCGACGAAGAAGTTTTTGATAATATGTGATTCGACAAAGCCGCATTTCCGATAGAAATCCAATTGGTAAAATTCCTTTCCGGGGATGCCTGTACTTCCCGTACCAACGATAATATTCGGAATTTCTCTATAATGCTCGACAATAAAACTCATCATTCGACTGGCATATCCCCGGCGTAGATAATCGGGATGGGTTGCCAGGTTTTTTATTTCTGCCGTCTCTTTGTCTGATACCACAACGGTTACACATACAGGTATTTCTTCCAGTTGCATAATATATAAATGCCCTCTGCCAAGGTAATGCTGTATCATATCAACCGACGGGTCTGCTATGAGCAACAGATTCAGATAGTCTTCTTTGTTTTCTTTTATCTCACGGATACTTATGTTGGCTTGGTGTTTCATGTTTGACTGGAAGGTATGTAAAAAGAACCTTCCGATTGTTCGGAGGATCGGAAGGTTACTTTGAATTTCTTTTAGTTAGAGTTTAGCTTCCTTTACCACCATGGTGCGTCCGTGATATTCTGCACCATTTAATTCGGCAATGGCTTTTGAGGCTGCAGCATCGTCTTCCATTTCAATGAAAGCGAAACCTTTGGATCTGCCTGTTTCACGATCCATGATAACTTTTACTGAAGAGACTGTCCCGTAATCTTCCATAACTTGTTGCAAATCTGCTTCCTTAACACGGTAGTTAAGGTTTCCAACATAAATGTTCATAGTGAAAAAGATAAAAATAAATAATGAAATAAAAACTCTCGGGAAGATGACTGATAATAAAAAGATTAAAACGACAGAGAGTTTACATATACGTTTTTGGACGAGGTAAAAACTTGCAATAGAAATCAAGAAACTAATACATCATCATTCCTGTACAAAGAAAAGCATAAAAAATGAAAATACACTTGTTTTTCTTTAGTTTTCTAACATTTCTGTAGTGATTTTATGATTTATGTATGTGATTGATACGTTGTTGTAATATAAAAGTATGATTCATTTCGTTTCATAAAGAATAATTCTTTCGCGTTTTTTTGATAATTGAAAGATTAGCACTAATTTTGCACCCTCATTTGAGTATAGAATAAAGTATAAATCAAATAAATAATTGTCAGAATGAACGTTTCATTTCAAAACATTGACAAAGTAAGCGGCTTGCTTACCGTAAAGCTGGAAAAGGCTGATTATCAGGAAAAAGTAGATAAATCGTTGAAGACATTCCGTCAGAAGGCGCAGATTCCGGGATTCCGTAAAGGGATGGTTCCTATGAGTCTGGTAAAGAAGATGTATGGTAAATCGGTTATTGCCGAAGAGGTGAATAAGCTTCTTTCAGAAAAAGTATACGATTACATTAAGAGTAATAATGTGAATATGCTGGGTGAACCGTTGCCAAATGAAGAAAAACAACAGGTGATTGATTTCGACACCATGGAAGAATTCGAATTTGTATTCGATATTGCTTTGGCACCGGAATTTAAAGCAGAAGTAAGCAATACGGATAAGGTTGACTACTACACAATTGAAGTTACGGATGAGATGGTGGAAAATCAGGTAAAGGCTTATACTCAACGTAACGGTAAATATGATCAGGTTTCAGCTTATGAGGATAATGATATGCTGAAAGGTTTGATTGCCGAATTGGATGAAAATGGTAACACTAAAGAAGGCGGCATTCAGGTAGAAGGTGCTGTATTGATGCCTTCTTATATGAAGAATGACGAGCAGAAAGCTATTTTTGCCAATGCCAAGGTGAATGATGTATTGGTATTTAATCCGAATGCGGCTTATGACGGTCATGATGCAGAAATCGCTTCCTTGCTGAAAATTGAAAAAGAAGCTGCTGCTGAAATGAAATCTAACTTTAGTTTTCAGGTAGAAGAAATTACTCGTTTTGTTCCGGGTGATTTGAATCAAGAACTTTTTGACCAGGTATTTGGCAAAGATGCCGTGAAGACTGAGGAAGAATTCCGTGCGAAAGTAAAAGAAGGAATTGCTGCACAGTTTGTTGCTGATAGCGATTATAAATTTTTGATCGATGCTCGTAAGATGTTGATGGAAAAGGTTGGTAAACTCGAATTCCCGGATGCATTATTGAAACGTATCATGCTTCTCAATAATAAGGAGAAAGGTGAAGAATTTGTAGCAGAAAACTATGAAAAGAGCGTAGAAGAGCTGACATGGCACTTGATTAAGGAGCAGTTGGTTAAAGACAATGAGATCAAAGTAGAGCAGGAAGATGTTATCAATATGGCAAAAGATGCTACAAAAGCTCAGTTTGCTCAGTATGGTATGATGACTGTGCCTGAAGATATTCTTGAAAACTATGCTCAGGAAATGCTGAAGAAGAAAGAAAATGTAGACGGTTTAGTAGGTCGTGTAGTGGAAGCTAAGTTAGCTACAGCGCTGAAAGCTAAGGTGACATTGAATAATAAAACCGTTTCAATGGAAGAATTTAACAAAATGTTCGAATAGTACTTCCCTTGTGGAAAGAACATAGGATCATAGGAGCACAGAGTTTTTATAAAATTATAACTCTGTGTTTTTTTTGTCTCTGTGTTCTTTTTTGTTTCTTTGCAGTTACATTATAAATAAAAAAGAAAGGAACTTGAAAATGGATGATTTTAGAAAATACGCTACCAAGCATTTGGGAATGAATGGCTTGATGCTGGACGATGTGATTAAATCGCAAGCAGGGTATTTAAATCCTTATATTCTTGAAGAAAGACAACTCAACGTGACACAACTCGATGTGTTTTCACGTTTGATGATGGACCGCATTATTTTTTTAGGCACTCAGATTGATGATTATACTGCAAATACATTGCAGGCACAGCTGTTATATCTGGATTCGGTAGATCCGGGTAAGGACATTTCTATTTATATCAATTCTCCGGGCGGATCGGTGTATGCCGGATTGGGCATTTATGATACTATGCAGTTCATCTCGAGCGATGTGGCTACCATTTGCACGGGGATGGCGGCATCGATGGCTGCTGTTTTGTTAGTAGCGGGTGCTGAGGGAAAGCGTTCGGCATTGAAGCACTCTCGTGTGATGATCCATCAACCGATGGGAGGCGCGCAAGGACAAGCTTCGGACATTGAAATCACTGCCCGTGAAATTCAAAAATTGAAAAAAGAACTTTATACTATCATTGCCGATCATTCTCATACTGATTTTGATAAGGTGTGGGCCGATTCGGACCGAGATTATTGGATGACTGCTGAAGAAGCCAAAGAATACGGTATGGTAGACGAAGTGTTGATTAAGAAATAAAAATGGCAGAATCGAAAACGAATAAAAAAAGATGCAGTTTCTGTGGTCGAACGGAAAATGAGGTCGGTTTCCTGATTACAGGAATGAACGGCTATATTTGCGATAGCTGTGCTACGCAAGCCTATGAGATAACCCAGGAAGCTCTTGGAGTGGGGAAAAAGACGACAGGAACTACAAAATTAAACTTGAAAGAACTACCTAAACCGGTAGAGATAAAGACTTTTCTGGATCAGTATGTGATTGGGCAGGACGATGCAAAGCGATTTTTGTCTGTATCGGTATACAACCACTATAAACGGCTTTTGCAAAAGGATAGCGGTGATGATGTAGAGATTGAAAAATCAAATATCATCATGGTAGGAAGTACGGGAACAGGTAAAACATTGTTGGCGCGTACCATTGCAAAGTTGTTGCACGTACCGTTTACTATTGTAGATGCCACGGTATTGACGGAAGCCGGTTATGTGGGTGAAGACATTGAGAGTATTTTGACTCGTTTGCTTCAGGTTGCTGATTATAATGTGCCCGAAGCCGAACAAGGAATTGTCTTTATCGATGAAATTGATAAGATTGCACGTAAAGGTGATAATCCTTCCATCACTCGTGACGTTAGTGGTGAAGGTGTTCAACAAGGACTGTTGAAACTGTTGGAAGGATCTGTTGTGAATGTGCCGCCACAAGGTGGCCGTAAGCATCCCGATCAAAAAATGATTCCGGTGAACACGAAAAACATTCTGTTTATTTGTGGCGGTGCTTTTGACGGCATTGAAAAGAAAATTGCCCAGCGACTGAATACGCATGTGGTAGGTTACAGCGCTTCACGAAAGACAGCTACTATCGATAAAAATAACATGATGCAATATATTGCACCGCAAGACTTGAAATCGTTCGGACTGATTCCTGAAATTATCGGACGCTTGCCGGTGCTGACTTATCTGAATCCATTGGATCGGGATGCGTTTCGTGCGATTTTGACTGAACCGAAAAATTCCATTATCCGGCAATATGTCAAACTGTTTGAGATGGATGGCGTTAAACTGACATTCCAGAACGAAGTATTTGAATATATTGTCGATAAGGCGGTTGAGTATAAGCTCGGTGCACGCGGATTGCGTTCTATCGTGGAGACAATCATGATGGATGTTATGTTTGAGATTCCTTCGGAAAATGCAAAAGAGTACGAAGTGACATTGGATTATGCAAAACAACAACTGGAAAAAGCAAATCTTGCGAGGTTGCAAACTGCTTAAAATCAAAAGGTAAGAGGTATAGGATGATTTATTTCTATTTTTTCTTGAAAAATATTAATCGGATTATGCTTGATATTTAAGAAGTTGTTTATAACTTTGTTAGAGCTCTTTTACAAAAGGGACTCTAAAGTAAAATCATGAACTGAATAAAACAACCTATTTAAAGATGGCAGGGAAGATTAATTTGACAGACCAGCTGAAACAGTATTTCGGGTTTGATAAATTTAAGGGAAATCAGGAAGCGATCATTCAGAACTTGCTCGATGGGAGAGACACTTTTGTGCTGATGCCTACGGGAGGAGGGAAGTCTCTGTGCTATCAGTTACCTTCTCTTTTGATGGAAGGTACGGGGATTGTTATTTCTCCGTTGATTGCACTGATGAAGAACCAAGTGGATGCTATGCGCAATTTTAGTGAAGAAGACGGTATTGCCCATTTTATCAATTCTTCATTAAATAAAGGTGCGATAGACCAAGTGAAGGCTGATATCCTTGCCGGAAAAACAAAATTGCTATACGTAGCTCCGGAATCATTGACGAAAGAAGAGAATGTTGAATTTCTGCGATCGGTTAAGATTTCGTTCTATGCAGTAGATGAGGCTCACTGTATTTCGGAATGGGGGCATGACTTCCGTCCGGAGTATCGGCGAATACGTCCCATTATTAATGAGATAGGGAAGGCGCCTCTTATAGCACTTACTGCTACGGCAACTCCGAAGGTACAACATGATATTCAGAAAAATCTGGGCATGGTTGATGCGCAAATATTTAAGTCGTCATTTAATCGTCCGAATTTGTATTATGAGGTACGTCCTAAAACTGCAAATATCGACAGGGATATCATTAAGTTTATTCGGAATAATCCGGAGAAGTCCGGTATTATTTATTGTCTGAGCCGTAAGAAGGTGGAGGAACTTGCTGAAATACTTCAAGCTAACGGTATTAATGCAAGGGCATATCATGCAGGAATGGATTCTGCTACGAGAACTCAGAATCAGGATGATTTTCTGATGGAGAAGATCGATGTGATTGTGGCAACCATTGCTTTTGGTATGGGAATTGACAAATCGAATGTCCGATGGGTTATTCATTATAATCTTCCTAAAAGTATTGAAAGTTTTTATCAGGAAATCGGGCGTGCCGGACGAGATGGCTTACCAAGCGATACTGTATTGTTCTATTCACTGGGCGATCTGATCCTGTTAACTAAATTCGCCACAGAAAGCAACCAACAGACAATCAATCTGGAAAAGTTGCAACGTATGCAGCAATACGCAGAAGCGGACATCTGCCGCAGAAGAATCCTGCTGAGCTATTTCGGAGAAACCTCAACAGAAGATTGTGGCAACTGTGATGTCTGTAAAAACCCTCCACAACGCTTTGACGGTACAGTCATCGTACAAAAAGCGTTGAGCGCCATAGCTCGTGCAGAACAACAAATAAGTACAGGGATATTAATTGATATTCTTCGTGGAAGTTATTCGGCAGAAGTTACGGCAAAAGGATATCAGGAATTAAAGACGTTTGGCGCAGGAAGAGACATACCACCTCGTGACTGGCAGGATTATTTACTTCAAATGCTACAACTAGGCTATTTCGAAATAGCCTACAATGAAAATAACCATCTCAAAATCACTCCAAGCGGAAGTAACATTCTTTTTGGAAAAGCGAAAGCAATGCTTGCCGTGATTCATCGGGAAGAAATCGTCACAGGAAAAGGGAAAAAGAAGAAGGTGGTCATCGCAAAAGAACTTCCTTTCGGTATCCCCGGTGGAGAAAACGAAGATTTATTCGAAGCACTACGGGGATTGCGGAAACAGATTGCCGATCAGGATGGTCTTCCGGCATATATCATTCTATCGGATAAGGTGTTGCATCTGCTCAGTATTTCACGGCCGACTACCATCGAAGCATTCGGAGAAATCAGTGGTATCGGAGAGTTTAAGAAGAAGAAATATGGAAAAGAGTTTGTGAATCTGATTAAGCAGTTTGTATAATAATGTATTGAGCCGTCCCATCGATTTACCTTTAATAAAGAGTAACTTATTCAAGCGTAACCAGGAAGGACCATATAATAAGATGAGTAAACAAAAAAGGGAAGCAATCGCTTCCCTTTTTTGTTTAATTCAAGAACATCCGATCTATTTAGCCTATAATCCATTTACTGCCCGGTATGAATGAGATAATCTTTGTCGTTATATAACAGCAGACAAATGTAGTCACTGCAATACATGGGATGGCGGAAACAGTAGGCAGTTCCAGCGTATTTTTGAATACTGTCGCCCATAACCCGAGCCAGAATATATGCATAAGGTACATACCATAGCTAAGTTTCGACATATCTGTTACGAAACGCGGAGCTTCCGGCCGATTTATACAAGTGAAGAGAAGGAATGTACCCGCTGTAAGAAGTACACAGTTAATCGTACAGAAAGCCCATCCTATTTCTAT
>OHMW01001465.1_pt1 | contig 11323 bp, 6 predicted proteins | sample 1569391 | NCBI WGS metagenome assembly OHMW01 (sample SAMEA3879557, study PRJEB24766) | human gut metagenome | biome: human-associated habitat; feature: feces | place: USA | collected 1985/1987 | reverse complement strand
GCGAAAACCTCGTCGGTCAGGTCGTTTCGCCCGGGCCCCGTTCCGCCCGTCCCCGGTTCGTTCTGCAACACCCAGGTGTCGAGGGCGGGATGCCCCCTGAAGTGGCTCACGACGGCTTCGATGTAATCGGCGATTTCCAGCAGGTGGGCTTTCGAGCGGGGGAATTTGAATCCGCCCACGTCGCCCAGCTCGTCGGTCGGCGGGAAGAGCGTGGCGAAGAGTTTTACGCCGTGTTTCCCGGCGGCATCGAATGCTTTGTCGTAAAGCGTGAAATCCCACGATCCGTCCGGGCGCAGCATGTGCGCCCCGAACATCCGGATGCGTGCCGTTTCGAATCCGTGCTGCGCGAGTATCCTGAAGAACCCGTCGATCTGCTTGTCGGTCTGCCCCGGTTCGATGAACACCTGCGCCCCGATCTGCGGGTATTCGGTGCGTTGCGGGTAAAGGGGTTGGCACAGGAATCCCAACGCCAGTAACAGGATTATCTTTTTCATGGTCTATCGTTTGTTGCAAAGCCTCCGGCCGTTGCGGATTGCTTCGGATTCGTTGTTGCAGGGAAGTAGCGTGAATTTATAGGCATAGCGTTTTGCCAGCAGGCGGTACTGCTCTGAGGGGCGCGCATTCAGGCTCCAGGTATCGGTTCCCCCGACCCCGGCCTGTACGCAGTCTATGTTGACCGTCAGGGCATCCGGAAGCCGCTCCACTTCGGTGACGTGGCGTGCCCTGTCGAGCGCCTCCTGCGTGCAGTCCCATACCGACATGCTCAGGGGGCTGTCTCCCGCGATCTGGATGCCGTGCCCGTTGCCCTCCGTCAGCGTGAGCCAACGCACTGCGCAGCGGTTGCCGTTCTCCTGCGGGGTGATGTAGTCGTGCATGAAGTCCCCGGGCGTACCCCGGTAGAGGCCGAGCAAAGCACCGCACGAGCGGTCGGAGTAATTTTCCTGGGGCCCTTTGCCGAAGTAGGCCATCCTCCCCAGTGTATTGGGAACCCGGGTTCGGAGCCCCGCGCGCAGCGGTTCGGGCAACTGCCCGGCGATCTGCAGGTCGTATGCCACGGCCAGCGCCCCCGTGCCGTCGAGCGTATAAACCAGCGTCAGCCGCACGCTGTCGGGAACCCCCTTTTCGACACGCACCGTCCCTGCGGCTTCGTCGATGCGGATGCCTTCCGTCCGTAACCTTCCGGGCATCTCTTTCCAGCATCCGGCGATCTGCCCGACGCGCCATCCGCGCCAGTCGTTGTCGGTCGACGCCCGCCAGAAGTTCGGTCGCAGGGTGTCGCATACCAATGCCTTCCCGCGTACCGTATAGGAGACCAGGTAACCGCTTCTGCGGTCGATTTCCGCCCGGACACCCGCGGCGCTCAGCACGATGCGCTCCCCGTCCTGCGAGACGGCCGCCCTGCCTGCGGCGGGTTTATGCGCGGGAGCCTTGTAGAAAGGCAGTCCGAACTGCTCTTGCGCAGCGATGTGCCCGGCCCCGGCGTAAGGGGTCGCCCGTTTTTCCCGGGCCTGTACGCGGAGCAGGTATTCGGCGCCGGGTTCGGGCTCGAAGGGGCGGAACCCGACGGTGGCCGGGGCGCTCTTGCCCGCGGGCGTCGTCGGCACGTCGAAACTGCCGCGTTGCAATACGCCCTTGTCGGTCGATATTTCCCAGGTGAAGTCGTAGCGGTCGGTTGGGGAGAAGAAATTACGGTTGTGTACGACAACCCTTCCGGCAGCAAGGTCGTCCGCCGTGAACCCGATGGGCTGGAATACGTATTTGCACTCCAGTGCCGCGGGCTTCAGCGTACGGTCGGGGTTGACGATGCCGTTGCAGCAGAAAGCGGCGTCGTTATGTTCTCCGGCCGGTTCGAAATCGCCGCCGTAGGCCCAGAATACCTTGCCGTCTTCCGCTTTTTTCGTCAGCGCCTGATCGACCCAGTCCCAGACAAAGCCGCCCTGCAACCGGGGATGGCTGCGGAATGCCTGCCAGTAGCTGGCAAAGCCGCCAAAGCTGTTGCCCATCGCGTGGGCATACTCGCACAGGATCAGCGGACGGGTTTCGTCCGGCATACCAATCCACTTTTTAATCGACCACTTTGGCACCGCCGGGAACGGCTGATCCTGATCGACGCGAGCGTACATCGGGCAGACAATATCGGTTGCCGCCGTACTGGCGCCGCCGCCTTCATACTGCACCGGCCGCGTGGGATCGGTGGTTTTCAGCCAGCGGTACAGCGCATCGTGATTCGCCCCATGCCCGGACTCATTCCCCAGGGACCAGATGATGATGGACGGATGATTCCGGTCCCGCTGCACCATACGCGTTACGCGTTCGCTCATGGCAGGCAGCCAGCGCGGATCGTCCACCAGGCGGCTCATTGGCACCATGCCATGGGTTTCAATATTCGCCTCATCAACCACGTACAGGCCGTAGCGATCGCAAAGCGTGTACCACAGAGGATGGTTCGGATAATGCGAGCAGCGCACGGCGTTGAAGTTATGCTGCTTCATCAGTTCGATGTCGCGGCGCATGGTCGCCTCATCCATCACCTGCCCCTTCTCAGGATGATGTTCGTGACGGTTCACGCCGCGGATCAGCAGCGGTTTGCCGTTAAGCTTCAGCAGGCCGTTGCTGATTTCGACGCGTCTGAAACCGACATCGCAGGCTTCAGTCTCCAGCACGTTACCCTGCGCATCCCGAAGCGACATTGTCAGCCGATAGCATTTCGGTGTTTCAGCGCTCCATAGCGCAGGAGCGTTCACGGGTATCGCCACCCTAAGCCGTTCTGCCCAACTGCCGCGTTCGTCCACGATGGCCGATCCGGGCTGCTGCGTGGTTTGCGCGCAGGCTTCGCCGTTACGCCACAGGGTAAACGCCACCTCGCATTCGGCGTAGCGTGTGCCTTCCAGCGCAACGTCAACCCGGAGTATCGCCCGATCGCATTCGGCATTCAGATCGGTCACGATCTGATAATCGGCAATTCGCGTTTCCGGCTTGTGCAGCAGCGAGACGTCACGGAAAATGCCACTCATCCGCCACATGTCCTGATCTTCCAGATAGCTTCCGTCGCACCAGCGTAACACCATTACCGCCAGGCGGTTCTGCCCCGGTCGCAGCACCGCGCTGAGATCGAACTCCGCAGGCAGACGGCTGTCCTGCGAATAGCCCATCCACTGGCCGTTACACCACAGATGAAAAGCTGAATTCACCCCGTCAAAAATAATGCGGGTTTGCCCGCTGCACATCCAGGCGTCATCCATCTCAAATGTGAGCGAGTAACAACCGGTTGGGTTTTCAGCCGGAACATAGGGCGGGTTCACATTTATCGGATAGGTGACGTTGGTATAGATGGGAGTATCAAATCCCTGCATCTGCCAGTTCGACGGCACGGGCATCTCAACGGCATCAGCCAGATCGTCCGTTATCCATGCCTCCGGAACCTGCTCTGGCGCCGGGAAAAAGCTGAATCGCCAGATGCCGTTAAGCAGACGCTTGCTCCGCGAAGGCTTATCCTCGCGGGCGAAGGTTTCATCGCGCCAGCTATGAAAAGGCGCGTGTGCGGCCAGACGATTCCACTGCGTCACACCCGGGTTTTCCCAGTCACGACGCGCCAGAAGTGCGCTGAGAGTCAGCGGCAATGTAGAAGACATATCAACCTCTTTGCGAAGCGCTCACAATTTTAGCCAACATGCCCTGGTAAACGGTGGCGGTAAAGACTTTGATCGTCACCAGGCGAGCACGATCACAAAAGTGCTAGCTGCGCGCCAGTTTCTCCGCCAGCAGCGCCAGCGTTCTGAGCTGTTGCGCAAGATCTTCACGATCGGCCTGCTGTGCGGCGCGCGGCGCGGTGGAATGACGCACGATCAACGTAACGGGAAGTTGTTCCTGCCAGCATTCGTCGTGATGGGCAGGTGCCATCAGCCACTCCACGCTGCGCTCACCGGCCTCGCGGAACGCCTGCCGAACGGTGGTGAGCGGAGGTGAAAACCACGCGCTGTCAGCCGTATCATCAAACCCGACAACCGATATCTGCCCCGGTACCGCAACGCCTTTTTCCGCACAGGCGCGTAAAACGCCAAGCGCCATCTGATCGTTAGCGACGAGGATCGCCTCCGGCAGCTGCGCGCCCGCCAGGAGCTGATGCCCTTTCTCATAGCCCGAAGCCGCGCTCCAGTCGCCCTGCGCCACCGCAAACGCCTCCACGCCGGCCTGAGCCAGCGTGGTTTTCCATCCCGCCAGACGAGCCCGGGCAGAGACAGAACTTTCCGGCCCGGCGAGCAGCGCAATTCGCTGGTGCCCCAGCGAAAGCAGATGCTCTACCCCCAGGGCAGCGCCCTGTTCGGCATTGAAAACGAGACTGTTAACCCGAGCTGTGGGGGACACATCGAGAAAAAGAACCGGGGTCGGCGAGGCCATTTCCTGAAGCATTTCTGCCAGGGCATCTTCCAGCGGAACGTTCACCAGCAGCGCCTCTACGCGCTGCGCCAGTAATTCCTGCAAAGCAGCCTGACACTGCGCGGGTTGCTCCACCATGGAGATGAGTACGCTAGCCCCCTGCTCCACTGCCCGGAATTTTACAGCTGAGGCGATTTGCGACGGCGCATGTAGCGCCAGATCGCTGGTCATCAGCCCCAGCGTGCGGGTGCGTTTCCCGGCCAGCTGCTGCGCGCCACGGTTGGGCACATAGTGTAGCGCCGCCATGGCCTGCCGGACCTTTTCCCGCGTACGGGCAGAAACGTGTTCCGCGTCGTTAATCACCCGGGAAACGGTCTGATAAGAAACGCCTGCCACGCGGGCAACGTCATAAAGAGTGATCGCTTTCATACATTCTGGCGTCGTGAAAAGAGAAGTCTCTATTCTGACACAGTTACGCCATCATAGCCTGTGAGCGCTTCGCAAAATTAAACAATCCGCTCCGGCTGTGGAGCTTTCTGAATGCGCGGTCTCGGGCGAAACCACGGCAAACAAAGCTGGATCAGCGGGCCGATGGTTAATGCATACAGCACGGTTCCAACGCCAAACGCTCCCCCGAGGAGGTAGCCGACGATCAACACAGTCACCTCGATCGCGGTACGCACGCTGCGGATCGACCAGCCCAGCCGGGCGTGTATGCCGGTCATCAGGCCGTCGCGCGGGCCTGCGCCAAAACCCGCGCCGATATACATCCCGGTGGCAAGGGCGTTAACCACAATGCCGGAAACCAGCAGGGTGATGCGCACGGGCAGCGAGGTGAGCTCAGGGATCAGCGCCATTGACGCATCTGCCGCCAGACCAATACAAATCACATTACTGATAGTGCCCAGCCCCGGCAGCTGACGCAGCGGGATCCACAGCAGCAGCACCGCTGCCCCGGTTAAAATAATCACCGTACCGATGCTCATCCCGGTCTGGATGGCGACGCCAAGGTGAAAGACATCCCACGGGTCGACACCCAGATCCGAACGAATAAACATCGCGGTTGAAAGCCCGTACAGGCCTAAACCGACATAAAGTTGTACCAGACGACGTACCATTTTTTCTTCTCCGAAGAACCAGGTTCCATCTTCGGTGAAAATGGCACTATGATTAATGTCCAGTTTTCAAATAGTGGACTGCACATGTCATCACGTCGTTTTGGAAGCCAGTCTCTGGTACGCCTGTTAGGGCACTGGCAGCAAGCCTCTTCCCGTACCCCGCTGTGGCGCCAGCTGGCTGACGCGTTACGCCTGTTGATTCTGGATGGCAGGCTAGCGCTAAACACGCGCCTGCCCGGAGAGCGGGAGCTGGCCACCGCACTGAGCGTAAGCCGCACCACCATCAGCAGCGCGCTGGCGCATCTGCGGGAAGAAGGTTATCTGGAGAGCCGTCACGGCAGCGGTTCGCGGGCGATCCTGCCAGCCAGCCGCGCCGTGCCCACGCTTTCCACAGCCAGTGCGGCGCTGGATCTCTCAACCGCCGCGCTCAACGCGGGGCCAGAGATCCACCAGGCCTACGCCCACGCGCTGACGGCCATCACGCCGAATCTGGCGCTGACCGGGTACGATCAGCTTGGGCTTCCGGCGCTGCGTGAAGCTATCGCCGCCCGCTACACCGCACGCGGTCTGCCCACCCGGGCAGACGAAGTGATGGTGGTGAACGGCGCCGTCAGCGGCTTTGCCCTGATCTTAAGAATGATGACCGGTCCCGGGGATCGCGTGGTGGTGGATCATCCCACTTACCCGCTGGCAATAGCCGCCATTCAGGGAGCACTATGCCGGCCCGTGGGCGTCTCGCTGCCTGAAACGGGTTGGGATACCGACGGTTTTGCCGCAACGCTCGCCCAGACCGCCCCGCGTCTGGCCTATCTGATGCCGGATTTTCATAATCCGACCGGGCGTTGCATGGATGCCGCGACGCGCCAGACCATAACCGACATCGCCGCGCAAACCCGCACCACGCTGGTGGTGGATGAAACCATGGTCGATCTCTGGTTCGATGCTCCCCCGCCGCCGCCGCTGGCCGCCTTTAACCCGGAGGCCGCGGTGATGACGCTGGGTTCCGCAGGCAAAAGTTTCTGGGGTGGGCTGCGTCTCGGCTGGATCCGCGCCTCGTCCCGCACTATCGCCACGCTCGCGCAGACGCGCGACACGCTGGATCTGGGTTCTCCGGTGCTGGAACAACTGGCCACGCTGTGGCTTATCGAAAACAGTGAAACCTTCCTGCCTGCCCGGCGGGAAATGCTGGCAGAACGTCGCGACCGCTGCGGCCAGATGCTGCGGGAACATTTCCCCGAATGGCGGTTTCAGGAAGCGGAGGGAGGGCTCTCATACTGGATTGAATTACCCGGCATGCTGGCGACGCAGCTGGCGGCACGCGCCGAGACGACAGGCATCATTATGGGCACCGGCACGCGCTTTGGGCTTTCAGGCGCGTTTGACCGCTATCTGCGAATGCCCTTCTCACTCAGTCCGCCGGAACTTGAAGAGGCATTATTGCGGATCAAACCGCTGTGGCGTGCGTTAAATAAAAGTGTAGCGCCAGTAAAACGGAGCCTGGTGTAAATTATTCGCCAGAAACAATAAAAACTGCTGACTGTAACGCATGCAGTCAGCAGTTTTCATGAAGAACAGCTTAATGTTGAGGAGGAATCGGGAAGCCTTTCAGCGAAATAATGAAATTATCCCCTTCTTTCTTTATTTTTGCACCGGTATCACACCAGTCAGACGCAATTCGAAAGAACTCATCACTTCCTACATTCCAGCCAAGACGAACATGTTTCACGTAGCCGGAACGTAACAGATTGCAGGCCTCGTTGTAGTCACTGGCAGTCGATAGTTGTTGTTTCATTTTCTCTTCTTCAGAAGTTTACGTAGTGCTTTGATTTCTTTAGGAGTAAATGGAGTTACGCTCTCTTCTTCCGTATGCTGATTATCAACATCCTCTTCCGATACTCCCGCCTCTTCTACTGCTTCAAATGCCAGCAGCAGCAGTTTCTCTGTGGTCACGCTTAAATTCTCATTATTGTCTTCCGCATAGTGGCGAAGTCTTTCTTTTAGCGCTTCATCAATTTTAACGTTTAAAACCGCAGTAACCATGATTGTCACATCCTTTCGGAACACGTGTTTAATTTAATACACGAAGATAAGTTTGTTATCCAGATATATATTTTTTAGCTTATGACAGAATAAAGGCATCCGAAAATAAAATGACAGTCTATTATTACAGGTTTATGACATTATTATTTCAGTTAAATGAAGGCTGTATTACAGAAAATACAATAGTCACATAATTTAGAAGGTTTATTCAGGGGAACAACTGAGAGGATCACAAATGGGTGGGGACCCTGCCAGCTACATCCCGGCACCCACGTCGTCTGCCCTGGCTGCTTCCTTCCGGACCTGACCAGATTCGGAACATGTCGTCATCCGAACCCATCGAACGCGCTAGGCGCTCGATATATCTTACCTGCTCCCGCCCGCCACGGCAAGGTAGCTAATTTGGGACGGGGCTAAAAAGACTCATACCTTGATTATCAACTTCATCCGAACACCTCCCACATTCATCCGCACATGTGCGGATGAATGTGGGAACCCGATACCCTGAGGGCCGGACCGGCCGGCCCCGGGAGATCGGAGGACGGCATGTCCGGAAAGAAGAATAGGGGCTCCGCGAGGGCGGTCCCGAGGGCCTACGGAAGGCTCACGAGGCACGAGCGGGACACGGTCCAGAGGATGCTGGAGCGCGGGGCCTCGTGCAGGGAGATCGCGAGGGAGCTGGGCAGGTCGCCCTCGACGGTGAGCGCCGAGGTGGCGTCGCACAGGTTCGTGACGGCGCCGAAGCCCAGGCGCGGCGAGCGCGTGGACGCCTCCGCCGACCTGTCGGCGGCCTGCCCGCGCCTGGCGGCGTGGCCGCGATGCTGCAACGGCTGCGGCCGCTACCGCGCGCTGGGCTGCAAGCGCCGCCCGCACGTCTTCTACGACGCCCGCGCCGCGCAGCTGTGCGCCGACTCGGTCCTCGTCTCGTCCAGGCGCGGGATAGACGCCGACGAGCCGGCCGCGGCGGCCAGGCTGGAGGCGATAAGGGACTGCCTGCGCCGGGGGCTGTCGCCCGAGCAGATGGCGGCGCGCAACGGCGGGCCGGTGGACCTGTCTCCCTCGACCATCTACCGCTGGGTCTCGGCGGGCTACGACGGCATGACGAACATGGAGCTCAGGCGCAAGGTCGGCTACAGGCCGAGGAAGCGCGCCGCCGGCCGGGCGGCGACCCGCCACTCCGCCCGCAGGTCGCATGCCGCGTTCCTCGCCCTCGGGGAGGACGCGTGCGCCGCGGCCTGGGAGATGGACACCGTCGAGGGCGCGCGGGAGGACTCCGCATGCCTGCTCACGCTGCTGCACCGCCCCAGCAGGCTCCAGCTCGCGCTGCCGCTGGCGGAGAAGACCGCCGGGTGCGTCGCGGACGCCCTGGAGGGCGTCCGGGCCGTCCTCGGCGCCGACGGCATGGGCAGGGTCTTCCGCGCCGTGCTCACCGACAACGGCGCGGAGTTCTCCGACGAGCGGGCGATCGCGGACCTCGTCGGCGAGGGGCCGGGCGAGACGAGGCTGTTCTACTGCGACCCGAGGCGCAGCGACCAGAAGGGCGCCTGCGAGCGAAACCACGTCGAGATAAGGAAGCTGCTGCCCAAGGGCTGCGGACTCAGGTTCGACCGGCTCGCCCCGGCCGACCTGGCGCTGGCCATGTCGCACGTGAACTCCGAGCCCCGCGGCGCGCTCGGCTTCTCGACGCCCGCGCGCGCCTTCAGGGCGATGCTCGGGGAGGACGCGGCGGCGCTGCTGGACGCCTACGGTGTGTGGGACGTGCCGCTCGGCGACCTCGACCTGACGCCGGGACTCATCGAGAGGGCGCGCGCCGAGAGGGGCGATGCCCCGCTGGCCTAGCCTAGAAGGAAAAACGGAATAGACGGGCCGACCGTCCGGCTGAGTCTGGGAAGAGGTGCCGGGCGGCGGGCGGAGCATGGCCACCGGACCTATCGAAACACATCTCCACCGTTCCATCAACTGGGAAAACGACGCCCCCGGACCCCAGGAGGGGCCGCGGGGGCGTTCAGCTAACTGCGGGAATGGCCTATTTGCTCAATGTGTTCGGCTGAGATCGGAAATCAACCAAAAAGACTCATACGAGACGTTACATACCAGTCTTTTTAGCCCCGTCCCAAAAAGACTACTTTTCTAGAGGCGGGCGAGGTCGTAGGCTTGGGCGGCTGCTTCGCCGGCGCAGATGAGGTTGGTTGTGGCCTCCTGCGAATCGAGCGCTTGGTCGAGGGGCATGGGCTTTCGGCAGACGGGAAGCACCAGGTCGACGCCCTGTTCATATACCGCGTCCAGGTTGTCAGCGCGACCGCCCACGACAGCGATCACCGGCTTGCCGCACCGCTTGGCACGGCGCGCCACGCCCACCGGAGCCTTGCCGGCGGCGGACTGCTCGTCCATGTTGCCCTCGCCCGTTATGACCAGGTCCACATCGCGCACGCGCTCGTCAAACCCCACGAGATCGAGCACCGTCTCCACGCCCGAACGCAGCTCCGCCCCGAGCGCCAGCAGCGCGGCACCCAGGCCGCCTGCGGCACCGGCACCGGGCACTCCGAGCACCGAGCCAAATGTCCGAGCACCCTCGGGCACGCGCAACAATCCCTGAGCCCGCACCCCGGTAATTACCGCATCGAGCAGGCGACCGTAGCCGACCATCCAGCTGTCGTACCTGCGCAGCGCCTCAGCGCCATCCGTCGGCAGGCCCTTCTGCCCGCCAAACACCGCCAGCGCACCGCGGCGTCCCACGAGCGGATTCTCGACATCCGAAAGCACAACGATACGAACGCCGCTCAGTGCACGAAGCGCTGACGTCAAATCGATACTCGACACGTGTTCAAGGCCCGCAAGACCGGGGGCGACATCGCATCCCTGATCATCGACCACACGCGCGCCCAGCGCCTGCAGCATGCCGGCGCCACCGTCGTTGGTGGCACTGCCGCCCAGACCAATATAGATAGTCTTTGCCCCGGCGCGAACCGCACGGAGTATCAGCTCGCCCACGCCATAGGTCGAAGCCGCAAGCGCCGCCGATTCCGTGCAGGGTGAATACCCAATACCCGCCGCCTCGGCCATCTCAATTACAGCCGAGTCGCGCTCGTCGTCCACCAGCATCCGGGCAGACACGCGGTCGCCCAAGGGACCTGCCACCTCGCAGGTCACAATCTCACCGCCGCACGCGGCAACGGCATCGAGCGTCCCCTCGCCGCCATCCGCCAGCGGCAATGCGGCCACCTGGGCATCGGACCACACACGGCGCATGCCCTCGGCAACCGCCGCCTCCGCCTGCGCGCTCGAAACGCTGCCCTTAAAGGAGTCAATCGCCAACAGCACACGGCGGGGCCGGCGGCACGCAGGACCAAAGTCAAACGCCGTGCCAGCATCTTCACCGGCACCTGCAAGCGCTGCGGCGTGAGCGGTGTGCGCGTCAAGATCGGCCCCACAACCGCAACCAGCGCCGCCCGCTCCGCGCAGACCGCCAAAATAGCTACTCAGCAGCTCGCGGCATTCATCCGCCAGGACCCCAGCCGTCACGTTAAAGCGATGATTCAGGCGCGAGTCGGCATTGAGGTCATACAGGGATCCCAGCGCGCCCGCCTTGGCATCGGCCGCGCCATACACACAGCGTCCAACGCGCGCGTTGACCATAAGCCCCGCACACATGCAGCATGGCTCGAGCGTCACGTAGACCGTGCAATCGGAAAGGCGCCAGCGACCGAGCGACCGAGCGGCAGCGCACAGGGCCGCAAATTCTGCGTGCGCCGAAGGATCCTGATCGAGCTCGCGTCGATTATGCGCCC
>OHMW01001454.1_pt1 | contig 11396 bp, 7 predicted proteins | sample 1569391 | NCBI WGS metagenome assembly OHMW01 (sample SAMEA3879557, study PRJEB24766) | human gut metagenome | biome: human-associated habitat; feature: feces | place: USA | collected 1985/1987 | reverse complement strand
TTGCCGTGCACGGTTTCCATGTGGGCGCGCTTCGCTCTTCCTTCCATTTTCAGAATTTTATACATAACGCTTTTCATCCTTTCTCATGATCCCTGCCGCCTGTTTTTCATGCAGGGCATACTCTTTTTAGTATACAGGCAAAACCCGTTTTTGACAATGCCTGAATTTTCTTTTTTCTGCCTTTTTCCCTCCTGGTTTCTCCATTTTTCACAAGGACTTTATACTTTTTTCGTAAGACATCGCCCTTTTTCCAATTGTATTTCCTTATTTTTTGTCGTATAATGTGTTGAGATTGTTTCTTATTATAAAAGGAGTTTGATTCATGACTGATAAAAAATATACTCTCGGAATCGACATCGGTTCCACCACTGTTAAAATTGCGATCCTCGACGAAGAGAACCAGCTTCTCTTTGCCGATTACGAGCGCCATTTTGCAAACATTCAGGAAACCCTTGCCCACCTGCTCGGGGAAGCACACGAAAAGCTGGGCGAACTGACCCTGCAGCCGGTCATCACCGGTTCCGGCGGACTTGCGCTTGCCAACCACCTCGGCATCCCGTTCACGCAGGAAGTTATCGCGGTTTCCACTTCGTTAAAAGCACTCGCTCCGCAGACCGACGTTGCCATCGAGCTCGGCGGTGAGGATGCCAAGATCATCTATTTTGAGGGCGGCAATGTGGAGCAGCGTATGAACGGTATCTGCGCCGGCGGCACCGGTTCTTTCATCGACCAGATGGCATCTCTTCTTCAAACGGATGCTCCTGGCTTAAATGAATATGCAAAACATTACAAAGCACTTTATCCGATTGCAGCCCGTTGCGGTGTATTTGCCAAGACTGATATTCAGCCGTTAATCAATGAGGGAGCCACAAAAGAAGACCTGTCCGCTTCTATCTTTCAGGCAGTTGTCAATCAGACCATCAGTGGTCTTGCCTGTGGAAAACCAATCCGTGGACATGTTGCCTTCCTTGGAGGTCCGCTTCACTTTCTTTCTGAATTAAAAGAAGCCTTTATCCGTACCTTAAAACTTGATGAAGAACATACCATTGTTCCGGAAAATTCCCACTTATTTGCCGCTATCGGTTCTGCTTTAAACGCCAAAGAAGATGCATCCGATGTTTCTATTATCGAGATGAGAGACCGTCTTTCTGCCAACATTAAAATGGAATTTGAGGTCAATCGTATGGAACCGCTTTTTGCTTCAAAAGAAGACTATGATGCATTTAACATGCGTCAGAGTCAGTATACCGTAAAAACAGGAGACTTAGCCTCTTATAAAGGAAACTGTTTTCTTGGAATTGATGCCGGTTCTACTACAACCAAAGCAGCCCTTGTCGGTGAAGATGGTTCTTTACTGTTCTCTTTTTACAGCAATAACAACGGAAATCCGCTTGCTACAAGTATCCGCGCCATTCAGCAGATTTATAAAGAACTGCCACAGGGTGCAAAAATTGCTTATTCCTGTTCTACCGGATATGGCGAAGCTTTAATCAAAGCAGCCTTAATGTTAGATGAAGGTGAAGTGGAAACCGTTTCTCATTACTATGCAGCTGCCTTCTTTGACCCTGAAGTAGACTGTATCTTAGACATCGGTGGTCAGGATATGAAATGTATCAAAATCAAGAATCAGACCGTTGACAGCGTACAGCTTAACGAAGCCTGCTCCTCCGGCTGTGGTTCTTTCATCGAAACCTTTGCAAATTCCTTAAATTACAGTGTACAGGATTTCGCCAAAGCTGCATTATTCGCAAAAAACCCGATTGACCTCGGTACAAGATGTACCGTATTTATGAACTCAAAAGTAAAACAGGCTCAAAAAGAAGGGGCAGAAGTTTCCGATATCTCTGCCGGTCTTGCCTATTCCGTTATCAAAAACGCCCTGTACAAAGTAATCAAAGTTTCCGATGCTTCTGAACTTGGACGCCACATCGTCGTACAGGGTGGTACTTTTTATAATGACGCAGTCCTTAGAAGTTTTGAAAAAATTGCCAACTGTGAAGCCATCCGTCCGGACATTGCCGGTATCATGGGAGCGTTCGGTGCTGCCTTGATTGCAAGAGAACGTTATAGCGCCGGTACTGAAACGACCATGTTATCCATTGATAAAATCAATGAATTAAAATACACAACCACAATGGCAAACTGTAAAGGCTGTACCAATAACTGCCGTCTGACTATCAATAAATTCTCAGGAGGTCGTCAGTTTATCTCAGGAAACCGTTGTGAACGTGGAATTGGAAAAGAGAAAAATAAAGAAAGAATCCCAAATCTTTATGAATACAAATACAAAAAGCTCTTTTCTTATGAACCGCTTACCGAAGATAAGGCAGTCAGAGGAAAAGTCGGAATTCCTCGTGTTTTAAATATGTTTGAAAACTATCCATTCTGGTATACCTTCTTTACACAATTAAAGTATCAGGTTGTCCTTTCTCCAACCTCTACCAGAAAGATTTACGAGCTTGGAATTGAATCCATCCCAAGTGAATCGGAATGTTATCCTGCAAAGCTGGCACATGGACATGTTTCCTGGCTGATTAAACAAAACGTCAATTACATCTTCTATCCTTGCGTTCCTTATGAACGTACGGAATTTGAAGATTCCATTAATCATTATAACTGTCCAATTGTCACTTCTTACGCCGAAAATATTAAAAATAATATTGATGAACTGGACAATCCAAATATTCGTTTTCATAATCCATTTCTTGCCTTAACCAATGAGGAAACCGTAACGAAACGCCTTATCGAAGAATTTTCGGATATTCCGGCTTCAGAAGTGCAAAATGCAGCTCACCTTGCATGGGTTGAAATGGCACACTGTCGGGAAGACATCCGCAGAAAAGGGGAAGAAACTTTAGATTATTTGGAAAAAACCGGTCGTCGTGGAATTGTACTCGCCGGACGTCCGTACCATATTGACCCTGAAATTCATCATGGTATTCCGGATTTGATTAACACTTACGGAATTGCGGTTTTGACAGAAGATTCGATTTCTCATTTAGCACCGATTGAACGTCCGCTTCGTGTCAATGACCAGTGGATGTATCACACCCGTCTTTATGCTGCTGCAAACTTTGTAAAAGAAAAAGACAATCTGGATTTAATTCAGCTGAACTCTTTTGGATGTGGACTTGACGCAGTTACAACCGATGAAGTCAATGAAATTCTTTCAAACAGTGGAAAAACTTATACCTGCTTAAAAATTGATGAGGTCAATAACTTAGGTGCTGCCAGAATTCGTATTCGTTCCTTAATCGCAGCCCTGCGCATTAAAGAAAAACAAAACGCTACCCGCAAAATTGTACCATCCTCCATCAAGAAAGTTCCATTTACTCAGGAAATGAGAAAAGATTATACGATTCTGTGTCCTCAGATGTCACCGATTCATTTTTCTATCCTGGAATCTGCTTTTAACTCCTGTGGCTATCATTTAGAGGTACTTCCAAATGATAACAAAGAAGCCGTCGATGTTGGCTTAAAATATGTAAATAACGATGCCTGCTATCCATCCTTAATGGTAGTCGGTCAGATTATGCAGGCTCTGCTTTCCGGAAAATATGATGTACATAAAGTGGCAATTATCATGTCACAGACCGGTGGCGGATGTCGTGCTTCCAACTATATTGGATTTATCCGCCGTGCTTTAAAGAAAGCAGATTTAGGATTTATTCCGGTTATCTCTATTAACTTAAGCGGACTCGAAGCCAATCCCGGATTTAAGATTACACCAAAACTTGCAACCCGTCTCGCTTACGGTGCAGTATTTGGTGATGTCCTCATGAAATGTCTTTACCGGATGCGTCCTTATGAATCCGTAAAGGGTTCTGCAAATGCCCTGCACCGCAAATGGGAACGCCGTTGTATGGAATTTGTTTCCGGAAAACATGCAGGTTTCGCACAATTTAACCGTATCTGCCGCCAGATGATACGAGAATTTGACACCCTGCCAATCACAAACGAAAAGAAACCACGTGTTGGCATCGTCGGAGAAATCCTTGTCAAATTCCTTCCGGCTGCAAACAACTATCTGGCAGAGCTGCTTGAAAAAGAAGGTGCAGAGGCCGTATGCCCGGATTTACTGGACTTCATGAACTACTGCTTCTATAACCAGAATTTTAAAGCAGAAAAACTTGGATTTAAAAAATCCACTGCAAATGCAGCAAACCTTGGAATCAAAGCTCTTGAATTTATCCGCGGTACTGCCAATAAAGAATTTGAAAAGAGCCGTCACTTTACACCATCTGCCAAAATCGAAGATTTGGCAAAAATGGCTGCACCAATTGTTTCTATGGGAAATCAAACCGGTGAAGGCTGGTTCTTAACCGGAGAAATGATGGAGCTGATTCACTCCGATGCTCCAAATATTGTCTGCATCCAGCCATTTGCCTGCCTGCCAAACCATATCGTAGGAAAAGGTGTTATTAAAGCCATCCGAAAAGAATATCCAAAGGCAAACATCGTGGCAATCGACTATGATCCAGGTGCAAGTGAAGTAAACCAATTAAATCGAATTAAATTAATGCTCTCTACTGCATTTAAACGACTTGATGAAACAAATAGCTAATTCTTAGCTGAACTAAAAAAGACCGTCTCATCCGAAATTGAATGGATGAAATGGTCTTTTTGGTTTATTTTAAAATCTTTAATTTCTGTGCAGCCTGTGCCAGTCTTGTTCCTCCCGGAAGTGCTGCCAAATCTTCTTTTTTCGGTTTTGCAACCACTAAATATCCCACAAAATAAACAACCATTGCAAGTGCAATCGATGGAATCAGGGAAATAAAATTCGAACCAATCACTACGTACACCAGTTTATATACAACAACTGCAACGATTCCCATTGGAATCGATGCTAAGATTGGAACAAAATAGGCAGATCTCCATGGATTTTTATATCCTAAGTATTTCTTTAATGCACGATCATTTAAGACACACATAACCAGTGCATATACCACCATCGCAAGTACGACTGCATAGATTCCCATATTGGTAAATACTAACACCAGAGCAAGGAAAACAATATCGACTCCCAGCGAAATTGCTGCATTAATCATAGGAATATTGGCTTTTCCGATTGCCTGAAGCACACCATTTGAAATATTTGAAGTACTGTTTAAGATAACCGTAATAACGCCAATCACCATCAGCTGTCCTGCAACTCCCTCTGTAGATGGAAAAATCAGGCGTGTAACCGGCTGTGCAAGCGCGGCAAGTCCCACAGACGCCGGAATCGAAATCAGCATCGCAATCCATGTTGCCTGGTCAATCTTTCTTTTTGTTTCTTCTAAATCACCAATCGCATACTGTGCAGATACTTCAGGCATCATGGAAGTCGGTGCGGTACTTGCAAGAGTCAGCGGAATATTAATCAATGTCATAAAGAAGCCATACTCTGCATAATTCTGTTTTACCAGACTGTTTGGAACACCTTTCCAGCCAAGAATCGAAGTATACATCACTCCATTAATATAACCGTTTACATTATAAATAAATGCGCTTAAGATAATCGGAGCTGCAATCAGCAAAATTATTTTCATAATGGAGCGATAGCTTTCATTTACCGATACTCTGTCATTTTTTATTTTCTTTGCAATCGTCTTATGATTCACTCTATAGACAAAAAACATAAATAAAAAGGCGGTACAGACGCCGGCTCCTGTTCCCATTGTAGCACCTGCTGCACTCCATCTTTGCAGAGTATCTTCTCCTGCATTAGCAAAGTGACGCACCATAAATCCAGAAGCTAAAAGAGCTACTGTCGCCACTGCAATCTGCTCTAAAATCTGTGAAATCGAAGTTGGAAGCATATTTCGATATGCCTGGAAATATCCACGAAACACACCTAAGATACCAGATACAAAAATCGTTGGTGCTAACATCTGAAGCGCCAGTCTCGCATTTGCCATATTATCCGGTACTAAAATAGACGCACCGAAAATACAAACAAGTGCCGCAATTCCACCTGCTATTACAGCATATAAGAGTGCTCCTTTAAAAACTCTCTGAGCATCCCTGTAACGTTTAAATGCAATTCTCTCTGACATGATTTTCGATACTGCCTGCGGAATACTAAAGGAAGCAATCATCAACAAAATAAAATACGCATTCTGTGCAAACTGAAAACAGGCAAAACTTTCTCGTCCAATTAACGTAGTCAGCGGACTCTTATAAAGCATACCTATAATTTTGGAAATCAAAGCAGCAACCATCAGAAACGTTGCATTTTTTACCAGGGTATTATTATTTTCTTTTTTACTCATCTTTCTTGTGTCCTCTATCTGTTTTCTATCTATTTTCTATCTGCCAGTCAATCGGTTCAATTCCATGCTGAATTAAAAATTCATTTGTCTGACTGAAATGATGACATCCAAAAAATCCTCTGTATGCAGATAATGGACTTGGATGAGGAGCTTCTAAAATCAAGTGTTTTGGATTATTCAACATACTTTTCTTCATCTGCGCCGGACGTCCCCAGAGTAAAAATACCATCGGGCGGTCTATCTTATTTAAAATACGAATTGCTGCATCCGTAAACTCTTCCCAGCCGATTCCCTTATGAGAATTTGCCTGATGCGCACGAACCGTAAGCACGGTATTGAGCATTAACACTCCCTGCTTCGCCCATTTCTCCAGATATCCATTATTCGGAATATAACATCCACAATCATCATGCAGCTCCTGATAGATATTTACCAATGATGGTGGAACTTCTACCTCCGGTTTTACGGAAAAACATAATCCATGTGCCTGTCCGTCATTATGATATGGATCCTGCCCTAAAATAACAACTTTTACTCTATCAAGCGGAGTAAAATGAAATGCATTAAAAATATCATCCGGTGCAGGAAAAACCTTATATGTTTTATATTCCTGTCCTATTGTTGTAAATAACTTTCGATAGTATTCTTTTCCAAATTCCGGCTTTAAAGCCTCATACCACTGCCCCTGTAATGGCGGCATAGTCATTCCTCCTTTGCATATTTTCTTATATTTATTACCAAAGCCAAACATCTTATTGTATCTAAAGTATATTGAAGTACAAATAGCGTTTGCTCTTTTTATTCTGGCATCATTCAGTTTAGCAGAATCAGTATTAAAAAGCAAGAAGCGGACAGATTGTTGTTCTGCCCGATTCTTAATTCTCATCCAACCACACTTTTACATTGTCTGATTTCCTTTTTTAATTTTCTCTATTCTGTGACTGCAAGTAAAGTAGACATTTGCGCACTTGAAGCGGGGGAATGCTTATCTGCATTCAAGTTCAAACCAGAATTCTACCCCATTTTCATAATTTTTCACACCAAATTTCTGGTTCATACTTTCCATAATCGCTTTTACAATAGATAAGCCAATTCCACTGCCACCATATTCTCTTGTTCTCGCCTTATCAACTTTATAGAACTTAATCCAGATTTTATCAATGTCTTCCTCCGGAATTGGTTTTCCGGTATTAAATACAGACAGTCGGATATGTCCTTCTCTCCTTTGCATTTTAATCTCAATTTTCCGCTCTCCATCGATATGATTAATTGCATTGGAGACATAATTTGTCACAACTTCTTCGATTTTAAATTCATCTCCCCATACATAAACCGAAGTATCCTGAACAAATAAAATCTGTGCATCTTTCTGGTCTGCAAGAAGCTGTGCGGAATTTACCACACCACGTACTAATTCGGTCAAATCAAAACATTCCATTGAAATCTGGTCGTTTCCAAACTCTAATTGATTTAAAGTAAGAAGTTTCTTTACCATATTGTTCATTTTTGCAGCTTCATCAATAATGACTTCACAATAAAAATCCCTGCTTTCTGCTTCATCATTGATACATTCTTTTAAGCCTTCTGCATATCCCTGAATTAAAGCAATCGGTGTCTTTAACTCATGCGATACATTTGAAAGAAATTCTTTTCTCATATCATCAATCCGCTCTTTTTTTTCAATGTCTTTTTGCAGTTCATTATTTGCAGTTTTCAGTTCTGAAATCGTCTGTTCCAGTTCTTTTGACATTTTATTAAAATTCTGTCCCAAAACACCGATTTCGTCTTCTCCACCACTTTCATATTTTGCATTGAAATCAAGATTACTCATCCGAATGGAAATATCTGTCAGCTCTTCAAGCGGTTTTGTCAGACGTTGGCTTAAAAACCAGATAGCAAGAATACTAATTGCCACAACAATCATACCTGTATAAAGATAAAACATATTGGAAATCTGGATACTGTCACTAATTCCCGCCATCGGCAGGCGAATCAAGAACACATTATTATTGTCAAGCATTCCCCACATATCAAGATAATCCATATCCATGTCACGATTCACTTCCAGCGTATAATTATCGGTTTCTTCTAAAGTCGAACTTTTTGCAGGTGCAACTCCCGTAATGTATCCAAATAAACTCGCATATAAACGGTTTGCATTTCTGCTGTCGTAATCCAGAATTTCCGAATGATTCGTATCTAAGATAACCCATGAGATATTTTTTTCAATGCAGATACTTTTTAAGCTCTGCACTTTATCACTGGTCAGACTGTCATATTGATTTAACTTTTCATAGACATCCTGAATGGCATCCGTCTTTTTTGCTACATAATACCGTTCTAAAAGAAAGCTGTTTGAGAGAGCTATCAGCACAAATGCAATTACAACAATCCCTACAAATGTAACAATCAGACGGGCTTTAATTGATTTTTTAATTCTTAAACCTCGAACTTGTATCCCATTCCCCATATTGTTTTAATATACTCTCCTTTCTCTCCCATTTTACTACGCAGTTTTTTTACATGCGTATCGATGGTTCTTGCATCTCCAAAATAATCATAATTCCATACCGAATTTAAAATTTTTTCTCTGGAAAGTGCAATTCCCTGATTTTCCAAAAAATAAGTCAAAAGTTCAAACTCTTTATAACTCAATTCCATTGGTTTTCCATCAATCGTCGCAATATGAGCCGATTTATTGACTTCAATTCCACCTGCTTCCAATACATCGGTCGCTCCGACATTGGTTCTTCTTAAAATTGCCTCCACACGTGCTACCAGAATCTTCGGGCTAAACGGTTTTGAAATGTATTCGTCTACTCCAAGCTCAAATCCAAGCAGTTCATCCCTTTCATCCCCTCTTGCAGTCAACATGATAATCGGAACTTTGGATTCTTTACGAATCTCTCTGCAGACCCCCCATCCATCCAGCTTTGGCATCATCACATCTAATATCAATAAAGAAATATCTTTTGTTTTATAAAAAATATCCAGGGCTTCCTCTCCATCTCCAGCCTCTAATACTTCAAAATTCTGTTTTACCAAAAAGTCACGAACCAGCTTTCTCATTCTGCTTTCATCATCTACTACTAAAATTTTGCCTTTATCCATAATTACTCCTCTTTCCTGCCGTTTTTGTGCAAGCACAAACGCAATTATACTTTTAACACTTACTTCATTATAACAGCTATCTATGATATTTTTGTGAATTTTTTCTTTCTTGTTTAAAAACTTAAGAACCATTTTGTTTTATAGGCTGAGAAACAAAAAAGGAATGAAAAAAGCATCTTTGACACTTCTTCATTCCTTTTTAAATTCGACTTCTTCTAGTCAGATGGACCTGGCGGGAATCGAACCCGCGTCCGAAAGTCTATCCCTTGCGGCATCTCCCATCACAGTTGTTCTTTTGACATTCCCTCCTGCAACCGCCGAGCAACAGGCTGCTGCATTTAGTAGCTTCATAAATTCTTCTACTTTCTCAAAGCTTTGAAAGCAAAGTGCCCTGCAAGTTCGATGCCAGATTCTTAAGCAGCAGGTGACTTAAGGCTGACAAGCTGCACTTAGGCAGCTAACGCTAAATTATTATCTGCGTTTATATTTAGTTTCCAGGTTGGTACGCAGTCCCGGAGTCTGCGGATGGCTTCCTCAACTTCAAAACCCCCGTCGAAACCAGTACAAGCCCGTGCTGGTTCTACAGACGCTTTTCTTTGATACGGGGACGCAAACAGATCGTCCCGGTGCAGTGAAAACTCTCTTTCAACTGCCGTATATCGTATTATAGTCTTTCCCCATACTTTTTGTCAAGGATTTTTAATACAGATTTTTAACTTTGAAATCTCTCTCCGCCTCACGTCTCTGATCCTTCTTTGCGATATCCTGCCGTTTATCATACAGTTTTTTACCGCGTGCCAGACCGATCTCGACTTTTACGAGGCTGCCTTTAAAATACACCTGCAGCGGAACGAGCGTGTAGCCTTTTTCCTTGATCTGCGCCTCAAGTTTGCGGATCTCATAGTCGTGTAGCAGCAGTTTCCGGATGCGCAGCGGGTCTTTATTGAATATGTTGCCCTTCTCGTACGGACTGATGTGCATGCCGTATATGAATACCTCATCACGCTCAATGCGGATGAAGGATTCCTTGATGCTGCATTTTCCCATGCGGAGGGATTTTACCTCGGTACCGGCAAGGGAGATGCCGGCCTCGTATTTATCCTCGATAAAATAGTCATGATATGCCTTTTTATTGTTGGCAATCATTCGATTTCCTTTTTGTTTTGCCATAGCTTTTTCCTCCAGGGATTTATTCTGTCTCGGTTTCTTTTTCTACATACGTAAAATCGATTGTCCGGTTGGCAGGCTCGGCGTTTCGTACACGGACACGCACCGGCTCACCAAGGCGGAATACTCTTCCGTGCTGCTCTCCGACCAGACGGTAATTTTCTTCATCAAAATTATAATAATCGTCTTTCAGTGTCATGATGTGAACGAGTCCCTCAACGGTATTTTGCAGCTCCACATAGAAGCCCCATCCGGTCACGCCGGAAATGACGCCGTCGTACTCTTCGCCGACATGCTCCAGCATATATTCGGCTTTCTTCAGCTTCACAGCCTCTCTTTCTGCCTCTGCAGCACGCTGCTCCATCGCACTCGACTGCTCCGCCACATGCTGCAAAATGGACGAATATTTGCCGATTCTGCCGCCCTTGTCGAGACGTCCCCGCAGATCATCCTTGATAATGCGGTGGATCTGCAGATCCGGGTAACGGCGGATTGGTGAGGTAAAATGGCAGTAATATGACGCTGCCAGTCCGAAGTGGCCGCTGCATTCCGGGGTATAAATGGCTCTTGCCATCGACCGGAGCAGCAGGCGGCTGATCAACGGCTCTTCCGGGGTTCCCTCGATGCTGGTGAGAATCTTCTGCACCTCACCCGGCGTAATCTCATGGGAACGCTTTTCGACTTTGATGCCCTGTTCACGGATCAGCGTCAGCGTTGCCTCCATGCGGTCTCCGTCCGGCTTGTCATGCGTCCGGTATAAGAACGGGATTTCGCGTGTGCAGTATTCCTCTGCCACGGTCTCGTTCGCCATCAGCATGAAGTCCTCGATCATCCGTGTTGCCACGTTCGACGGATACGGGC
>OHMW01001439.1_pt1 | contig 11470 bp, 12 predicted proteins | sample 1569391 | NCBI WGS metagenome assembly OHMW01 (sample SAMEA3879557, study PRJEB24766) | human gut metagenome | biome: human-associated habitat; feature: feces | place: USA | collected 1985/1987 | reverse complement strand
TGCGCGTGGCATCCGAGAGCGCCCGACCCACGCACTCCCCCGGCACCTCGAGCTCAAAGCGATACCACGGCTCCAACAGTACCGCCGCGCCGGCCTCGCGCGCCTGCATCAAACCCTGGCGAATCGCGCGGTACGTGGCCTGGCGAAAATCGCCGCCCTCGGTATGTTTGGCATGCGCACGGCCGCCCGTGAGCGTAATGCGCACATCGGTGATGGGCGAGCCGGTCAGCACGCCCAGGTGATCGCGCTCCATGGCGTTGGTAAGTGCCAGACGCTGCCAGTTAATATCGAGCTCGTCGGTCGAGGTCACGGTGCCAAACTGCACGCCCGAACCCGCTGGCAACGGCTCCAGGCGTAGATGCACCTCGGCATAGTGGCGCAGTGGCTCAAAGTGGCCCACGCCCTCGACCGGCTGCGAAATAGTCTCCTTATAGAGAATGCCGCCAGACTCAAACGCAACCGAAAGGCCAAAGCGATCGGCCAACACCCGCTGCACGACCTCGAGTTGCACGGCGCCCATCAACTGCAAATGAATCTGCTCAAGATGCGTATTCCAGCTTACGCCGAGCATGGGATCCTCGTCCGCCAACTCAGTCAATGCTTTGAACACCGCATGGACATCGTGTTCGCCCGGAAGCACCGTATAGGTGAGAACCGGCGCAATGACGGGCGCATCGCCCGCGGGCTCCGCGCCCAGGGCGTCCCCCGGGCGAACGTGCGCAAGACCCGTCACGGCGCAGATGCCGCCAGCGGCAACTTCCTGGGTAAGCTCGTATTTCTCACCGTTATAGATGCGCACCTGGTCGATCTTTTGCTCCCAGGTGGAGGCGCCAGAGCATCCCTCGACAACTTGCTTTGCACGCAGTACACCGCCCGTCACCTTGATCCAGGCAAGACGCTCGCCACGGTCTCCACGACTCACGCGGTAGACACGCGCGGCGAACTCCTGGGGCCATGTTCGCTCGCGCATCAGCGCGCATATACCATCCAGCAGCTCGTCCACACCTTGGTCCTTGAGCGCCGAGCCGGCAAAACAGGGAAAGAGCTTGCGCTCGGCAACCATGCGCGACAGCGTTGCGACGGAAAGCTCACCCGCTTCAAGAAACTCCTCGAGCGCTGCTTCGTCCAACGCAGCAGCGTCCTCCTGAACGGCCTCGCCCGCCAACAGTTCGCCGGCATCCAGGCAGCCCTCGGAAAGACGCTGCCCAAGCTGTGCCAGCAAAGCATCGCGGCCGGGATTCTCCAAATCGATTTTGTTGATATAGATGAATGTCGGAATGTCATAGCGCGCAAGCAGTCGCCACAGGGTTTCGGTGTGCCCTTGCACGCCATCGTTGGCACCCACAACCAAAATCGCATAGTCGAGTGCGCGCAGCGTGCGCTCCGCCTCAGCAGAAAAATCGACATGCCCCGGCGCATCCACGAGCATGACGTGGGTATCGCCATGGTCGAGCACGGCTTGCGACGAGAAAATCGTGATGCCACGTTCGCGCTCGATCTCGTTCGTATCCAGATGCGAATCGCCATCGTCCACGCGGCCGCGCTTGCGAATGCGACCCGCGTTGAACAGCATGGCCTCGGCCAGCGTGGTCTTGCCGGCATCGACATGCGCCAAGATTCCAACGACCGCTTGCTTCGACATGGCTCTCCTCTTATTACAAGCCCATCGCACGCGGCAACGGGCACTCACGCTCCACACTGGATGATACAATTTACGGGCCGGCGGGCGAAGCGGGCCCTATCCCCCGGCCGAGCTCATCGCCCCGCGTTGCCGCGCGGCGATTTTCGTAGGTTCGCGCCTTGCGAAAGCCGGCTCGCAAAACAGCGCAGCGAACGAAAATGACCCCACCCGGGGCCATTTTCGTTCGTGCAAATTGTTGATACGCGTCCCCGCTCTTATGTCTCGCGCAGCCAATCAAACGCGACGCGCGGCGTACCGTCCGACACATATACGATACCGGCGCGCTTAAACCCGGCCTTGGCGATGGCGCCCTGCATAGGCAGGTTGTCTTGGTGCGTGTCGATACGCAGATGGTCGATACGTTCCTTGGCAAAGGCAAACATCGCAGCCGCGATGCCGTGCACGGTGCCATCGGACGCCACGCGATGCAGCACGGCGTACGGAGCGTCGCTGCGCCATTGACCATCCTCAATGACGTCATAGCACTCGTCCGGGCCCGGCAAAAAGGCAAACGTCGCCACCACGCGGCCGTCGACTTCGCACACATAGCTGCCATCGGCGGCGATATCGGCAGCCAGCTGCTCGGCAGAAGGCGTGCCCTCGGGCCACTGCGTGGCGTTGCCATGTGCGCGCATAAAGGCGCGGGCTGCGTCATAGATAGCCATGACGGCGGGAATGTCGGTATCGAGGGTTTTTCTGATCATCACGCGGCGACCTCACGTTTATTGGTATCACTTTGGTTGAGCAATGATACCAGCGTTTGGAGAGAGGCGCTAAGCAGATGGGAAGCAAAAAGCGAGCCGCCTGGTCAAAGGCCAAAAGCGAGTTTTTGGGCGCTGCTACCGGCGGCGATATGAGCGACCTGTTTGCGCGCGAGGACGAGCGCCGCGACGCCCTGGACGCCGAGCGCGATGAGGCCTGGCGCTACAAATCGTGCGAGCGCAAAAACCGTTACGACACGCGCGCCGAGGCCGAGGCCGTTATGGCCGACTGCGAAAACCGCGGGCGGCGTGGTTTGGCCTGCTACAAATGTGAATACTGCGGCGGATGGCACCTGACGTCGCACCCTTGGAAATAGGCGCCGCTTCGGCACGACACTGACGGAGCGCCAGCTATCGCGCGCAAGCTACGGGCGCGGCGGCACCAAAACATCGTAGCGAACGGCCTTGCCCGCAAGTTGATGGCTCGGCTTAACGCCGGCAAGCAGTGGCCCGGCCGTTTGATAACGACTTTGCGCGGATGCACCGCAAGCGCTGCCTGGACCAGCGCCTCCTCATCGGCGCACGGCTGCTCCAAGTGATGCAGCAGCTGGAACTTCTTTTTCACCGCCGCGCTCTTGGTGCGCTCGGGAAACATGGGGTCCAGGTACACCGCATCGGGAGCGGCAAGCTCGCCCCGCCCGATCAACTCAGCTGTATGGCGAAGGCCGGCAATGCTGTCCTCGCCCGCATGCAAGCGCATGCGCGCCACGGCTGTCGCAAGCGCCGGTTCATCTGCCGCGCGATCCAAAGCATCCTTGAGGAGCGCCGCGATCACGCAATCCTGCTCATACAGATCGACGGTAAAGCCCGCGGCCGCCAGCAGCAGCGAATCCTCGCCAAAGCCCGCCGTGGCATCAATCGCCCATGGTTGCTCGATGCCTTTTGTGCGCGCAGCCTTTACCAACAGCTCTTGCTGCAGACGGCCCCGCTTGAGCCGCGGAAGCATGCGGGTAAAATCGGCACACAGCTCCATCGTGCCGTCGGTGAGCGTGAGACCCTCGGACTTCCCGATCAGCTCAAGCCCCGCGGCCCGAGCAACAGAAAAGGGATCGACGACGCCCATGGGCACTCCTTAGCAAGCAAAACGAACACGTGAGCGCCGTTTGTGTCGGCACCCAACCGTTCGCTATTGTCCCACATGCGACATGGTCCACAGCATCGCAATGCAAAGCACCGCCATCAATCCCGTGCACACGGCAGCGATCACAGAATCACCCATGCGCCTTCCCAACGACCGCGGCTCACGCACTTGCCCTGCTCCGTACATCATGACTCCTCCTTGAGACCAGCTCCTTGTTACGGCCTCATCATCGCAGCGCCGCACATGGGCTGCCATCGATTTGGCTTACGTCCAGCTTTCCTTTTTGAAAGGTTGAACCGTATAGGCAAGAGACGCTTTCAAACGCATGCATCGCCCCGTTGAACTACAATGTGCTTCACGATATGTGCCGCAACCTGGGTGCGACAGATTCTCCGCGCCCGCATCGAAAGGACCAGCTATGAGCGCCGCTCGCAAGACACTCAAAATCCTTGCCCTGATTTATTTTGTTCTGGGCATCGCCAGTCTCGTCATTGGAATCGCCGGCATCGCGACCGGCAACCTCGATTCCACGTACGGGTCGAACGCCATGCTCGCCGCGGTCGTGCTGGTCGCCAAGGGCCTTGTCGACCTTGCCGCAGGTGTTGCGGGTATCAAGGGCGCCAACAAGCCTTCGCAGGTGGATGGCGCGTTTAAGCTCGGCATCGTCGCCACGGCAGCCACGCTCTTCCAGGCCGCGCTCACGCTTCCCGCGCTCGGCGGCAGCTCCGTCAATATCGTCGCCTTTGTCATCGTGGTGTACGACCTGTTCTTTGTTCAGCAGGCGCACGCCGTTAAGGCCGAGAACAAGGACCGCCTGTAAGCGCTCGCTTCTCATAAGCTCTGCAGCCAAGCAACTAAAAAGGGCCGATCGCGCATCTCCGCGGTCGGCCCTTTACGTTTGCCCAGACAAAACCTACCAAAACAAACCTGTCCCTTTTTGGCAGGTTGTTAGCTGTGGCAGTACTCAGCGATGATGAAGTCGATGTCGGTTTGAAGGGTGTCCAAGTTTGCCAGGCGCTCTTTATCGGCAGGGCGCGTGCGGTAGTAGTACGGCGTCATCTGGAACACCGCCTCGATGTCGGCCTGGGTTTGGAGCGTAATGTTCGCAGACACCCGCCGCGTTCCGACCAACTCGAGTTCGGTGGTCTGCGGCAGCTTCTCGTCATTAAGATATGGCGTGTCGTAGAGCACTTCCTTAAGCCCAAACAGGTGACGGGCACCCGGCACCACGGTATAGAGTGAGCCCTCTGGCGCCAGTACGCGGGCAAACTCACGCTCGTTAAAGGGAGCAAAGAGCTCGGTCACCATATCGAAGGCGCCATCGGCCACGGGGATGTCCTTCATGTTGGCCACGAAGTAGGTCGCATCGCCGCGCTTGGCGGCCAGGCGCACCATTTCTTTGCCCAAATCAAACCCGTAAGCGTCCACGCCCGGCACCGCGCCCATGGCGCTGGTGTAGTAGCCCTCGCCACAGCAAATATCGAGCAACGTCATGGGACAGTTCGTAGACGCGGCACGTCCAGACACCCGCTCGCGCACCAGCTCAACCATCGCATCGCGCAACGGCGCATAGTAGCCGCGGTTCAGAAAGTCACGTCGGCTGCGCGCCTGCGACTTGGGATCGCCCATGGAATCGCCGCTCTTGGACGAGCGTAGGAGGTATAGATAGCCCTCGCGCGCACGGTCAAACCGGTGTCCGCCCGCGCATGCAGCACCGCGCTCATTGTCCGCCAACGGCTCATGGCAAACGGGACACAACAACATGGCAACTCCTTAGCGCGAACAACACAACGCCCACCATTGTCGCACGCCTTCCCCACCTAGTCATTGGGGACGTTCTTAAATGACTAGTCGTTTAAGAACGTCCCCAATGACTAGTCGATTAGGAGTATCATCGTCTGCGCAAATAAGCACGAAATAGCATGTTAGAGATTGAGAGCGTATGGCTGATACCGCATCTAAGCACATTGACATGACCACCGGCTCGCTGTGGCGCAATATTCCCCTGTTCGCCTTCCCCGTGGCCGCCACGAGCATCTTGGAGCAGCTATCGAACCTCATCGCCACGGTCATCATCGGTAACTTCTCGGGCGACCAGGGAACCCTCGCCATGGCGGCGGTCGGCTCCAATGTTCCGCTTACCAGTCTTATGCTCAACCTGTTTATTGGCATATCACTTGGCTCCAACGTGGTCATCGCCAACGCTATCGGCCGCAACGATCAGAACATGGTCAAACGCGCCGTCCATACCTCGATTTTAATGGCGCTCGTGGGCTTTGTCGTCATCGCTCTGGGCGAGATCTTTGCCGAGCCCATGCTCGCCGCGCTCAACGTTCCCGCCGAAACCATGCCGCTCGCTTCGCTCTACCTACGCGTCTTTTTGCTGAGCATGCCCTCGATTTTGCTCTACAACTTTGAGGCCGCGATCTTCCGCTCCGTCGGAATCACCCGCATGCCGCTGCAGGCGCTTGCCGTGTCCACCGTCCTCAACATTGGCCTGGACCTCATCTTTGTCCCCATACTCCACTGGGGCGTCGCGGGCGTCGCCATCGCCACCGCCATCGCCTACACCGTCAGCGCCGCTACGCTTTTTATCCGCCTGCTCAAGACCGACTCCGTCGTCCGCGTCACCCCACGCGACTTGGCTATCGACCCCGTCGCCCTCAAGCGCATCGTCAAGATCGGCCTGCCCGCCGGCATCCAAAGCGCCGTCTTTGCCGTCGCCAACATCATCATCCAGTCCGCCATCAACAGCCTGGGCACCGAGGTCATGGCAGCCTCGAGCGCCGCCATGAGCCTGGAGTACGTGTGCTACAACCTGCTCAACAGCTTTAGCCAGGCGTGCACCACCTTTGTGGGACAAAATCACGGTGCTCGCCAGATCGACCGCTGCACCAAGACGCTCAAGGTCTGCCTGGTCGAAGGCGGCATCGTTGCACTCACCACGATTATCGTTATTGTCGGCCTGGGGCGCGAGATCTTGTCGCTGTTCAACAGCGATCCCAACATCGTCTCGATCGGCTATATCCGCGTGTGCTCGATCTTTCCGGCGTACGCCTTTAGCATGTTCTACGAAAACATGTCAGGCTACCTGCGCGGCTTTGGTATCTCGCTCACGCCCGCCCTCATCACCATGATCTGCGTTTGCGGCATCCGCTTCTATTGGGTGTTCTGCGTGTTCCCGCACTTCCGCACCTTTGCGAACATCATGATCGTCTACCCCATCAGCCTGGGCACCACGGCGTTCTTTATGGTCGTAGCGGTATTGCTCTGCCACCCGGCACGCACCTATCGCGCCACCCAAGCCAAAGCGACAGCCCGCTAAACACCGCACTCAACGCCACGCCAGTCATTAATTGACAATATGTGAGCTCATATAGTCGATAAAGCGCCTCGTGGCGATAGGCATGGTGTCCCAGCTGCGCCAGGCGGCCACCACGTCGCGCGAGGGGGCATGCACGATGGGCCGCACACGAATATCGGCTCGCATGCCCTCCACAGTACGACGGTAGAGCATGCTCACGCCTAGGCCCTCCTCCACCATCGCCATGATGGTGTAGTCGTCGGTCACCTCACTCGTCACGTGCGGCGACAGCCCATGCGCTGCGAATGCATCGAGCACCAGGCTCTGTTCGCCCTCATCCAGCAGCACAAACGGCTCGGACGCCAGGTCGGCGAGCGTCACCTTTTCCTTTTCCGTCAGCGGATGCGCGGCCGGCAACAATGCCACCAACTCGTCGTGATAGACGACGCGCTTCTCGAGCCCAGCGGTAAATCCGCGTGCCGTAAAACAAAAATCAACCACGCCATCGTGCACCCATTGAGCGTTGCGCGTGTAATCGCCCTGCTTGAGGGTAAAGTGCACGCCCGGATGCAGGGCCCCAAAGTCGCGGATCACACGTGGCAACACGGTTCGACTCACGTTGGTAAACGTCGCGATACGAATATCAGTCGAAGAGAGCCCCAGCAGCTCCTGGCGCTTGCCCTCAAGCTCGGCCTCGGCAGTTACGATCTGTCGCAGGTACGGCAAATACTGCTTGCCGTCGCGCGTAAGCGAAACGCCCTGCCTTCCACGCTCGATAAGCGTGGTGCCCAGCTCGCGCTCGAGCGCCTTGACGGCCTGGCTCACCGCGCTTTGCGTATAGCCCAGCTCGTCCGCCGCACGTTTCAGGCTGCCGCAATCGACCACCATACAAACAATCTGATACCGCGATGCCATCGTGCCTCCACATCGATGTAGCTGTAAAACGTTTTGCCAGGGCTTTTCGCACATACTTCAGAATTTCTTAATCATACTGAAGATACATTCGCTTTACTACATCCAAATCTGGGAGCAGAATCCTTTTTACGAAACCGTTCTGTAACAAAAGGAGTCCCATGGATCGCAAAAAAGCAATCGCGCTCTCATTTTCCGTTCCCGTCGCATGGGGCTTTTCGTACCCCCTCATGAAGATCGGCATGGACAGCATGAACGCCACGAGCATCGTTGCGCTGCGCTGCATCATCGCCTTTGCGGCCTGCCTGCTGCTCTTTCACAAACGCACTTTCCGCATCAATCGCGACCTTATGGTTCGCGCCGCCATTATCGGTGCCATCATGGCAACCGAGCTCACCTGCATGTGTCTGGGCTCCAGCCTCACTTCTGCCTCCACCGCCGGCTTTTTACAGAGCCTGACGGTCGTGATTGTGCCGTTTGCCAACGCGGCCCTGCTGCGCCGCGTCCCCGAGCGCAAAGTGCTCATCGGCACGGCTATCGTCACCTGCGGCATGCTGCTGCTCTCGGGCGCCGACTTCACCAGCCTGAACCCGGGCGCGCTCATCATGCTGCTCTCCGCCTTTGTCTATGCCGGTCATATCATTGTGGCGAAGCGCTTTGTCGAAGATGTCGACCCGCTGGCCCTGGGCGTTTGGCAGCTGGGCTTCGGCGGCTTATTCTCGGGTATTGCCGCATTCTCCTTTGGCGGCTTCACGCTTCCCAGCACGCCCAGCGAGATCGTCGTTATCGTCGCGCTCGCACTCATCTGCTCTGCCTACGGCTTTATCACCCAGACGCTCGTGCAGCCCCACGTGCCCGCCGAGACCACCGGCTTCGCCTTCTCGCTCGAGCCGGTCTGCTCGGCCGTCTTCTCGTTCTTCTTGGTCGGCGAGGTCCTGAGCCCCATCGCCTTCTTTGGCGCCGCCCTCATCCTCACCGGCGTCATGGTGGCAACCGTCGAGCTTCCGCGCCTTCGCGCACATGGACAGGCTCGCATGGCAGGAGCGTCCGAGCACGTCTCGTAGACCCCACTCTTCATACAGCCGTGGCATAAAGGCAACCGGTGCGCCTTTACAATAGATGCCAACAGAGTATCTGCCATAAAGGAGCCCCATGGACACCGCAACCCGCGACCGCAACATAGCAACTTGGTTGAGCGATGCGCCGCGGCCGGTACGTGAAACTACGAACCGGCTGCTCGAGCGCATCGCCCTTTTGCGTGCCAAGCAAACCATCTACCCGGCACAAGACGACATCCTCAATGCCCTCGCCTACACGCCGGCCGACCAGGTCAAAGTTGTCATCTTGGGTCAAGACCCTTATCACGGACCCAACCAGGCCATGGGGTTGTCGTTCTCGGTCCCCGCGACGCAAACCAAGTTGCCGCCGAGTCTGCGCAACATCTATAAGGAACTCAAAGCCGATCTGGGCTGCCCCATTCCCGCCACGGGAGACCTAACCCCCTGGGCACAACAGGGCGTCCTGCTCCTCAACACTACGCTCACCGTGCGCGAGCATGCCGCCAACTCGCACGCCAAACTGGGCTGGAGCACGCTCACCGACTACGTTATCGAACGCTGCTGCCAGCTGCCCCAACCGGTCGTCTTTTTGGCATGGGGCCGCTTTGCCCAGCAGATGGTCGATGGTAAGCTCGCCGCGACCGGCGCGGGCAAGGCAACCGGCAAGTTCTGCCTGGCATCCACGCACCCCTCGCCGCTTTCGGCCAACCGTGCCACGGCAGAACTCCCCGCCTTTATGGGGTCGCGCCCCTTCTCTGCTGCCAATCGGCTACTCGAACAGCACGGCTCGACCCCCGTCAACTGGGCTTGCCTCGGCTAAAAATCGATACATCAAAAACGCGCCCGACGGCTTTCCATCGGGCGCATTTCCTATTCGGGCCAAATAAATTGCGTGCGGCCGGCCTCGCCGCCATCGATCAACAGACTCTGCCCGGTCATAAACCGGTTGGTCACGCCCACAAAGTAGATCCACTCGGCAATCTCTTGGGCGGTGGCCCAGCGCTTAAGCGGCGTGAGCTCCATAATCTGGTTCCACAGGTGTTCGTCTTCCATCACGCAACGGTTGAGCGGCGTGATAACGCCGCCCGGGTCCACACTGTTGGCGATGGCCTGCGGTGCCAGGCGGTTTGCAAGGTTCTTGGTGTAGGCGATAACGCCGCCCTTGCTGGCGGCATAGTCGGGAAACTCCGATCCCGTATGCCCGCTCGCCGACCCCACATTGACCACGGATTTGATAGCCGGCGCCGGCTTGGCGGCAAGCCCCTCCCCCGCAAAGGCGTAGCGCTCGGTCACGTTGATGGTGCCACACAGGTTGGCGGCGATGTCGTCGGCCGAATCCTGCGTACCGGCAACGTTCACGATTACCTGAGGCTCAAGGTCGCTTGGAAACGAGTCCGGCTCGCGGACATCAACGATCAGATGGCGGTAGCGCTCGTGTTCGATCGCCGCCGGCAGCAAATCAAAGCCCACGACCTCGTGGCCCTCATCCAAAAAGCGCTGCACGCACGCGGCTCCGATACCGCCCGAAGCGCCCGTAATCAAAACCCGCATACTTGCTCCTTAGGCGGTTGCGTGGCGCTCGAGGTACTCGGAGCCCACATTCTCGCGCTCCCAGCCGCGCACGACCTTGTAGCCCACGGGGCTCAGGAAGACTTCGCACAGCAGCTCGGCGACGGCACCCGTCAGCGAGCACATAAGGACCTGCACCCAGGTCCAACCAAAGAACGTGTGGCTCACCACAATGGCAAAGACCAAGTTGTCGATAAACTGGCCAATGCCCGTGGACACATAGGAGCGAAAGGCAAAGCTCGCAAAATTATTCTTTTTGAGCATACGGCCGAGCGACTGGTTGAGCGTGGAGTTAACCACGGCAGAAACGAGCATTGCCAGCGAAGAGCCCAACACCACGTACCAGGTGCCGCCGATGGTGGCGTTAAGGGCGGTGTTGACCTCGATCATGCCCGTGTCGTAGTAGGCGCCCCACATGCCGGGCGTGAGCGAACATGCCCAAAAGCACAGGCTCACGGCCAGGTTGACCAGTAGCGCGAGGATGGAGATTTTGATGGATGCCTTGGCGCCAAAGCGCTTGCAGATCATGTCCTGGCACAAAAACGAGACCCAGCTCACCACAAAGCCGCAATCGAGTGCCAGATACGGCAGGCTGATAAGCTCTTTGTTGGCCAGCAGGTTCATCATGATGACACTCACGAAAAACAGCGAAACCGTTGCCGCGGGAATGCTCCGCAACAGGACCTTGTAGTCCTCCATGACCTTCTTGATCATTATGTACTCCTTTGGTTTTAGGTTTAACGAGCAGGATATCGGACCCGAACTGCTCGGACGCCCCGGTCTTGAGACGACGGTGGGTATGATAGCCGCTCACACGGCATCAGGCAAGCAAACGGCGCGGCAGCCCCGCAGGGCCACCACGCCGATGCGCTAAAACGCTACGTTGCCAAACTCCGACAGGATAAGGTCGGGGTTGTGGTCGGTTGCCCAATCCACGTTCCACGGGCTCGTGAACAGCAGCAACTTGCCGCCGCGCATGTCCTCGACGCGCAGCGTGTCGCGCGTGAGCGAAAGGCCCGGGATATCGATGGTATCGGGGTCGTTCTGAATCCAGCGGATGTCCGTATAGGGCAGCGGCTGGCGACGAACCTCAACACGGTACTC
>OHMW01001437.1_pt1 | contig 11474 bp, 10 predicted proteins | sample 1569391 | NCBI WGS metagenome assembly OHMW01 (sample SAMEA3879557, study PRJEB24766) | human gut metagenome | biome: human-associated habitat; feature: feces | place: USA | collected 1985/1987 | reverse complement strand
TTATATGAATTTATCTTACTTTCTTACAAGTCCGTTTTTTCCTGTTTTTTTAATTCCATAAACACAAGCTCCTGCAAGTCCGCCTGATATTGCAAGAAGTGCGGCATATAAACCAAATGGTGTTGTATCACCTGTATTTGTCTGATTGCCTGCTGTATCAGCACTGCCGCCGTTTCCTGTATCACCTGTGTTTGAATTGTCACCGCCCTGGTCTGTACCGCCGTTGTCAGGTGTATCGGCAGGGTCTGTAGGAATTTCAGGGAATCCGTTAGCAAGGTAACTCTTCCATGTGTCATATCCTGTTGCGATAAGTTCATCACAAAGATTGTTATCATAGTAAGAAATTGTTGTACGTGTTGAATAAAGAATTAAATCTTTATTGTTAATTTTTGACTGGCCAACCTGATTACCGTCAAGATTGAACAAATCATATACATTTACATATTTCTGATCTGCTCTTGCCGGGTCAACATCTGAATATAACGGACGATATGAATCATTTGCTTCATCATAAACATAGTTTGATGCCCATGTTCCGTTTCCATCTACAAAATATACATCAAATCCGTTGTTCATAGATGTATCTTTTACAACTTCCTGCTCTTTATCGGCAATCTTAACATCTTTAAGCCAGCTGTAAGCACTCTCTACGGCATCCTTTACTGCCTGTGACGGATTATGGATTGTCATAAGATAATCAACCACGGCTTTTGTTGTGTATGAACTTACAGACGCTCTTTCATATGTACGTCCCATTGTGACTTTGCCAGCTTTGTCATACTGTGATGCCCAGCCCGCTTTTTTGTTATTATTGCTTATTTGTGAAGCAACGATAAAATCATTTCCTTTTTCTACAGCTGACTTAATTGCGTCAACATTCATTGCTTTTCTTGCAAATACATAATTCTGATTATTTAATACGGCAATGTCGCTTAAAAGTGTGAGAACTTCTGTCATTGCACTATTTCCGACTTCAATATTTCCGTTAAATCCGCTTCCGCCGTTTGGCTGCATTGTCCATCCGCCGTTATCAAGCTGTGTTGAAAGAAGGAATTTAATACCTTTTATAAATGTGTCCTGATATTTTGAATCTTCAGGCTTATTTTCCGTAATATACTTTGCAAGATATTTTAACTCCGCTGTAGTTGTACCGTTTTCAATGCTTGAAGCACCTTTAAGGCTTCCGAGAGACGCTCCTGTCTGTGCCATTTCAAAATTATCAGGAAGTACAGCAAATCCGCCGTCTTCATTCTGCAAAGCTACGATTGTGTCTGCTGCTGTCGTATCAAGTGATGCCGTACCTGCAAGCAATGCATCATAACGTATTCCGTAATCCTTTGAAGATGTCTCATATGAAGGTACGACATCTGTTTTCATAACAGGAACTGCTGCATAAAAGCTGTTTGCCATCTTTGTGTCTTTATACATATCAGCACCGAATATATTAAGTACATAAGCTACAGGAAGATATACAACATTATAATCTTCTGTTAAATATGTATTCATATCAGCATATGTATCTTTTGCATTAACTTTTACAGGTTTCTGCTCATCTGTTAATGCACCTGTTTTAACATTTCCGTTAATTTCAACATCGGCTGAACCGATTGTTAATTTTACAGTTGTATTGTTCATGCTTACTGTAATTTTATCGCCGTCCTCTTTATAATCGGCTCCGATATAAGCAAACATATTTTTCATCGGTGCCATAAGACTGCTTGTATCCGGTTTTGGATCTGTGGCATTACCTGTCGCAAGAACATTGACATTGGAATCAAGCCATACTCTCTGATAATCATCAATTAAAAATACAGGATCATCTGTATTAAACCATACTCTTCTTACAACCATGTTTGAGAAATCATAGCTTCCTCTTGTTACAGTTGCGGCACTTACAGGCATAACAGCAAGCGGTGCTGTAAGAACCGTAAGCATAGACGCAGCGGCAACTGCGACAACCGCTTTTTTTATAGTCTTTTTTATATTTCGTTTCATTTTAGCCTCCATTTATGTAAATACTAATCACATATTAAATGCACCAATTACTCGCCAAGTGCCTTTTTCCAAGCATCATATACGGTCTTTGCTTTTGTATCAGCACCAGTTCTTACATATGAATAACCGATTCTTCTCTCACTCATGCCATAATTCATGCTAAGCTGTGCCACTGAATCTCTTCCTGCGAATATCTCGTAGAACTTATTGCTTGTAAGTTTATCTTTCATCTGTTCTTCAGTGAAACCGTAATATTTACCAGTTGTATCAAGTCCATAGAATCGTCCGAACTGCTTTGTTTTACTTCCGTCTTTTAAGAAAAGTCTGTCTGTACCGAGTTCTCTTGTTCTGTCGGAAATGTTGTATACACCATAACCTGTAATACCTACCGAATTAATCCAGTTTACATAACTTGTGATTGCCTCTTTTACCGCATCACTTGGATTTACAATATTTGCAAGAACTTTTACCATTGTAAGGCTCTCGTCAGGAGATACTGAAGGAAGCTCAAATGCTCGTCCGCCCGCAGGAACCGGATCAACCGCATCAGGTTCATACTGCTGTGCCCATCCTGTCTTAGTTCCGTCGATTACAACCTGTGCCCTGATTACAAAATCAAGACCTTTATCCCATACTGACTTCAATGCATCGTGCTTGATACCAAGTTCAAGAACATAAGGATTTGTCTGGTTCTTAATCTCTTCTCTTGCCCATGCGTAATCTTCACACAGTTCACTGTCTGTAAGACCGCTGTCATTTGAAAGTGCATATATTGATTCCATGAGGTCAGGCATCGCATTATCATTAAATGTGATATTCTTGAAATATCCTACACCATAAGGATAATACTGTGGCCATCCTCCGTTATCATTCTGTGCGTCACACATATATTTTGCAGCTTTCCAGAAACCTTTTTCAATAGTTGAAAGCTCTGTCGAATATCCCGCAAATAATGTAGGATTTTCTTTTGAAAGACGTATAATTCTTGATAAGAATTTCATATGTCCATGTGTTGCACCATTATCAACTGTCGAATATCCCTTTGTATACAATCTTGCAAATGAATCTTCAAGCAAATCATATTCTGTATTTGTCTTTGCCCATCCACCGTCATCATTCTGATATACAGGGTCTACAACATTAAGACCTGCCTTAATCATATTGGCAACATTGGTCTTAACCTGCTCAGAAGTAAGCTTTGTAGCATCAAGTCTTGCTTTCATCTTGCTGTATGTATTAGAATTAGACTCCATCTTCTTTGTTGTGTAATCAGATTTTGAATTAACTACAGGAGATGCTGCTGCATCCGATGCGTAAAAAGCAAATGCCATTTCAAGCCTGTGCATTGCATCATTCCATACAACATTGCCACCAAGTGCTTCAGCAGTAAATTTTACAGGAAGATAGCATGCGTAGTAATCGCTTCCGTCTGCATTTTTCTCTCCATCAATCTTTTTAAAATAAGGAGCAACTTCGCTTCTCATATTAAGTGTCTTCGTATCTGTTCCGTTTTTAAGCTCAGCAGTTGTACTGCCTGCTTTCATTGTAAGTGTAAGTCCGTTATATGTAATAACAATATTTCCAGTGGAAACATCTGCATCAACATGACCTGTAATATCTTCGAGCGAACACTTCATAGGTGCCATCATTCCCTCGGCATTGCCTTCTCCGAGAACCATATCAGCCTTGATAAGAAGTCCTTTTTCAATCTCCTCTGGTCCCCACTTATTGCCATCCTTTTTTGTATAACGGTTAGGCTCGTACTCTCCTATGGCAAGGAATCGCAAAACAAGATCTCCTAATTCAACCTGTTCACCGTCTGCTGCATATACAGTATCAACTTTGGAAAGACCTGAAAGTGCACCAGCTGTAGGAACACTAATAAACGCTCCCGCCAGCATTGTTGTGCATAATCCAAGCGTAACCAATGACTTAGTAACTTTTCGCATTTTTTACTGCCTCCTTATGAGTTTTTTGTGAATATTTTATGACTTCATTATAAATTTGTTACCAAAAACATACTACCAATTATCTGCAAAATAAATTATAATTTACATGAAATAAGGACTTTTATAAAAAGTACCGTTATAAGTCCTGATTAAAAATTCTAAAGATTAAAAGTGAGGATTATATATATGTTAGAAAAAATCAGTAAAGACTTTGTAATTGACCATAGAACCCGACATGTTGAAGGATTGCCTCCTTTTTCACATTCACATCAGTTTAATGAAATATACTTTTTGCAGTCAGGTAAATGCCATGTTTATATAGAAAATGAAAAATATACCCTTGAAGACGGAAGTGTTCTGTTTATTCCTGCTTTTAAAGAGCATACATTTGTATATTATGATACAGTGGATGTAAAAAGAACAGTCTTATACATATCAACAGAACAGCTCAATTGGTATTTTGACGATAATTTTAAGGAAGAAATCGACAATCTTTTCATAAACCGCTATATAAAGTTGTCAAGAAAGAGTTTTTCTAATCTTTCTTCATTATTTGAAAAAATCCAGTTTGAAAAGTATAATATTGATAATCTTTCTACCCCTCTCACAAAGGCTTATTTTTTTGAAATGATTATTTACATTATAAGATGCCACCGATACAATGATGAAATCATTAAGAAAACTGACCTGTCCAATATCACTACCGGCGAGATTCTTCATTATATAGATGACAATTACGGAAATGACCTGACCCTTCCTGAACTTGCAAAGAAATTCGGACTCAGTGAATCAGAGCTGTCAAAGAAAATAAAAGCATTCACAAACATGACATTTAAGGAATATCTGACAAAAACAAGGATTGAAGCTGCCAAATCCCTGCTTATTTCTTCAGAAAAAAGCATCACAGAAATCGCTGTGCTGTGTGGTTACAACAGCAGCAACTTTTTCGGTGATGTCTTTAAGAAAAATATGGGAATGTCGCCAAGCAGTTATAAAAAAATGCTTACAATGAATTAGACATTGCAATCTGCTCAGGAGTTATAGGCAGTTCATAAAAACGTTTCCCTGCTGCATGGCTTAACGCATCTGTAATTGCAGGAAGCGGTGTATTAATTACTACTTCACCTATCGATTTTGCACCAAATGGACCTGCGTTTTCATAACTGCTCTCAAACTCAACATTAATATGTCCAATATCCATTCTAGATGGTATTTTATATTGTAAGAAAGAGTTTTCATATAGTTTTCCTTTATCTGAATATGTGATATTTTCTGACATTGCCATTCCAATTCCCTGCAAAATGCCACCTTCTGCCTGTACTCTTGCAAGATTTGGATTGACCGGAGTTCCACAATCTACACATGCATCATATTCAACAATATGGCTCTCACCTGTAAGCAGATCAACTTCAACTTCCGCTGCACCAACCATAAATGGTGGCGGCGAGATTGGTGATGAATGAGTATTAGTAACAGAAAGTGATATATCATTTCCGCACATTGATGCTGTGGCAATATCTGCAAGTGTTACACTCTTATCTTTATTATTGCCTGATTCACATATCACTTTGCTGCCATCGAATTTAACATCACATTTATTGCATCCAAGTATTTTTGCACCGAGCGTTTCAATTCTGTCACGTAATTCTAATGCACATTTTTCAACAGCCTTACCGGTTATATAAGTTGTACTTGATGCATATGAACCGGAATCATAAGGTGAAATATCAGTATCTGCACCAAATACGCTTATATCATCGGTATTACATTCAAGAACTTCTGCTGCAATCTGTGCAAGTATGGTATCACAACCTGTCCCCATATCAGCTGCACCTATATTCATTGTATAGACGCCTTCATCATTCAGCTTTAAAGTTGCACTTCCTACATCTACGCCGGAAATACCAGAACCCTGCATTGCCATTCCCATTCCAACATAACGAGCTTTTGTATCGGAAATTTTACGCATAGGATATTTTTCATCCCACTTTATCATTTCTTTAACTTTTAAAAGACATTTATCCAATGCACAGCTTGTATTTACCTGTCCATAATAAGCTGGCATTACATCCCCCTCTTTTACTATATTCTTAAATCTTATTTCAAATGGATCCATATGAAGAATATCTGCCAGTTCATTTACTGCAGATTCTACAGCAAAAAGTCCCTGCGTTGCACCATACCCTCTATATGCACCAGCTGACATAACATTAGTATATACAACATCACTTACAAAACGGAATGCCTCTGCCTTTCCATAAAGTGGAATTGATTTATGCCCTGAAAGTCCGACTGTAGTTGGTCCATGCTCACCATATGCCCCAGTATTTGACAATGTGTACAAATCTATCCCTTTTACTATGCCATCTTTTGTTGCACCAAGTCTTACATGCATCTGCATTTCATGTCTTGGTGATGATGCTGACAATGATTCTTTTCTAGAAAAAATAATCTTTGAAGGCTTTTTTGTCATCCAAGTTACAAATGCAGGATATATCTCTGAAACAGACGTCTGCTTTGCTCCAAAGCCACCACCAATCCTAGGCTTTGTAACCCTTATCATTGATGGCGAAATTCCAAGTGCGTGAGATATGATTCTTCTGCAGTGGAATACAATCTGTGTTGAACTTACAACATGAAGTCTGCCATATGTATCTATTGTGCAAAACGTCCTGAAAGTCTCCATCATACTCTGCTGGCATGCTTTTGTATGATATGTTCTGTCAATAACAACATCACACTCATTCAGGACTTTATCTATATCTCCATTACCACTCTCATCATGTGCACAAAGATTTCTTTTGTTGTCAGCTCCGACAGGACAAAGTGATTCCCAGGTATCTTCAGGATGAACGAGAATTTTATTATCTTTCGCTTTAGTAAAATCAAGTACAGGTTCAAGTACTTCATATTCTACTTTTATAAGCTTCATTGCCTTATCAACACACTTTTCATCAACTCCGGCAACAATAGCAACAGGATCCCCTATAAATCTTACATGTCTGTCAAGTATGAGCCTGTCATACGGACTTGGCTCAGGATATGTCTGTCCGGCACATGTAAAACGTTTCATATTCTGGTCAATATCTTTATATGTAAAAACTGCCTCTATTCCAGGTACTTTCATTGCTATATCCGCATTAATATCCTTAATGACAGCATTAGCATAAGGAGAACGCAACAACTTCACAATAAGACAGTCATCTGGTGCAATATCATCTGTATACACAGGCTTTCCAAGCAGAAGCTGCATCGCATCTTTTTTTCGTATAGCTTTATTAACTGCTTTCATTACTGTAACTCCTTTTCTTTTTTAGCTTTAATATAATTAAGAATTCCTCTGAGCTGCCCTTCGTAACCTGAACACCTGCAGAGATTTCCTGACAGAAATTCTCTAATTTCATTTTCATCCGGATATGGATTTTCTCTGAAAAGTGCAATTGCATTCATAACAAATCCCGGATTGCAAAAACCACACTGTTCAGCTCCCTGGTCTGCTATAAAAGTTACAAATTCAGAAGCCTCTTCCTGAATACCTTCAAGCGTTGTTACACTGCACTTATCCGCTCTTACAGCAAGAACTGAACATGAAAGAACAGGCTTTTCATCAAGAAACACTGTGCACAGACCACAATTAGAAGTTTCACAGCCGCATTTTACACTATAGCATCCGTGTTTTCTCACAAAATCATAAAGTGTCATATCAGCGGCTATATCAGACACGACAGATTTTCCATTTAATTTAATGTTAACTAACATATATTCTCCCATCTGAATCTCAATTATTTATTAATATTTATTAAAGCTCTTTTTGTAAGAACACCTGCGAGATGGCTTCTATAACCGGCACTTCCACGCATATTTCCCTGTGTTGGCAGATTTTTTTCAACAAAATCAGCAAATTTTTCTATTGATTCTTCACTAATTCCAGATGAAAGTATGTCATAAGTATCTTTAACAATAACAGCCTTTACAAATATTGCATAAACCTGTATCTGCAAACTTTACTCCTGCACATGTCAATACAGGCAGATCAGTTTCAGTAATTCTCACCGCTTCATAAAACATATGCACCGGTCTTTTCTTTACAATAATATTTACAATAATATCATTGTCATAGCTTCGACCAGCATAGTCTTCAAGCCTGACAATACCTTCCTTATATAATTCAACATAAGAATCTAGTCCAATCAGAAGTGTAAGCACATCAGAGAAACCATATCTTCCAAATATGCTTCCCCCAACTGTCGCAAGATTCCTGAACTGAACCCCGACAATATGTCTTAAAGCTTCTTTTACACACCCACCGGTATATTGATTAAATCCATCATGAACTTCCAACTGTCTTAATGTTACCATACATCCAATTCTAAATTCATCATCATTTTCTTCAATTTTATCAAGTCCAAGTCCTGACAAATCAATTGCTGTATTTATTCTGCTATCGCCCATACGCATCCACATCATACCGCCAATAATTTTGTTATTCTTTTTCTGATTAAGCTCATAAGCTTCATCAAGACTTTCAACTTTAATATAATTCTGTATATTAAGCATAAAAACTCCAATCTTTTAATTTTGCAAAACTTAGCATCTAACTGCTATAAATATAACGGCTTGTAAAAATATTGTCAATCTGATAAACTCTATTTGCTAAATTAAATTAATGAAAGGAATTTGATAATGAAATTTTTCAAAAAAATATCGGCTGTCGCCTTATCGATGATTATGCTCATCTCTGTCACTGCGTGCAACTCTTCACATTCTGACAGCAATAATAAAAACACAACAGAAAACACTACATCTGCTTTTGAAATCATGTCTGATTTCAACGAAATCGGCGTAAGTTACCCACTCACTGTTACTGACCAGGCTGGAAGAACTGTAACATTTGATAAAGCTCCTGAAAAAATTGCTTCTTCATACTATATTTCAACAAGTCTTCTTATCGCACTGGGATTAACAGATAAGCTCGTTGGTATTGAAGCAAAAGCAAACACACGAAATATATATAAACTTGCTGCTCCTTCAGCAGTAAATCTGCCTAATATGGGAACTGCAAAAGAATTTAATACAGAAGCATGCGTTGCAGCTGCTCCTGATGTAGTATTCCTTCCGATAAAATTAAAAAAAGCTGCCGATACACTTGATGCACTTGGTATAAAAGCAGTTGTTGTAAATCCTGAAGATCAGTCGCTTTTAAAGGAATGCATAACTTTAGCAGGAACAATAACTAATACATATGGAAGAGCTACTGCTCTTAATAATTCAATAGATACATTTTTAACAAGTACAAAAAACGATGTTGCAGATGAAAAAGCCCCATCTGTATATCTTGCCGGTAACAGCTCTGTTCTGTCAACAGCAGGCAGTCATATGTATCAGGATACGCTTCTTACAAATGCCGGCGGAAAGAATGTTGCATCTGAACTTACAGATACTTATTGGGCAAATGTTTCTTACGAACAGATTCTTACATGGAATCCTGAATATATTATTATAGCTGCTGATGCATCATACTCTGTTGACGATGTATTAAATGATGCCAATCTTGCAAACTGCACAGCAATTAAAAATAAAAATGTTGTAAAGCTTCCAAACGATACTGAAGCATGGGACTCTCCAGTACCAGGAAGTTTTCTCGGCAGTATTTATATTGCACATATCCTTCATCCTGATAAAATAACAAAAGATTTCTACGAATCATGCGTAACAGAATTTTATAAAAATTTCTATGGATTTACACCTTCAAAATAATATGGGAATGATTTATGTTAAAAATCACTAACTACAAAAACAAAATTATATTTTTATCTGTTATATGGATACTGCTTCTTATTGCAGTATCCATATGGTCAGTTTTTACAGGACAATATCCACTTACAATAAAAGGATTACTAGACGGCGATAAAATGATGCTTATGGTGTTTTTCCGTCTCCGCTTACCACGTGTACTTATGGGAATTATTGGTGGATTTGGTCTCTCAATTGCCGGTTATGTTTACCAGCTGATATTTAAAAATCCTCTTGCATCGCCTGATATTGCAGGTGTTTCATCCGGGGCAAGTGCCGGTGCAGCATTTGCTATCGTTGCAGTTTCAGCTTCAGCACCATTTATTTCAATATGTGCATTTGCAGGAGGTCTAATTGCACTTTCGATTACACTTCTTACAGCATATGCAGTTCCGGGAAAAAACAGATACACCATAATACTTACAGGTATTGCAATCCACTCTGTTGCACAGACAATTCTTATGTTTTTAAAACTTGCTGCTGACCCGGAAAAACAGCTTGCATCCATAGAATACTGGATTATGGGAAGTCTCAATGGTATATCCATCGACAGTATTGCTATTCCCTTTTTTATAACATTTATTGGTTTCTTTATTATACTTTTACTATACAGGCAAATTCTAATACTATCTATCAATGAAGATGAAGCAGCTTCTTTAGGTGTAAATGTCACAATATTCAGATTCATTATACTGATTACAGCGACGTTAATAGTTTCATCAATAATATGTGTAACCGGTCTCATAAGTTTTATCGGTCTTATAGCCCCACATATTGCCAGACTGCTCACTGGAAGAAATGACCGTTTCACATACATTTCAAGCGGTTTTGCCGGCACTATTATAATGACTCTTTCAGATATTTTTGCAAGAAGTTTATCATCATCCGAACTTCCTGTAAGTATATTTACATCTGTTATTGGGGCACCACTGCTTATAATTCTTCTTATAAAATCAAACAAAAAGGAGGATTTGTAATGCCTGATTTAATCGTTCCAACACTTGATATATCAGATGTATCTGTATACTATGGTCATAAATGTGCTGTTGAAAATGTAAGCTTTAATGCACATTCCGGACATATTTATGCTATTATCGGAAATAATGGATGTGGCAAAACTTCCCTTATGAAAGCTGTTATGAATCTTACCGGTCACAATGGCATATGCAGACTTAACGGAAAAACACTGGAAAAAATGTCAGTAAAAAAAAGAGCCCGGTTAATAAGCTATATACCGCAGAAAACCGGAATAAATATAAGTATGACAGTAAGAGAAGTATGTCTTTTAGGATTTAATCCACATCTTCGTATATTTGAATCATACAGCAGTAATATGAGACAGCAGGTTGATAAAGCTATCGATTCTGTAGGGCTTGCCGGTTTATACAACACTGATTTTTTAACTTTAAGTGAAGGGCAGAAACAGTTATGCATACTTGCAAGAACGCTTATAGAAGATACTCCTCTTCTGCTTCTTGATGAACCCGACAGTGCTCTTGATTTTGCAAATCGACATATGCTTATGAAGCATATAACTCGTATTTCAAAAAATAATAAATGTGTAATAATGTGTATCCACAGTCCTGAACTGGCACTTGAATACAGCGATGTAATATTTCTTATGAAAAACGGAAAAATCATATCTGATATTGATGTCCATACAGCAGATATTACAGAAAGCATCCTGAGGTGAACGGTGTCATCTTAAAGCAGAGGAGAAAGGACAAGGTGGCCCTT
>OHMW01001432.1_pt1 | contig 11500 bp, 10 predicted proteins | sample 1569391 | NCBI WGS metagenome assembly OHMW01 (sample SAMEA3879557, study PRJEB24766) | human gut metagenome | biome: human-associated habitat; feature: feces | place: USA | collected 1985/1987 | reverse complement strand
CTCAACGACGCCAACTTCTAGCGACGTCACAAATCAACGAAAGCGGCCCTGCACCTCACGGGAGATGCAGGGCCGTTTTGCATTGCGGTAAAGCTATCGGCTACGAACGGCGCGGCTCGGGAACCACGAGCCTATCGGGGCTCGCGCCCTCGGCATCCATCAGGCTCACGTAGCGAATCGACGGATCCCCATACATCGCGTAGTAATAATTGCCCGTGCGCGCGCTAAAGCATCCGGTGTAGATAGTCTTCTCGAACTTGCCATCGCCCATCCTGGACGCTCCCTCGATCATCACCACGCCCTCGAGCGAGCGGAACATGCGGACGACGTTTTCGGTCTCGCTCTCCTTTTGCGGGTAATTGGCATTGAGGTACGCCGCCTTTACAAAATGGCTCAGCGAATAGCAATCGCCCGGAATGCCGCGCATGCCGGCACCGGCTCCATAGGGCTTGAGCTCGGCGCCACGCCATGTCGCCGTCTGCGGAAAATCGCTTGTGGCGGTGATATAGGTGCGCAGGTTTTCCATGTGCCACGGGAAGGTCGGCTGGTTGGCAAGGGTGTCGACAGATCGTCGTATACATGCAGGCCGTCAGCCATCATCTCGACCACGATACTGCGCTGGCTGTCGCCGATAATCCAATGGAGCAGCGACACGCCCAGCCCCTCTCCGGCAGATTTGGCAACAATCACCGTGTCGCGCAGCGCGGCCTCGACCTCATCGACCGTCGAGAACGTCGCTGCCACCCACAGGGGAAACTCATAAGCCGCGATATTGGTCTTTCCATCAACCGGCCCCTCGGCATACTCGGCATAACCCGGGGAATTGAGGCCCGCCACGGCGAGGCCCGCATCGTTGCCGCAATCGAAGAACATAGGGTAGTTCCTGTAATCGATGCACATACCAATCGCCGCGTGTGCCGCTGTCGCGTCGTCGATAAACGAATACGGAATGTGGAACCCGCGCGGCATCACGCGAACCTGTTGGCCGTAGTCAAAGCTCCAGTCGAGATTGCGGCCCAGATACATGTGGCCAGAATTATCGGTAAATCGAATACTCGTACACATAGCGCCTCCTAGCTTTACGTTCCTGCTAAGTTCATCGTCTCCAAACAAAAAGGCGCTAAACACAAAAGCCCGGACATGACAACAATGTCATGCCCGGGCCAAAAGAGACGAAGTGCGGTGCTTTGGTCCCCTTAGACCAACTTTCCTAGACAGTGATCGATCATATGCTGGATCATCTGTGCCTCAAAGCCCGCGTAGTCGCGACGGCACTCCTTCATCTTGCCGTCGACAATCTGGTCAAAGGCAACCTTGCACTTGATGTAGCGCGTGGACTTGGTGACCTCCTCGTGCGTCAGGCAGCTCTCCTCCATCTTGCTGGCGCCCAGGCCAAACACCAGACGGGGGTTGTAGAGCACATGGGGCTCGCCGGCATCGTCCAGGTAGACGCAGACCTTCTTGGTGACGCCGATCTGGTTAGCGGCAAGGCAGCCGGCATCGTCGAGCGACTTGATGGTATCGATCAGGTCCTGTGCCACCGACTCGTCCTCGACGGTCGCGACCTCGCAACGCTGGGACAGAACAGCCTCGTCGTGGCAGAGCTCTTTAATCATACGTTCCTCCATAGGGGTCGTTGTAACTGCTTAAGTATACGGTACCCACACATTTTCATGCGAAAAATACCGTCCGTCTGCTACAAAGCGCCGAACATCAACATGCGAGGAACAACAGCGTCGTAAAGGGGCTATAGTGGGTGAGTTCGTGTCAATCGGCCTAAACTCGGGGCCGAACAAGGAAAGGGTATGCATGGACGAACTATTTCACGTCAGCGAGCGCAAGTCCACAATTGGGACCGAACTTCGCGCTGGCCTGACAACATTCCTGGCGATGGCCTACATCATCGCCGTCAACCCCGCGGTGCTCTCGGGCGCTGGCATCGATGCGGGAGCGCTCGCCTGCGCCACCTGCCTGGGCGCCGGCATCATGACCATCTGCATGGGCATCTTCGCCAACCGCCCGCTCGCCTGCGCGTCGGGCTTAGGCGTCAACGCGATGATCGCCGGAATCACCACCACCGTCTGCGGCGGTGACTGGCACGTGGCCATGAGCGTCATCTTCCTCGAGGGTATCGTCATCTTGCTGCTCGTGCTTTGTGGCCTGCGCGAGGCCATCATGGACGCCATCCCGGTTGTCCTGCGTCACGCCATCTCGGTGGGTCTGGGCCTGTTCATCGCCATGATTGGCCTGTGCGATGCCGGCATTATCACCGCTGGCGCCGGTACACTCGTCGGTCTGGGCGACATCACCTCCCCCACCTTCATCGTCGGCATCATCTCCATCCTGGTGACGGTCGCCCTCGCCTGCCGCAACGTCCCCGGCTCGCTGCTCATCGGCATCGTCGTCGCCGTCATCGCCGGTATCCCCCTAGGTGTGACCCAGGCTCCGACCGGTATCATCGCCCCGCTCGACTTCTCGAGCATCGGTGGCCCCATCGCCGACGCCGGCGGCGTGCCCGCCATCGTCAAGGTCCTTACCGACCCCGCGCTCCTCGTCATCTCGTTCTCGCTGCTCATGAGCGACTTCTTCGACACCATGGGCACCGCGATGGCCGTGGCCAAGCAGGGCGAGTTCCTCACCGACGACGGCAACGTCGAGAATATCAAGGAGATCCTGATCGTCGACTCCGCCGCCGCTGCTGTGGGCGGTTTCATGGGCGTCTCCTCCATCACCACCTTCGTCGAGTCCACCTCTGGCGCTGCCGACGGTGGCCGCACGGGCCTCACCTCCGTCACCACCGGCGTGCTGTTCATTCTCGCCGCGTTCTTCTCCCCCATCGTCACCATCGTTTCCAGCGCCGCCACCTGCGGTGCTCTGGTCTACGTCGGCTACCTCATGATGAGTGAGGCCTCCGAGATCGACTGGTCCGACGTGTCGCAGGGTTTCCCGGCGTTCATGATTGTCGCCGGCGTGCCCTTCACCTACTCCATCTCTGCCGGCATTGGCCTGGGCTTTATCGCCTACGTGATCGTCGCGCTCTTTAAGGGCGAGGCCTCCAAGATCAAGCCGCTCATGTGGATCGCAGCCCTTGCCTTCCTCCTCTACTTCTTCGTGGCGTAACGGCATAGTCTGCTAAAGCAAAACAACAAGGCGCGGAATCGCATCGAGCGGCTCCGCGCCTTTCTTTTAGCGTCTGCCCCCGTGCCAGCGTGCAACAATTGAGGCTGTCGATATCACAACACCGAGAGAAGCCTGCCTTGGAAGCGCATCATAAGCAGATAACCGTTTATTCAGAGTGTGCGGAAGGCGCGCCCGTCATCTACCTCCCCGTGGTTATGGGCGACGGTAGTGAAGTCTACGAGCGCTGCCGAGAGCTCGACTGCCCGCCGTTCACCCTTGTAGCCATTGGAGGGCTCGATTGGAATCGCGAGCTGAGCCCCTGGGAATGCGAGGGAACTATACGAGATGCCGAGCCCTTTGGTGGACAGGCTGCTGGTTTTCTTGACGAGTTGTTGAAGCAGATAATCCCCCAGGCCGAATCATCGCTCCCGCAACCGCCTGCCTGGCGCGGCGTTGCCGGCTACTCGTTGGCGGGTCTTTTTGCACTGTGGGCACTTTGGCAAACAGATGTCTTTGAGCGCGCAGCGAGTGCATCGGGGTCGCTGTGGTTCCCTGGCTTTATCGACTACGCGCGCGAGCGCACGATGACAGCTACGCCCGACGCCGCCTATCTGTCGCTCGGTAAAAAGGAAACCAAGACGCCCAACCGCATGATGCGGCACGTACTCGACGATACGCGCGCGATGGAAGAGCTGTTTATCGAGCGCGACATCCCAACAACGCTGGAGCTCAACCCCGGCAATCATTTTGCCCAAACTGACCTGCGCATGGCGCGCGGCATCCACTGGATACTGACGCATTAAAAATGGCGTCCACGCGTACATACGCATGGACGCCATTTTTAATTTGGCTGAACGCAGCTACTATTCAGCAGTCTCCTCAAGCTCGGAAGTATCGAACTCAAAGTCATTACCGGGCAGGATGGCGTTGAGCACAATGCCCACCAGCGAGCCCACGGCAAGGCCCGAAAGCGAAATCGTCACGCCGCCCAGCTCCAGCACGATGGCACCGGCGGTACTGTAGGCAATGCCGAGCGAAAGCACGAGCACCAAAGCCGCAACCAGTACATTGCGGTTGTTCTGGAAATCAACCTGGTTTTCGATAAGGTTGCGAACGCCCACGGCACTGATCATGCCGTAGAGCACGAGCGACACACCGCCGATAACGCATGCCGGCATAGCAGCGATCACAGCAGCAAACTTGGGGCAGAACGAAAGCACGATGGCGCAGCAGGCGGCAATGCGAATCACACGCGGGTCGAACACGCGCGTCAGGGCAAGCACGCCAGTGTTCTCGCCATACGTCGTATTGGCGGGGGCGCCAAAGAGCGATGCCAAGATGGTCGCCAGGCCATCGCCAAGCAGGGTACGGTGCAGACCGGGATCGGCAATGTAATTGCGTTCGCAGGTAGAGCCAATGGCGGAGATATCGCCAATGTGCTCAATCATGGTCGCAAAGGCCAGCGGCATGATGGTGATGATGGCCGTCGTGGCAAGACCGCTATCGAACTGCGGTCCAAAGAGCGCAAACACGGTGTTGTCCCACACGACGGGCAAGCCAACCCAGGGGGCGGCTGCGACGCCAGAGAAGTCGACCTCGCCCAGCGCGGCCGCAACGGCATAGCTCACCACAACGCCCAGCAGAATCGGCACGATCTTGACCATGCCACGCCCCCAAATATTGCAGATCACGATAACGGCGACGGCAACAACGGCAACAAACCAGTTGGTCTGGCAGTTGGCAATGGCGGAGCTCGCCAGAATCAGACCGACCGAAATGACGATGGGGCCGGTCACCACCGGCGGGAAGAAGCGCATGACGCGCTTGGCGCCAAATGCGCGGAACAGCGCTGCCAGCACCGGATAGAGCAGGCCGGCGCAGGCAACGCCCAGGCAAGCGTAGGGCAAAAGCTCAGCCTCGCCGTTGGGTGCAATGGCGGCATAACCCGCGATAAAAGCAAACGACGAGCCCAGGAACGCGGGCACCTTACCGCGCGATAGAAAATGAAACAGCAGCGTGCCGATGCCGGCGAACAGAAGCGTCGCCGAAACGGAAAGGCCGGTGAGCACGGGCACGAGCACCGTGGCTCCGAACATCGCAAACATGTGTTGCAAACCCAACACAAACATGCGCGGGCGGCCGAGCGACGATGCATCGTAGATGGCATCGGTGACGGCGGGCGTCGAGGACTGGGACATGGATGTCCTTTCGAATGGAAGGGCGATCGGGCATATCGGATAACCTGCCCGAACGATACGATCCGAACCATTGTACGCGATACGCCATGCCTCGCACGCGCCGCCACCTGCAAACGCTAGCGCTACTTCCAAACGCGCTCGGCAATACGCTTGACCAGCGCGATCTTCGCCCACTGTTCGTCCTCGGTCAGCTTGTTGCCAATCTCGCAGCTGGCAAAGCCGCACTGGGGCGACAGGTACAGGTTCTCGAGCGGCACGTACTTTGCGGCCTCATGGATACGTTCGACGATAACGTCTTCGTCCTCAAGCTCAGCCGCCTTGGTGGTTACCAAGCCCAACACGACCTTCTTGCCCGGGGCAACGTACTTGAGCGGCTCAAAACCGCCGGCGCGGGGTGTGTCGAACTCCAGATAGAACGCATCGACGTTCTCATGTGCGAACAGATACGGAGCGATAGGGTCGTAGCCGCCTTCAAAAGCATAGGTGGAGTGGTAGTTGCCGCGGCACACATGCGTGTTGATGACCAGATCGTCGGGCTTGTCCGCGATTGCGGCATTGTTGAGCGCCACACCTAGCTCGGACACCTTTTGCAAGTCAACCGGGCTCATGCCGGTTTTGGCGACAAAATCGATATCGCAGTAGATGCCCCAGGTGCAGTCATCAAACTGGATGTTGCGGCAGCCTGCTGCGTACAGGTCGGCGATCACCGTGCGATAAGCGGCCGCAATGGCGTCGGCAAGTTCCTCATCGGTCTTATAGACGGCACGCAGGCTCTCCTGCTGGCCGTCGCAGCGGTCGAGCGTGACTTCGGAGAACGTCTGGATCGGCGCCGGAATGGTCTGGCGTGCGACCTGGCCCTCCTCCTCAAGCGCCTTGACGAACTTAAAATGCTCGACGAACGGGTGGTTCTCGCCGCTAATGGGACCGGTAACCACGGCGGTGTCGGCCGTCGTCTCCTCGTCATGGAACATATAACCCGTGCGTGAGGTGCGGCGCTCAATGCCGTTAAGGCCCCACATAAAATCGAGGTGCCAGTAGCTGCGGCGGAACTCGCCATCGGTGATCACCTGCAGGCCGGCGGCCTTCTGCTTGGCCACCAAATCGCGAATGGCATCGTCCTCGACGGCCTTAAGGCCGGAAGCGTCGAGTTTACCCGCGACATAGGCGGCACGGGCGTCCTTTACAGCCTGCGGACGAAGAAAGCTGCCGACGATATCGGCGCGAAACGGCGCGTTCGGTTGAATCGAAGTGCTCATAGATATCTCCCTTTGCATTGGTTGCTTTACTGGGACAGAGTATGAGCGCTCATATGACCATCGTAAAATATACGTTTACAACAGTTTGATATAGATGTTTCCTATATCAGTCTGGACTGTCATAAAGAGACTTGAACCGTGCGGAGCACAGCAGCCTAGATATGCTGACGAATCGCGTCGATATAGGCCCGACCGTAGCGCGTAAGCGTCGTGTTCTTGCGCGTGATGATGCCAATCTCCATGTACTCGTCCACGTCGAGCGGAATCGAGATAATGCCGGGGCCGTTGAGCTCGTGGCTGATCACGCCCGAGCATACCGTGTAGCCGTTGAGGCCCATGGCCAAATTGAACAACGTCGCACGGTCGCGCACGCGGATATTTTTGCGACGCTCGAACGTCGAGGTCAGCTCCTCGGAATAGTAAAACGAGTTGTAGCTGCCCTGCTCGTAGGACAGGAACGGGTAGTCTTCCAGATCCTCGAGCGTCACGCTGGAGCGGTCCGCCAGCGGATGGTCGGCGCAGACGAAGACATGCGGCGTGGCGCAGAAGAGTCCTTCGAACACGAGCTCGTTGGCCACCAGCATGCGCTCGATGACCTCGCGGTTATGCTCGGATAAGTACAGGATGCCCAGTTCGCTTTTCATATGCGCGACATCCTCGATAATCTCGTGAGTCTGCTCCTCGCGCAGGGTGAAGTCGTAACGCGCGGCATCGAACTCGCGGATCACGTCGACAAACGCGTTGACGGCAAAGGAATAATGCTGGCAGCTCACACTAAAGTGCGGCACCTGCTCGGATGCGCCCTTGTACTTGCCCTCGAGCAGGTCGGCCTGGTCGAGTACCTGGCGCGCATAGCCCAAGAAGGTCTCGCCTTCCTCGGACACAATGACGCCCTTGTTGGTGCGCTCAAAGATGTGCACACCCATCTCGTTTTCGAGATCGCGAATCGACGCGGTAATCGAAGGCTGCGACACAAAGAGACGGCGCGAGGCCTCGGTAATGCTGCCGCATTCGGCAACTTTGACGACATATCTGAGCTGCTGGAGCTTCATGGCTGTCTCCTTAGCTGTTCGCGAAATTCGCGTCGGCTGCACCCTCCTGACGCATAAACGGCGGCATCTCCCCCGTCGCGGCGCAGGCGGCAATCTGATGCAGAGCCCCGGCGACCGCATCATCTGCCGCGGCGCCGATATGCCAGCGCGCGGCAGCCGTGACGGCCTCATTGGCATTGGCGACTGCAACGGAGTTGGGAACGGCATCGATCATGGGCAGATCGTTATCGGAATCGCCAAATACGGCCACCTCGTCGGGCGTCAGGCCCAAGGCGCGCGCCAGCTCCAGCGCAGCGCAGCCCTTGTCCCAACCATCCGGAAGGATGTCGAACAGGCGCACTCGGTTGTTGGGAAACACAAGCGAGAGTTCCGGCACCTCAACGGCAACGCGCTCGCGTAGCTCCGCGAGCTCCTCACGCGAACGGGCACTCCAGATATTCGCCTTAAACACCGGCGCGCCATCGACGACGGGACGACACGGGGCCTCTTCGCCTTTGAGCCACGCATTGCCGCCCGACTCCATAGCGCGACGCACACGCTCGGGATTGCTCGTCACGCAATAGGCATCGTTGCCCCAAAAGTCATCGCCCAGGCTGTAGACTTTTAGAAATGTATCGTCGGTCTCTTGCTCCAGATAGTCAGCCAAACGCATCAGAGCATCGTTGTCGATTGCGCGCGAAGCGACTACTTCGCCGTCGACAAACATCACCTGGCCGTTACAGAACGCACCGGTCGAAAAACACTCGGAACGGTTTTTGAACATCCAGCCCATCGCGGACGGCTGACGACCCGAAACCGGCCCAAAGTGCAGACCCGCCGCCTGCATGGCATGAACACCCTCAATGGCGTAGTCGCTGGCGCCGTCATGCCCGGCTGGAATCAGTGTATCGTCCATATCGGTCAGCACAAGTTTAATCATAAGGCCCCCATTCGTATCGGTCCTACCTATTGTAACGACCTGCCAAAATAAACCTGTCCCTTTTTGGCAGGTGCGCTAGTATAGGGAACAACAGATTCGATGCGGGAGTGCCGGCGGTGCAAACCACAAGGCTGAGAGGGCATGGGGCCCAATCCTTTGAACCTGTCAGTTAATGCTGGCGTAGGGAGCATGCCGCCTTTACAGGGGCGCTGTCTATGCACAGCGCCCCTTTTCTATGCCAAGGAGGCATGTGCAGTGATTGATTCGGAACAGCTTAAGCAACATATGGTCAAGGCCGTAGAGGAAATTCGCGCCACCAATCCGATGGCCGGCTCCATCACCAACACGGTGACGATCGACTTTGTCGCCAACGCACAGCTCGCCGTGGGCGGATCGGCCGCCATGGTCTATCTGCCCGACGAGGGCGAAGCGCTCGTTGCCGGCGGCGGCGCCATCTATCTCAACATGGGCACGCTCTTCCCTATCTACGAGCAGACGATTCCCCGCGCGGCGAAGGCGGCACACGACGCCGGCAAGCCCTGGGTGCTCGATCCGGTGGGCCTGGGTATCGGCAGCCTGCGCACCCAGCTGGTAAACGAGCTCAAGCAGTACAAGCCCGCCATCGTGCGCGGCAACGCCTCCGAGATTATCGCACTCGCCGGCCTGTGGGGTCTTGAGGGCGAGGCGGCTGATCTGAGCCGCGTGCGTGGTGTCGATACCACCGACACGGTCGACGCCGCCCGCGATGCCGCCGTGGCGCTCGCTCGCCACACCGGTGGCGCCGTTGTGGTCTCGGGCGAAGTCGACCTAATCACCGACGGCACGACGGTGGCCAAGTCTCACGGCGGCAGCCCGCTCATGTCCAAGATCACCGGCTGCGGCTGCTCGCAGGGCGGCGTGCTGGCCGTGTATGCCTGCGCCGCCGACCCGTTTACGGCAGCCGTCTGCGGCACCGCCGTCTACAACGTGGCCGGCACGCGTGCCGCCGCTGTCGCCGACGCCCCGGCAAGCTTTAAGGTCGCCTTTATCGACGAGCTCTACCGCGCAACCGCCCAAGACATCGCCGATAACCGACTCGAGCTCGAGGAGGCATAGGCCATGTCCGAGCCCGCAACCAATGCCGGCATGAACACGCTCGTCGCCGTGGCCATCGCCCCGTGCGGCACCGGCGACGAGCTGTCCGCCGAGGTCGCCGAGGTCGTGCGCGTCATACGCGAGAGCGGCCTTCCCAACCGCACCACCTCGATGTTCACCGAGATCGAGGGCGACTGGGACGAGGTCATGCAGGTCGTGCGCGACGCAACCTTTGTGTTGGCGAGCAAGGGAATCCGCACCGAAGTCGTGCTCAAAGCCGATATTCGGCCCGGATTTACCGACACCATGACCGGCAAGCTCGAGCGCATGGAAGCACAGATCAAGAAGCAGGAGGAAGCACGATGAGCATCCGCGACAACCTTGATATCTCGGCCTATCTGGTACTCGGCCCCGAAAACACCCTCGGGCGCCCCGTGGGCGATGTGGTGGCCCAGGCGCTCGACGCCGGCTTTACCTGTATCCAGGTGCGCTCCAAGGTGGCAAGCGCCCGCGAGATCATTGCACTGACCGGCGACGCCGCGCAGGCAATCGCACAGGCTGGCAAGACCGGTCAGGTCGCCCTGTTAATCGACGACCGTCTGGACTGTGTGCTTGCCGCACGCGAGCAGGGTATTGCTGTCGACGGCGTGCACGTGGGTCAGAGCGATATTCCCGTCGAGGTCTGTCGCAAGTTGCTGGGCCCCGATGCCATTGTGGGCCTTTCGGCCCGTTGCGAGGAGATGCTCGAGTACGTCAAGACCGCCGACATGAGCCTGGTCGACTACCTGGGCATCGGCCCGCTCCACGAGACCGAGACCAAGCGCGACTGCGGACGCGCGGCCGACGGCTCTATCATCACCAAGAGCTTTGAGGACCTGGCCGCACTCCACGCGGCAAGCCCCGTGCCCATCGTGGTGGGCGGCGGCGTCAAGACGGCCGACCTGCCGCAGCTCAAGGCCACCGGCGTCGACGGCTTCTTTGTGGTGAGTGCCGTCTGCAGCGCCGATGACCCCTACGCCGCGGCCAAGGAGCTCGTCGACACTTGGCAGCAGGCATAGGCATAAGCCGAGCAACTGATCCGCAGCCTCACATCTTCAGCAATGGAAAGCACATCCCAGTTTGGACCTCCATTCCGGGATGCGCTTTCCGCCGAGATGGCGGCAGCGGCCTCTACCCTGCCAGATATGCCTCCAGTGCCGGCAAGGTCGCCTCCGCATCGCGGCGACCAATCTGGTAGATGCGTTCAAGTTCATCGGGCTCGCGACACAGCGACGGCACCTTCACCGATTCGCTCGGCCGCACCACAAAGATCTCGCCGGCAGCCTCGCGACGTGCCAGGTCATCGAGCGTGGTATTGTAGACCTCATGCCGATGCTCAAGCGCTGCGACAAACTCCGGATAGTGACGGAACACGCGTCGCAGCATGGGCATCACGCTGTTGGGCTGCTTCACAAAGCCCGCTGGCTGCGTGAGTACCACGATATTGCGGTCATACCCCTGTGCAAACAGCCATGCGCTGGGAATAGAATCAGCCACGCCGCCATCCAGGTACTTGCGGCCCTCAATGGCGACAGGACGCGTCGCCACGGGAATTGCCGACGACGCCCGGATCCACTCGATATCGCGCTCGTCGCCATACGGCAGGTCGTGATAGACGGCCTTGCCCGTCTCGATATCGGTACACACGCACGTAAATCGCATGGGGCAGGCGCGATATGTCTCCAGGTCGATGGGATCGCGCTCGATGGGCACCTCGTGATAGGCAAAATCGGCATTGAACATGTCACCGGTTCGCAACCAGCTGGTCACACCCGCATAGCGCTTATCGGCACAATAGGCCTTGTTGTAGCGAATGGCGCGGCCGATCTGGCGCGATTTAAA
>OHMW01001431.1_pt1 | contig 11501 bp, 7 predicted proteins | sample 1569391 | NCBI WGS metagenome assembly OHMW01 (sample SAMEA3879557, study PRJEB24766) | human gut metagenome | biome: human-associated habitat; feature: feces | place: USA | collected 1985/1987 | reverse complement strand
CTGCTCATCCAGCGGCGCTTCAATACGGATAACTTCACCGGTATTAGGATGGGTGAACTTAAGCGCTGCCGCATGCAGGAACAGACGCGATAGCCCCGTCCCCGCCAGCTGCTTATCAAATTCGCGATCGCCATAGCGGTCATCAAACGCAATCGGATGGCCCGCAAACTGGGTATGGACGCGAATCTGGTGAGTACGCCCCGTCACCGGACTACAGCGCACAAGCGTGGCGAATTCGTAGCGCTCTTCAACTTTAAAGCGCGTCTCAGACGGTTTCCCTTCCTGATTAACACGAACAATGCGCTCGCCGCTTTGCAGAATATTTTTCAGCAGCGGCGCCTGCACCACTTTAACGTGGGACTGCCACTGGCCGCGCACCAGCGCCAGATAATCTTTCTGCATCCCTTTTTCGCGCAGCTGTTCATGCAGTGAACGCAGCGCAGAACGTTTTTTCGCCACCAGCAGCACGCCAGAGGTATCACGGTCAAGACGGTGAACCAGTTCGAGGAAACGCGCTTCCGGGCGCAGCGCGCGTAACCCTTCAATCACGCCGAAGCTTAGGCCGCTCCCCCCGTGTACCGCCGTTCCGGACGGTTTATTCAGCACCAGAATGTGGTCGTCCTCATAAAGTATAACGTCGCTCAGGGCCGCGACTTTTTGCAGCTTCGGAGAAACGACCTCTTCTTCACGCTCTGCAACACGTACCGGTGGAATGCGGACTTCATCGCCCGCCTCGAGCTTATACTCTGGCTTCACGCGTTTTTTGTTCACCCGCACCTCGCCCTTACGCAAGATGCGATAAATCATGCTTTTTGGCACACCCTTCAACTGGGTGCGCAAAAAATTATCGATACGTTGCCCCGCCTCGTCGTCGGCGATGGCAACCATTTTTACGGCTGGAGTCTCTGTTTTCATGGTTGGCGATTCTAAATAGCGTCAGGCATTAGCGCCACTCATTTTTCTATGCTTATATTTACTTTTATCCGGACCGCTCCTCTTTCGCGCAATCGATTTGGTGGTTATTAAACCAATCACCCCGTTGAAGTGAAGAAACTGTGAGTAACCGGGTGATAATTGGTAAAAGTCATCTTGCTATAACCCGGCGAGCAGTGGAATAATGAATCCGTTTTCCGCGTTAAATCCGGGTTTTGTAAGGATGTCGACGGAATGACCAATTTTGTCTGACCGATCATCCACGCAGCAATGGCGTAAGACGTATTGATCTTTCAGGCAGTTAGCGGGCTGCGGGTTGCAGTACTTCCCGGTATAAGGATTGTTCTCTGGAGAGTTTTCCCAGGCAATTCCCCTGATAATTGCGCTGTGTTTCCGTATGAAACACAGGCAACCGACACTCTGCGCCTCTTAAGCGAGCGACAACCGTGAGGTTGGCGACGTGAATAGACACGAGGCCATCGGTTCATACCCCGGAAAGCGTCACCTTGCCCGCAGCTTTGTCGTCAATGTAAGAATAACGAGTAAGTTACGATGAAAAGAATGTTAATCAACGCAACTCAGCAAGAAGAGTTGCGTGTCGCCCTTGTGGATGGGCAGCGCCTGTACGATCTGGATATCGAAAGTCCTGGACACGAACAGAAAAAAGCGAACATTTACAAAGGCAAAATCACCCGCATTGAACCAAGCCTTGAAGCTGCATTTGTCGATTACGGTGCTGAGCGTCACGGTTTCCTTCCTCTCAAAGAAATCGCCCGCGAATATTTTCCTGCAAACTACAACTCCCATGGCCGTCCGAACATTAAAGATGTTCTGCGTGAAGGTCAGGAAGTTATCGTCCAGATCGATAAAGAAGAGCGTGGCAACAAAGGTGCCGCACTGACCACCTTTATCAGCCTGGCAGGAAGCTATCTGGTATTGATGCCAAACAACCCGCGTGCGGGTGGCATCTCTCGCCGTATCGAAGGCGATGACCGTACCGAGCTGAAAGAAGCGCTGGCAAGTCTCGAGCTGCCAGACGGCATGGGCCTTATCGTGCGCACCGCAGGCGTCGGCAAATCTGCCGAAGCGTTGCAGTGGGACCTGAGCTTCCGTCTGAAGCACTGGGAAGCCATCAAAAAAGCGGCTGAGAGCCGTCCTGCTCCGTTCCTGATCCACCAGGAAAGCAACGTTATTGTGCGTGCCTTCCGTGATTATCTACGTCAGGACATCGGTGAAATTCTGATTGATAACCCGAAAGTGCTTGAGCTGGCTCGCCAGCACATCGCCGCGCTGGGTCGCCCGGATTTCACCAGCAAAATTAAACTGTACACCGGTGAAATCCCGCTGTTCAGCCACTATCAGATTGAATCCCAGATCGAGTCTGCCTTCCAGCGTGAAGTGCGTCTGCCGTCCGGCGGTTCTATCGTTATCGATACCACCGAAGCGCTGACCGCTATCGACATCAACTCCGCGCGTGCAACCCGCGGCGGCGACATCGAAGAGACCGCCTTCAACACCAACCTAGAAGCCGCTGATGAAATCGCCCGCCAGCTCCGCCTGCGCGACCTGGGTGGTCTGATTGTTATCGACTTCATCGACATGACCCCGGTTCGCCACCAGCGTGCGGTTGAAAACCGTCTGCGTGAAGCGGTGCGCCAGGATCGCGCGCGTATCCAGATTAGCCATATCTCGCGCTTCGGCCTGCTGGAAATGTCCCGTCAGCGTCTGAGCCCGTCACTCGGCGAGTCCAGCCATCACGTCTGCCCGCGCTGTTCCGGGACAGGTACCGTGCGTGACAATGAATCGCTCTCCCTCTCTATTCTGCGTCTGATTGAAGAAGAAGCGCTGAAAGAGAACACCAAAGAGGTTCACGCCATTGTTCCGGTGCCGATTGCCTCCTACTTGCTGAACGAAAAACGTGCAGCGGTGAGCGCAATCGAAGCGCGTCAGGGCGGCGTTCGCTGCATCATCGTGCCAAACGACGAGATGCAAACCCCGCACTATCACGTGCTGCGCGTGCGTAAAGGTGAAGAGACAAGCACCCTCAGCTACCTGCTGCCGAAGCTTCATGAAGAAGAAATGGCGCTGCCATCGGATGAAGAGCCTGCCGAGCGTAAACTGCCTGAGCAGCCTGCATTAGCAACCTTCATCATGCCGGAAGCCCCGCCGGAAGCGACGCTGGAAAAACCAGCGGCAAAACCTGCCGTGCAAAAGGCGGCCCCTGCCGCGGCAAAAGCGCAGCCTGAGCAGCCGGGTCTTCGGCGCGCTGAAAAAAATGTTTGCTGGCGAAGAAGTTCAGCCTGAGCAGCCGAAAGAAGCGCCAAAAGAAGCGAAACCAGAGCGTCAGCAGGACCGTCGTAAGCGTCAGAACAATCGTCGCGATCGTAATGACCGCAACGACCGTAGCGATCGTAACGAGCGCCGTGATAATCGTTCCGAGAACAACGAAGGTCGTGAACAACGCGAGGACAACCGTCGCAACCGTCGCGAGAAGCAACAGCAGAACGTTGAAGATCGTGAGATTCGCCAGCAGGCGGGCGATGAGTCCGAGAAGAGCAAACAGCGTGACGAGCAGCAACCTCGCCGCGAGCGTAACCGTCGTCGTAACGACGAGAAACGCCAGGCCCAGCAGGAAGTCAAAAACCTGAACCGCGAAGCGCCTGTTGAACAGCAGGACACGGAGCAGGAAGAGCGTACTCAGGTTATGCCGCGTCGTAAGCAGCGTCAGCTGACCCAGAAAGTGCGTGTGGGTGCTGTTCAGGCGGAAGAAAACGACGTTATCGCGGTTGAAGCAGCAGAAAGCACAACGGGTACACAGGTTGCGAAAGTTGACCTGCCAGCCGTAGTCGAAAGCAGCGAAAACCGTGACAACGCAGGTATGCCGCGTCGCTCCCGTCGTTCTCCGCGTCATCTGCGCGTGAGCGGTCAGCGTCGTCGTCGTTACCGTGACGAGCGTTACCCAACTCAGTCGCCAATGCCATTGACCGTGGCGTGTGCGTCACCAGAGATGGCATCCGGTAAAGTCTGGATCCGTTATCCGGTTGCTCGCCCGGAGCAGGCTATTGAAGAACAGGCTGTGACCCAAGAGGTGATTGCACCGGTAGCAGCGGTGGAAGACGTCGTGACTGAAGCGGCAACCGTGGTTGAACCGCAGGTTGTTGACACGGCGGCACCGCAGGCTGTGGAAGTGGAAACGACTCATCCTGAAGTCATTGCTGCGCCGGTTGATGCCGCTCCGCAGATCATTGCCGAAGAAGATACCGTGGTGGCTGAAGAAGTCGCGGAAGACGCTGAGCCAGTCTCCGCAGCAGAAGAGCCCGCAGACGTTACCGTCGAAACGGTGACTGAAGAGGTTGTTCAGGACGTCGAGATTCAGGTTGAACCTGTTGTCGAAGAGGTCAAAGCGCCTGAAGTGAAATCAGAGCCGATTGAGGTCGTTGCAGCTGTAGCGCCTGCTCACGTTGCTACCGCGCCGATGACTCGCGCCCCGGGACCTGAGTATGTACCTGAAGCGCCACGCCATAGCGACTGGGTTCGTCCGGCATTCAACTTCGAAGGCAAAGGTGCTGCCGGTGGTCACAGTGCAACGCACATGGCTACTGCGCCAGCTACTCGTCCTCAGCCTGTTGAATAACGCACGCTAATACTGAAAGCCGACCTTCGGGTCGGCTTTTTTATGGCTGTTGCAGGGGCTTTCTCATTCCGGTAACCTCCGGCATTATCTGCCGCATCAGCTCCAGAAAACGCCGCAAGCGCGCCGGATAATAACGAGACCAGGGGTAAACCAGATGTACCGGTAGCGCTGCCGGCTGCCACTCTGGCAGTAGATGCACCAGTCGTCCTTCCTGAATATCATCCTGTACTGTCCAGCTGGATACCACCGCAACGCCTAGCCCGGTGAGTGCCGTATTGCGCGCCACATACAGGCTGTCGGTACTCAGGCGTGGCGTAATGGTAACCCGCGTCGGGGCAGATGATGCATCGTGGAAAAGCTCCACATGGCGTTGATAAAAAGAGCTGATGGCAATCCAGGGAAGCTGTTGCAAATCTTCCGGCGTTTTAACCGCGGGATAACGGGCCAGTAATTCCGGTGAAGCCACCACCGAGCGCGGCACTTCAGCCAGCAGCACGGACACGGTTGCCGGATCGACTTCCACACCCACCCGAATAGCACAGTCAAGGTTGTCGCCGAGGAAATCAACCGAGCGATCGTTGAGCATCCACTCAACAGAAAGCTGGGGATAGCGCTGCAAAAATTCGGTTAACGGTTTAAGAAGCTGATCCTGGCCAAACGCGTGCGGGGCGCGCACCCTCAGCACCCCAACCGGTTCATCTTCCGTCTGCCCTACCTCGTCTTCCAGCGCCAGCCAGCTGTCAATCACCCGTCGGGCATGCTGATAGCAGCGTTCGCCGTCATCGGTCAGCCGGGTCGTATGGGTTGTGCGCAGCATCAGGCGTACTCCCAGTATGGTCTCAAGCGACTGCAACCGTCGGCTCACCGTTGCCTGGGTTGTTGCCAGCTGACGTGCTGCCGCAGAAAGAGACCCCGCCTCCACAATGCGAACAAACGTTCGCATCAGTTCTACCCGATCTATACGCTCAGGCCTTTTCATACTATTTCCATCCATACGCTACACGTATAAGCGTTTTACCACCGCGCCCGCTACCGTCGCAAGGCGTACTGATAAAAAATAGCCGCACACGACGAATGAGGAACATCTTATGAACACAACTACCACCCGGGCCGTAAGCCGCTGGGTAATCTTAATGCTGGCACTCGGTGCGGGCTTTAGCGTGGCATCCATCTATTATGCCCAGCCTCTGCTGCCGCTGATGGGCTCAGACCTGAACCTGAGTATCGAAGGCATGGGCATGGTCCCGACGCTTACCCAGGCGGGTTATGCCTTAGGTATCCTGTTTCTGCTCCCGCTCGGCGATCGTCATGATCGCAGAACGCTGATCCTGATAAAAAGTGCGGCTCTGGCGCTGTTCCTGCTGGGTTGTAGCCTGACCGGACAACTGCACTCCCTGCTGCTCACCAGCCTGCTGATTGGCATGGCCGCCACCATGGCGCAGGATATTGTCCCGGCCGCAGCGATCCTCGCGCCGGAAGGCAAACAGGGAAAAACGGTCGGCACGGTGATGACCGGCCTGCTGCTGGGGATTTTGCTCTCCAGAACCGTGAGCGGCGTGGTGGGTGAGGCCTTTGGCTGGCGGGTGATGTATCAGCTGGCCGCCGCAAGTATTGCCTTTGTCGGCGTGGTCATGTGGGCCGTGCTTCCCCGCTTCGCCGTTCACTCCACGCTGAGCTACCCGGCGCTGATGCGCTCCATGGAACACCTCTGGCGCCGCTACCCGGCGCTGCGTCGGGCCGCGCTGGCCCAGGGTTTTCTGTCGATTGCCTTTAGCGCATTCTGGTCAACGCTGGCGGTCATGCTGCTGGAACGGTATCACCTTGGCAGCGCCGTGGCGGGTGGATTTGGTATTGCCGGAGCCGCTGGCGCGCTGGCCGCACCGCTGGCAGGTGGTCTGGCAGATAAGCTGGGCGCCGGTAAAGTCACCCAACTGGGTGCCGCGCTGGTGACCCTCTCGTTTGCCCTGATGTTCCTGATGCCGGCACTGGGTATACACGGTCAGTTGATCCTGATTGCCCTCTCCGCGGTCGGTTTCGATCTCGGCTTGCAGTCCAGCCTCGTGGCCCACCAGAATCTGGTCTACAGCCTTGAGCCGCAGGCCCGTGGACGCCTGAACGCTCTGCTGTTTACCGTCATTTTCATCGGAATGGCGCTGGGTTCGGCATTAGGCAGCAATATCTACACGCTGGCAGGCTGGTCTGGCGTGGTGGCTCTGGCAACCCTGTGTGGTGCCATTGCGCTGGCTATCAGAGTGATTGAAAGCGCCCGGGTGCTGTCCGCACAGGCAGAAAGTGTGTAAAAAAAATGCCCAACCCGGACGGGTTGGGCAGTCAAAACATGCCCAGTTTCAAGACATGTTAAACAGGTCAGAGTCTTATCTGTTCATCTGGAACAAAGACATACCCTGCATATCGCTAAAGGCTTTATACGAGGCCTGCAACGCCGCCTGCTGCATGGTGTAGCACGAAATCACCGAGTTCCAGTCCACGTCAACCAGGTTACTCATCTGCTGGGTCTGACCCAGCGCGCGGTCTTCACCCAGAGCGTCCAGCTTGCCCAGCTCATCCAGCTTGATGCCGAGGTCGGCGCGCACGGTCAGCACGTTGTTGAGGGAGTTGCTAAGGCCACGGTTGGCTTTATCAATAGCCGCCGTAAACGCCTCGGCTTTCGTTTCATCCTCCCCAATCGGCGTATTCAGCGCTTCAATTGCGGAGTCGAGGATCTTGAACAAATTCGTTTCCGGTTTACTACCATCTGGCTCTGGCTTCGCATTGCTGGTGAAGCTATCGAAAACTTCAGTGCCCGTATGGCTGATTTGCATCGTGCGCGCGGAGTCAACCTGCTGGCTGATTGGCGTTCCGCCGCCCTTATAATCACCCGTAGTCTGGTCGAAAGCCGCCGCTTCGGTCTTGTAACCGGAAAAAATATAGCGGCCGTTACCGTCCGTGCTGTTAGCCAGGTTCATGAGCTGATCGCGAATACCTTGCAGGTTCGTGGCCAGCGAAGCGCGGTCATCGTCACTTAACGTACCGTTGCCCGCATTGACAATCTTTTCCTGAGCAGCCTGGATAGCGGTTGTCACTTGCGATAACACGTTCTCTTCCAGCGAGACTTTCGTCGTAGCGAAGGAGCGCGCCAGCGCATACTGACTGTTTTGCGTTTGAGCCTGAGAGAGCACAACGGCCTGCGAGGCGGCAATCGGATCGTCAGATGGACGGTTGATACGCTTCCCCGTAGACATCTGCTCGCCGTAGCTGAGCCAGAGACTTTGGGAGTTCGTCACGCCGCGCATGCTTTGCTCATACATCATTTGAGTACTAATACGCATTTTTTATGCCTCAGCCTTAGCGGATATTGATCAATGCATCAAACAGCGTGCTCGCCGTTTGCAGCACCTGCGCATTCGCCAGATAGTACTGCTGATAGCGTTGCAGGTTGCCATACTCTTCATCCAGGTTAACCCCGGAGATTGACTGCTGTTGTTTGGTCAGCTGCGTCACCACGTTAACTTTGGTTTCGCTGCTGGTTTTCAGCGACGCCGTGGTGCTGCCCACCGTACTGACCAGCGCGGCATAAGCATCGTTAAAGGTTTTGTTCCCCCCCACCAGCTTAGCGCTCTGTAAATCCAGCAGCTTCTGGCCATTGGTATTGTCGCTTTCGCCGCTTCCTTGCGCGGAGGCCATCGCCAGTTTGGATTCGTCGCTGATCGCAACGTCCATATTCACAATGACGTCATTCACCGGTTTGACGATGAAACTGTCTTTATTATTGGCTGAGCCGCTAATCTTAACGTTAAGACCATCAAACGACAGATTACCGCTGGCGTCAGGCTTGGCCGTGAAGCTGGTGTTGTCCGACAGACGCGTGATTGTCCAGTCAGTACCGTTATACTCAACTTTGTAGTTTGTCGCCTGGACCTTGGTACTGTCCGTCATCGTGGCCGTAACGGACGCGCTTCCGGTGTTTTTGCCGTTACTCAGCACTGCCGGGGAGCCAAAATCAAACAGCTTGCCGCCTTTATCCCCGTTGGCATCAAAGCCCGCCTGGTGCTGGGTATTCATGGCATCCGCAAACGCCAGCGCCATCTGGTTGAGGGTGTTTCGCGCCTGATCCAGATCCTGAGAACGGAACGTTAACAGCCCTCCAAGCGACCCCGTGGTGATCTGTTTTTCTGAGATCTCCACGTTGCCTGCTGCGGCATCCACATACGCAATCGTTGTACGCGCTGGGTCCGCACTGGATTTCACCGCCGCCAGCTGACTTGCGTTGCTGCCCTGTAGCAGGGTGTAACCGTTGGCGATAGAGATGTTATACGTGCCGCTGTCCTGTACGGTAACGTCCACACCGACAATCTTGTTCAGTTCACTCACCAGCTGATCGCGCTGATCGAGCAGTTCGTTCGGGGATGCGCCCGCCCCTACGCCAGTCAGCCGGGAGATCTGATCGTTAAGGTTAGCAATCTGCTTCGCATAGTTATTGATCTGATCGACGCTGGTAGAAATCGCCGTATTGACCTGCGCATCCTGATCGCGGAGATAATGATCGTTGGTTTTAAACTGGTTTACCAGACCATCCGCCTTACCGAGCACCGTCTGGCGTGCAGCCGGATCTTCTGCGTTACTCACCAGCGTTTGCAGGCTTTTAAAGAAATCCTGGAGGTTGGCAGAAAGCGAGTTCGTGGTATCCGACAGCACGTCGTCAATTTTTGACATCTGCTGGTAGCGCGTGGTCAGCCCACTGCTCTGGTTCTGCGCCGCGTGCAGCTGGTTGGTGATAAACGCATCATATTCACGCTGAACGCCGGATACATAGACCCCGTTACCCACCCAACCACCACCGGTCAGGGTACTGTTTGATGCCCCCAGAATGGTGGTCTGGCGGGTATAACCTGCCACGTTGTAGCTTGAAATATTATTACTGACGGTATTGAGTGCCGACTGCGCAGCACTGAGGCCACTCATGGCGCTGTTAATCAAACTGGACATGGGGGTTCCTTTTATACGTTCAGACACGAGTCCTGATGAAGGTTATCGGCAACCTCCACCGGGACTTGAGAACTTTCAGAACAGATTTTCGAGATCTGTGCTATATGCTTTGCTGACCTTCTCAGACATGGATTTCAGCTGCTGGATCATGCTGGTCAGCTTGCGTGCATAGTTTGGATCGGTCGCGTAGCCGGCATTCTGCAATGCCTGAGCGCCCTGCTCTGGCGTGGCGGCCTGGGTCACCGCAGTGTAGCGCGGGTTCCGGCTCAGCAGCCCGACATAATCCGACAACGCTTCCAGATACGAGCTGTAGACGCGGAATTTGGCTTTCACCTTCACTGCCGCACCGTTTTCATATTCGGTGGTGGTGATTTCAGTGGTCGGCCCTTTCCAGCTGGAGGTGGCCTTCACGCCAAAGATGTTGAAGCTCGGCTCGCCGTTCTCCCTGCGGATCTGACGTTGCCCCCAGCCCGACTCCAGCGCCGCCTGCGCCAGAATCAGATGGTGCGGCACGCCGCTCTCTTCACTGGCAAGACGCGCCGGCAGGGAGAGCTGCGCCAGGAAGTCTTTGCTGTCGCCGGAGAGCGGCTCGTCACGCGTTTCTGCCGGCTTCGGCATCGCCTTACGCACCATCTGCGTTAGCGCCTGATTTTGATAACTGGTCACCTTTTCCAGATCAAACTTCAGCGGCACCTGCGGCGGGGCCTCTTCAGGCGGGAGTCCCTGAGCGGCTGCGGTCTGCTTCACGATCATGTCCGCCAGGCCGAGTCCCTTTCCGGCGGTCATTTGCTGGGCAATCTGCTGATCGTACATGCTGGTGTAAAGCCGCGTGGAATCACTGCTGAACATGCCGTCTTTCGGCAGAGTTTCACGCATGCTTTTCAACATCATCTGCACGAACATGCCTTCCACCTGACGGGCAACCGGGCGGATATTCGCCGCCGGATCCTTGCCCGCTTTGGTTTTCAGCTCGTTGAGCGACTGGGCATCCCAGGCGGCACTGGTCAACAGTTTGCTATCGGTCAGCATTTAGATGATTTCCAGTTTAGCGCGCAGGCAGCCTGCACTTTGCATGGATTGCAGAATGGACATCAGATCCATTGGCGTTGCACCCAGCGCATTCAAGGCACGCACCACGCTGTTCAGGTTGGCGCTGGAGCGCACGCTCTGCAACGAACCGCCGCTCTGTCGTAAATCAATCTGCGTTTGCGGGGTCACTACCGTCTGACCGCCACCAAACGGGGTATCCGGCTGGCTGACGTTGGCCGAGCGGTTAACCGTGACGGAGAGATTGCCCTGCGCCACGGCGCAGCTGTCCAGCGTCACTTCGCGGTTCATCACCACCGAGCCGGTACGGGAGTTGATAATGACTTTCGCATCCTGAACCGGCACGTTCACTTCCATATTCTGGATATCGGCCAGCATCCGCACCTGGTTGCTGCTGCCGGTTGACGTGCGGATCTGCACGGTGCGGGCATCCAGCGCGGTGGCGCTGCCGTAGCCCCGGCTGCGGTTGATGGTGTCAGCGATCTGCTGCGCCATCGTAAAGTCTTCGTTATTCAGTTGCAGGTTAATGGTGTTGCCGGTGCCGAACTGGGTCGGCAGCTCACGTTCGATGATCGCGCCGTTGGTAATACGTCCCCCGTTCAGCTGGTTCACCTGCACGCTGCTGCCGCCCGCCGACGCACCTGCTCCGCCAACCAGAATGTTGCCCTGCGCCAGAGCATACACCTGGCTGTCGACGCCTTTCAGCGGCGTCATCAGCAACGTACCGCCACGCAGGCTTTTGGCATTACCCATCGACGAGACAACCACGTCGATGGTCTGCCCCTGACGCGCAAAGGCCGGATAAGACGCGGTCACCATCACGGCCGCCACGTTTTTCAGCTGCATGTTGGTCCCGGCCGGTACGGTAATACCGAGCTGCGAGAGCATGTTGTTCAGGCTC
>OHMW01001422.1_pt1 | contig 11549 bp, 8 predicted proteins | sample 1569391 | NCBI WGS metagenome assembly OHMW01 (sample SAMEA3879557, study PRJEB24766) | human gut metagenome | biome: human-associated habitat; feature: feces | place: USA | collected 1985/1987 | reverse complement strand
GATGTGCTTTTCCCGTCCGTGGTCTAAAAAAATGCTGGCGGAGGAGCTGGACAACCAGTGCGCCGCCTTTCTGGTGGCGGTAGAGCCGGAGACGGAGCAGCCGGTGGGCTACGCCGGACTGCTGGTGGTGGCTGACGAGGGCTATATCACCAATGTGGCGGTGGATCCCGCCTGCCGGCGGCAGGGCGTGGCAAACCAGCTTTTGCAGGTGTTCGACAGCTTTGCCCGCGGCAACCATCTGGCGTTCCTGACGCTGGAGGTGCGGCCCTCCAATGCGGCGGCTATCGCGCTGTATGAGGGCTTCGGCTTCGCGGAGGCAGGGCGGCGCAGGAACTACTATGACCTGCCCAAGGAGGACGCCCTCATCCTGACGAAATACTACACGGAGGAGGCGGCGCAATGAACATTCTGGCTTTCGAATCCTCCTGTGACGAGACGGCGGTGGCGGTGGTGCGGGACGGACGGCAGGTGCTGTCCGATGCTATTTTGTCTCAGGCGGATATGCACGCCCTGTACGGCGGCGTGGTGCCGGAGATCGCCTCGCGCAAGCACGTCGAGGCCATCGCCGCGCTGACGGACAAGGCGCTCGCGGACGCGGGCGTGACGAAGCGGGACATCGACGCGGTGGCAGATATTTAAAAAAAAGGTTCGGAGCTTTAGCAAAAAAAGAGTCCGAACCGGTTTTTAAAGATGTGCTGTTTATTGATGGATGTGGAACAGTACTGCCACATCCGTCAAGATATCGTGTCAGCCATCAAAGAGAACAGCTTTTATCTTATGGGATTACATCAGACCAGGTGTACTTTGCAGATTTGGATTTAAAACAGATTGGCTGGTATAATGTGTTTGTATTTTTTCGCTGTCCACTCAATGAGACAACGGAAAAATTTGTAAAATTAGCAAAAAAGTATCAAAAAACAGTTTTATATGATATTGATGACCTTGTATTTGATACAAAATACACAGATATGATTCCTTATGTAACTGCGCTTGAAAAAAAAGAAAGAGAAGCCTATGATGAGAATGTTCGGGCGTATGGACAGCTCCTTGACTTATGTCAGGGGGCTGTTACCACTACAGGGGAATTATCAGAAGCATTGAAGCTGCATGTAAAAGAGGTCTGCATCAATCGAAACAGGGCTTCTGAGGAAATGATGCAGATTTCCGAAACAGCATTAAATCAAAAAACAGAACATAAAGAAGTTGTACGTTTAGGTTATTTTAGTGGAAGCATTACGCATAATCCAGACATTGAGATGCTGCTGCCGGTTCTCTTAAAGTTAATGAGACAATATAAGAATCTGGAATTTGTCAGTGTGGGAGAGCTGAAAATTCCGGAAGAATTAAAAGAATTTGCAGACCGAATCAAGATTCTTCCGTTTGTGGACTGGAAAAATCTTCCGAAATTGATTTCAGATGTAGATATTAATTTAGCTCCACTCGAAGATACGATTTTTAACCGCGCAAAATCAGAAAATAAATGGGTGGAAGCTTCCCTTGTTCAGGTGGTAACGGTGGCGTCGAATCTGGGTGCATTTGCCGATACGATTGAAAATCAAAAAACCGGATTTTTATGCAAGGATTTAAAAGAATGGGAAGAAACGCTGTGCGCTTTGATTGAACAGCCAAGACTTCGCAGAAAAATTGCGATGCAGGCATATCAGTTTTGTAAAGAAGCTTATCTTACAACCTATACAGGAAAGACGCTGGCGGATTTTATCAAAGCCAAACGGACCAAAAACGTTGGAATCCTGCTTCCGGCACTTAATATCAGCGGTGGAATCATGGTGACAATGTGGCATGCCGTTTTCTTAAGGGAGGCCGGATTTGATGTCACGATTCTTTCAGAAAATACAACGGAAACTTCATGTGTCTTTGAAAATCAGAATTTTCCGGTGATCCCATTAAGAGAGGATGCAGTCAGCGGTCACTTTGATAAGATGATTGCAACGATGTGGGTCACAGTAAAATGGCTGGAATTATTTTCGAATATTGATAAAAAATATTATCTGGTGCAGAATTATGAGACGGATTTTTATGAAAAAGGCAGTCCATATCGTGCAATGGCAAACGCCACCTATTGCAAAAACCAGATTCAGTATGTTACGATATCAAAGTGGTGTAAGGAATGGCTAAAAGAACGGTTTGAAAAGGAATGTGCTTATGCACCAAATGGGTTGGACACTCGGGTTTTTACTCCATGTGCTCGTGATTTTAGCGGAAAAATCCGAATTTTAATCGAGGGAGACTGCGGTGCATGGCATAAAAATGTAGATGAAAGTTTTCAGATTGTAGAGAAACTCGATAGAGAGAAATTTGAAATCTGGTATCTTTCCTACAATTCAGAGCCAAAAGAATGGTACAAGCCGGACCGTTTTCTTCATAAAGTTCCATTTCAAACAGTGTCAGAAGTATACCAACAGTGCCATATTCTGGTAAAATCAAGTATATTGGAGAGCTTTTCCTATCCTCCGCTTGAGATGATGGCAACCGGAGGTCTTGCAGTTGTCCGTCCAAATGGTGGAAATAAAGAATATTTAAGAGATGGGGAAAACTGTCTGTTATATGAGCCTGAAAATATTTCTGAGGCAGTGGAAAAGATTATGGAACTGGCAGAAAATGAGACACTTCGGAAACATCTGACAGAAGGCGGACTTAAGACTGCAAGGCAAAGAGAATGGGAAACTGTAAAACAGCAGATTTTAAATCTGTATCTGGAAGCAGGAGAATAAAATGATGAAAGCAAAAAACTTAATAAAACGAGTAACGATTGGCATTTTGGCAGTTGTGCTTAGCACTTCTGTTGTGTGGGCGGACGATAATCCAGGGCTGATTCAAAGGGCAAAAGATGCCTGTAAAAATGCAACCTATGATATCCAGACGGTGACAAATGACATTGATGGCTGGCCACAAGGACCGGCAATTATGTGTGATTCAGCTGTTGTGATGGAAGCTGAAAGCGGGGAAGTGCTTTATAATAAAGCGATGGATGAACGCCGTTATCCGGCAAGTACGACAAAGATTATGACGGCACTGGTCGCATTGGAACATTCTAATCTGACTGATACGGTCACCTTTACAGCAGAAGGTTTAAAAGAAGCCGTTCCTGGAAACAGTTATGTGACTCCGGTCATTCAGGAAGGTGAGACACTCACCATGGAACAATGTCTGTATGCGATTATGCTTGTCTCAGGAAATGAAGTTTCGACACAGGTGGCAATGCAGGTTGGCGGAAGTGTAGAAGGTTTTGTGGAAATGATGAATGAGAAAGCCCAGGAAATCGGATGTAAAGATACACATTTTGTCAATGCGAACGGACTTCATGATGAGAACCATTATACAACCGCGCACGATTTGGCGATGATTGCACAGGAAGCTTACAAAAACGAAGAATTTCGCAAAATTGTAGGAAGTCGTTATTATACGATTCCGGCAACGAATAAGACTGCCGAGGAGCGTGTACTTGCAAACCATCATGCGTTGCTTGGAGAGGGTGACTGGCATTATGACGGCTGTCTTGGAGGAAAGACCGGTTATACCGACACCGCTTTAAATACGTTAGTCACTTATTTTGAAAAAGACGGAACCGTTTATATTTGTGTGGTTTTACATTACAAAGGCACAGAAGTTTTTACCGATACAGTTATGCTTGCAGAATATACCAAAGAATTCGAAAAACTGCAGGTATCACCAAAAAAATATACACTCTCAGGCGGAACCGCAGTTGTGCCAAAAGGAACAACAACGGATGCGCTTGAGATACAGAGTACACAAAACGAAGATGGAAACGAACAGGAAACCTTTTTATTTAATGGATATGAAGTCGGTCAGGCAGTTGTAGATACGAAAGCTTATGAGGCGGATAAAAAAGCTGAAGAAGCACAGAAGGAAGAAGAGTCAAAAGAAGAGCAGAGCCAGAATAACGAGGCACAAAGCGGTTCTTTTAGTACATTTGAAATTGCAGTGGTTGTGCTTGTAGGTCTGATTGGACTTGGACTGATTTTAATCGTGATTTCTGTGATAAAAAAGAAAAAAAAGAAATGATAAGCAGGTGAGAAGATGGCAAAAGGAAAAATTGAATGGGGCAGAATGTTAGGGAAACTTTCTCCTTATACCATTCTAAAAGGGCTTCGCTATATGAAGCATTATGGTCCGAAAGAATTCTGGATTCGGCTTCATGAAAGATTTGAACCCGAAGAAGTCCCTTATGGTCCATGGTATGAGGAATATAAGGTGAAACCGGAAGAACTGGAAAAACAGAAAAAGAAAAAATGGAACTACGAACCGAAAATCAGTGTAGTTGTTCCTGCTTATAAGACACCGGAGAAATTTTTAAGAGAGATGATAGATTCTCTGCTTGCGCAAAGCTATGTAAACTGGGAGCTTTGTATTGCAAATGCAAGTCCAGATGAAGCAGGGATGAGCCAGATTTTGGAAGAATACTGCAAAAAAGATGCCAGAATCTGTGTCAAACCGCTTCTTAACAATGCAGGAATTGCAGAAAACACCAATGAAGCATTGAAGATGGCAACAGGAGATTTTATCGGTTTGTTAGATCATGATGACCTGCTTGCACCAAATGCACTGTATGAAGTTGCAAAAGCATTAGAGAGTCATCCGAAGACTGATGTGATTTATACGGATGAGGATAAGGTAAGAGCAGATTTATCGGAACATTTCCAGCCGAATTTAAAACCGGATTTTAATCTTGATTTACTTCGTTCTAATAATTATATTTGCCATTTCTTTGTGGTGCGCCGGACAATTGTGGAAACAATTGGTGGATTCAGGAAAGAATATGACGGAGCACAGGATTATGATTTTATTTTCCGCTGTTGTGAAAGCGCGAAAGAGATTTATCATGTGCCGGAAATCTTATATCACTGGAGAACGCATCAGGCATCGACAGCAGACAATCCGGCAAGTAAGATGTATGCGTTTGAAGCCGGAAAACGTGCAATTGAAGGTAATTTAGAAAGATGTCATTTAAAAGCAGAAGTCAGTCATACCAAAGACCTTGGTTTTTACCGTGTTAAATACGAGGTGGAAGGTACACCGCTTATCTCGATTATTATTCCAAATAAGGATGAAAGAGAGTCCTTAAAAAAATGCATTGATTCGATAGAGAAAAAATCGACTTATGAAAATTATGAAATTTTAATTGTAGAAAACAACAGTACTTCAAAAGAAATCTTTGAGTACTATAAAGAATTAAGTGATAATCCTAAAATTCGCCTGTTAAAATGGAAAGAGGGATTTAACTATTCTGCAATTAATAACTTTGCGGCAAAGAAGGCAAAAGGCGAGTATCTTTTGTTCTTAAATAACGATATGGAAGTGATTGCATCGGACTGGATGGAAGAACTGCTTGGACACTGTCAGAGAGAGGGAACAGGGGCAGTTGGGGCAAGACTCTATTATCCAAATGAGACGATTCAGCATGCCGGCACGATTATCGGAATTGGCGGAATTGCCGGTCATATGTTTGTTGATATGCCGGGAGAACGTACCGGATATATGCATAAGGCAGCGATTCAGCAGGATTTAAGTGCAGTGACAGCAGCCTGTATGATGGTAAAGAGAAGTGTATTTGAAGCGGTAAATGGATTTGAAGAGAAACTTTCAGTTGCCTTTAATGATGTGGATTTGTGTCTCAGAATTCGTGCACAGGGCGAATTAATCGTATATGACCCTTACGTGGAACTGTATCATTATGAATCAAAGAGCAGGGGAACAGAGGACAGTAAAGAAAAAGTCAGAAGATTTCAGGAAGAAATTGAGTTTATGCGCTGTCGCTGGGAGAAACTGTTAAAAGCCGGAGACCCGTATTACAATAAGCATTTTTCACTGACAAAGTGGAATTATTCTTTAAAGCCATTTGAGTAAGGGGAACAGGTATGCAGGATGTATCAGTGATTATTCCGAATTTTAACGGAAAAAAGTATTTAAAAGAGTGCCTGGACTCGTTAAGAAAACAGGATTATTTGTATTTTGAAGTGATTCTGGTCGATAATGGCTCAGAAGATGGAAGTGTGGAATGGACAAAGGAAAATTATCCGGAGGTACGTGTGATTGTGCTCAAAGAAAATACCGGTTTTTGTGGCGGAGTCAATGCAGGAATCCGTGAGTCAAAATCAGAATATGTATTGTTATTAAATAACGATACGATTGTATTTCCGGAATTTATTACAGAACTGGTTCATGCAATCGAACGGGCACCGGATATCTTTTCGTGTCAGGCGAAAATGCTTCAGATTCAGGATGAGAGTAAGATGGATGACGCAGGAAATTTTTACTGTGCACTTGGATGGGCATTTGCCGATGGAAAGGGAAAACCGGAGTCAGAGTACAATAAGACCAGAGAAATCTTTGCTTCCTGTGCGGGAGCTGCGATTTATCGCAAAGAAATTTTAGATGAAATTGGCTATTTTGATGAGGAACATTTTGCCTATCTTGAGGATGTTGATATCGGATATCGTGCTAAGCTGCATGGATATCGAAATCTGTTTTGTCCGACTGCGAGAGTACTGCATGTTGGAAGCGGAACAAGTGGATCGAGATATAATTTATTTAAAATTCGATATTCTTCAAGAAACAATCTGTATTTGATTTATAAAAATATGCCTCTTTGGCAGATTATTTTAAATTTCCCGCTTTTGTTTGTGGGATTTACAATAAAAACAGTCTTTTTTGCAAGCAAAGGTTTTGGAAAAGATTATATCAAAGGAATGTGGAATGGAATTGTAATCTCGAAAGAGAACAAGGAAAAGAAAGTAAGAAATGTAGCACATCAAAGGGAACGGTGTTGGAAAATACAGCTGGAATTATATAAAAATATAGGAAAACGCTTTCGTTCTGAAAAGAGAAAGTAAGATACTTTCGGAATTTTACGGAAAGATTTCAAAAGTACATAATAGACATAGAAAGAAGTATAGAGAGGAAACAATGAAGATACAGGTAGGAAAAAAAGAGCTTTCCGAGAAGCAGAAAAAAATTTTAAGAAAAGTAAAAGTGATTTTGCAATATGTTTTTATCTTCCTGTCGCTGTTAATTGCAACAACGGTTGCCTGGGTATTTCGCACCTGGAAGGGTCTTACAATGGAAGAGGTGGTATTCCAAATTCAGGCACCGACAACAGGAACAGATTCGGGAATTATTTCGAGTTTTATTCTAACGTGCCCTTTGATTTCGATTGTGTTAACGTTAGTAATTTTATTGCTACATAAAAGACTGGGAAAAATAAAAGATATTGCGGTTTTGGGTTTAATGGTGGCATTTCTTGCAGTAGCAGCATTTTCTGTTGGTTATATGTGGAATCGGCTTGACATTACCGCTTATGCAAAAAATCAGACAACAGAATCTACGTTTATCGAGGATAATTATGCAGACCCAAAAGAAGTAGATCTGACTTTTCCGGAGAAAAAACGAAATTTGATTTATATTTATCTGGAATCGATGGAAGATACTTATGCAGATAAAAAAAGCGGAGGTGCATTTGAAAAGAGCCGGATTCCGGAACTGGCAAAATTATCACTTGAAAATGAAAATTTTTCCGGAAATAGCACAGCCTTAAATGGTGGAATCCCAATGTACGGGGCGACCTGGACTATGGGGGCATTATTCGCACAAACTTCTGGTCTGCCGTTAAATCTTCCGATCCGAGGAGATTTGATGAGTACGCAGTCTGAATTTCTTCCGGGTGTAATCAATCTTGGAGATATCTTAGAAGAGAACGGATACAAACAGTACTTTCTGATGGGGTCAGAGGCAGAATTTGCCGGACGCGATTTGTATTATAAACAGCATGGCAATTATACGATTTATGATTATAATTACAGTCTCGAAAATGGAGAAATTCCAGAAGATTATCACGTGTTCTGGGGCTATGAAGATGCGAAACTGTTTGAATTTGCAAAACAGCATTTGACCCAAATCAGTAAAAATAACGAACCATTTAACTTTTCAATGTTGACGGTCGATACGCATTTTGAAGATGGATATCGTTGTAAGGACTGTCCGAATACTTTCGGAGATGACCAGTATGCAAATGTAATGGCATGCTCAAGTAAAAAAGTAACGGAATTTGTAAAATGGATTCAAGAACAGGATTTCTATGAAAATACTACGATTGTCATTTCGGGAGACCATCTGACAATGGACAGCAATTTCTGTGATGATGTGCCGTCCTCTTATGAACGAAAAGTCTATACTACTTATATCAATTCCGCAGTACAACCGGAGACAGAAGACTATAGAGAATATTCCACAATGGATAACTTTCCGACAACCCTTGCAAGCCTTGGCGTAGAGATTTCGGGAAATCGTTTAGGGCTTGGTACAAATTTATTTTCAAGCGAAGAGACATTAATTGAAACATATGGAAAAGAGCAAGTTAATACCGGATTGAAAATGAAATCCAAATTTATGGATGAGCTAACAAAAGATATTATAGTGGAAAACGCCAAAAAAGTGCAGGAAGAAGAAAAGGCAGAAGCAGAGGAGAAAAAAATTACTGCAGATATCACGGTTTCAGATTATGATGCACTGAGTGATTCGTTTAAAGTAAGCTTAAGTAAGGTAAAATGCCAGCTCCCGGTGGAATCCATCCAATGTACAGTATGGAAATCCGATGGCATGAAAGCCCTTGTATGGTATGAAGCCGAAAAACAAGAAGATGGTACTTACAGTATTGAAGTAAAGGGCAGTGACCTTGCGCACGAAGAAGGCAGTTATGATGTCATTGTCTATGGACAGGCAGAAGGCTATGATCCATCTGTTATTAAAACTGTTACCGGCGAAATCAAAGAGCCGGAGTCTAAGATAACGGCAGATGTGACAGTAACAAACTATGATTTCAGAAAAGGTTACTTTGATGTCATTTTAAGTAATGTAGAAAGTACAGAGCCGGTTACTGCAATTGAATGTACGGTTTGGGAAAAGGACGGTACTGTGGCATTAAAAACCTATCAGGCGAAACGTCAGGGTGATGGAACCTATCTGCTTCGAATCAAGGCGATGGACTTCTATTATAAGACAGGAACCTATCGAATTTTGATTTACGGTCAGACTGAAAATTCACCGATGATGCAGATGGATGAAGTGTTTGGAGAGATTACAGGATAAAAACAAGAGAATAAATAAAAAAAGGCGAATGACCGAAACGTCATTCGCCTTTAAAATTTTCAAGATTAGAAATTAGAATTTAAAAGTATCCTCAAGTCCGAGCCATTTCTGGTCTTTGTCGCTTAAGTTTAACGCAGTGCCATCTTCTAAGACATAGCCTTCAGAAGATGCAGTGCCATTATAAGTACCGATTAATTTTGGCCATTTGATACCGATTTTTGGGTCGTTCCATGCAAGACCGCCTTCATCTCCCGGATGATAGAAATCAGTACATTTGTAGCAGAATTCTGCAATGTCACTTAATACAAGAAATCCGTGTGCAAAGCCTTCCGGAATATAAAACTGTTTTTTGTTCTCTTCGGTCAGTTCCACACCAAACCATTTTCCATAAGTCTTGCTGTCACTTCTTAAATCAACAGCAACATCAAAGACAGAGCCTTTTACCACACGCACCAGTTTGCCCTGTGGAAATTCTTTCTGGAAATGAAGTCCACGTAAGACTCCCTTGGTAGAACTGGACTGATTGTCCTGTACAAAATTCATGGTAAGTCCGGCTTCTATCATATCTTTCTGATTATAGGTTTCCATGAAATATCCTCTGGCATCTCCATGTACAGTCGGTTCGATTACACAGAGTCCTTCGATACCACCTGCATTTTTTTCAACTTTAATCTGTCCCATTTTATTTACTCCTGTGTTTTTAAATCCTTAAGATAACGGTTTAATGCATCCTGCCAGGTTGGTAAGAGTGCAAAACTATTTGCGGTTAATTTGCTCTTGTCAAGACGGCTGTTAAACGGTCTTGCTGCCTTGGAAATACCATATTCGGCAGTTGTGACAGGAGCTACGGTTAAATGTTCTTTGGAATACTCCTCCTCGCCCATGATTTCATAAGCCTGACGGAAGATTTCTGTGGCAAAATCATACCAGCTGATGTAACCGCCCTCATTGGTTGCATGATAGTAACCGTATTTTTCTGTTTCAATCATATCAACTAAGAGTCTGGCAAGGTCAAAGGTATAAGTCGGTGTACCAATCTGGTCATTTACTACGGTTAATTTATCATGATTTTTTCCAACTTTGAGCATGGTTTTAATAAAGTTATTTCCGTTTAAACCAAATACCCATGCAATTCTTACGATGAAGTATTTGGAAAGCGTTTCCGACACTGCAAGTTCTCCGGCAAGTTTACTCTTTCCATAGACATTTAACGGTTTGTAGTCTTTGCAGTCCGGTTTCCATGGAGTTTCTCCCTGACCGTCAAAGACATAGTCTGTTGAAATATACATCATTTTGATACCAAGTTCTTTGCAGACATTGGCAATATTTTGTGTGCCGGTGCCATTTACAAGCATGACTTTTTCCTGATTTGCTTCATCTTCAGCGGCGTCAACCGCAGTCCATGCGGCACAGTGAATCACTGCATCCGGAGCTGCTTCTTTGATAACCTGGTTAACAGAAGCAGAGTCTGTGATATCCATTTCTTCGATATCAACACCGATTGGAGTATGACCTCTTTTTTTGAGTTCATTTACGGTATCGTATCCAAGCTGGCCCTTTACACCTGTTACTAAAACTTTCATGGAAGGTTTCCTCCTTTAATAATTAGCGGTTTCCGTACATTTTTTCATAGTAGTTCTGATATTCACCGGAAATGATATTTTCCCACCATTCTTTGTTATCTAAATACCACTGGATTGTTTTTTTGATTCCATCTGCAAATTTGGTTTCCGGAAGCCATCCCAGTTCATTGTGAATCTTGGTCGGGTCGATTGCGTAGCGCATGTCATGCCCTTTTCTGTCTGTGACATAAGTAATCAGGCTTTCTGGTTTTCCGAGTTCTTTACAGATAATTTTTACAATATCAATGTTTTTCATCTCATTATGTCCGCCGATGTTGTAAACTTCACCGACACGTCCGTTGTGAATGATTAAATCGATTGCTTTACAGTGGTCTTCCACGTAAAGCCAGTCTCTTACGTTTTCACCTTTTCCGTAAACAGGAAGCGGTTTGTCATTTAATGCATTTGCAATCATCAGCGGAATCAGTTTTTCAGGAAAATGATATGGTCCGTAGTTGTTAGAACAACGGCTGATGGTAACAGGAAGTCCGTAAGTTCTGTGGTATGCAAGAACCAATAAGTCTGCGCCCGCTTTGGAAGAACTGTAAGGACTGCTAGTGTGAATCGGAGTTTCTTCTGTAAAGAATAAGTCTGGGCGGTCAAGTGGCAGGTCTCCGTAAACTTCATCGGTAGATACCTGATGATAACGTTTGATTCCATATTTACGGCAGGCATCCATTAAGACGGCAGTACCTTTGATGTTTGTATCAAGAAATACTTCCGGATTTTCGATAGAACGGTCAACATGGCTTTCAGCGGCAAAGTTTACAACCATGTCAGGATGTTCTTCTTCAAACAGTTTAT
>OHMW01001420.1_pt1 | contig 11556 bp, 6 predicted proteins | sample 1569391 | NCBI WGS metagenome assembly OHMW01 (sample SAMEA3879557, study PRJEB24766) | human gut metagenome | biome: human-associated habitat; feature: feces | place: USA | collected 1985/1987 | reverse complement strand
TCGGGCGGATTTGCAGCAGGTAGAAGGTGCCGGTTTTGTCCTTCTCGCGGCTCATGGTGGCGGCAAACTCTATCTCTACGGGACGGCGCATCTCCTGCTCTCCGTATTTCAAAGCCAGTTGCAGGATGCGTGGCAGGGGGAATACGTCGTGTTGCAGGATGTTGGCAAAGGTGATGACTTTGCGTCCGCCGGGATAAAGCCCGTCGCGGATAATCTGGTCGTAAGGGTCGTAGGTGGAGGCTATGTAGTTCAGTGCTCCGTCCTTTTCCGCTTCTTTGACGTGCAGTTTCAGCAGGTTGAAGCCGTCGTCGATGGAGAAGTCGTGACCGGCATTGCGCAGGTCGAGGGCATAGAAGCGGGTCTGAGTCTCTTTGAGGGCAATCTCCATTTCGCTGGTTTGCAGCACCTGGTTGGGGTGATAGGGCGAGAAGCGGAGCGTCATGCCACCGTCCACGATGTATTTACCTAAACCGAGCGCCAGATTGACGATACCTTCTTCTGCCTTCTCGTCGCCGATGGGGTAGTAGTTGAGCGAACGTGCCACACCGGACATGCTGGGGTAGTAGCGGTCACCATACTGGTTGCCCACTACCTCTTGCAGGATGACAGCCATCTTTTCCTGGTCGATAACGTTGCTCGTTGCCTGCATGTATGCCTTCGAGTCGCGGAAGTAGACCGAAGCATATACTCCCTTGATGGCATCGCTCAGCATGCGCAGCATCTCGTACTTGTCGTCCAGATAGGGAATCATATAGGTGTTGTAGATACCGGCGAAGGGTTGGTAGTGCGAGTCTTCCAACAACGAGGACGAACGGATGGCAAGGGGCGACTTCACCACGTCGAAGAAGGTGAAGAAGTCCTCCACCAGGCGGTCGGGCAGCTTTGCTTTGAGGAAGTAGCGCAGGATGACGTCATCGTCGGCATCGGACAAGGCTATCTGATACAGATTGTTGGTATCCATAAACTCGTCGAACACATCGGTACAGAGCACGATGGTCTTGGGGATGGCGACACGGGCATTCTCAAACTCTTCGAACTCGGGGTGATGCTTCACCAGGTTGTCGATGAAAGCCAGTCCGCGCCCCTTGCCTCCCAGCGAACCGTCGCCAATACGGGCAAAGTTGGAGTATCGGTCAAAGCGGTCGCGCCTGAAGACTGCCACTACTCCCTGGTTTTTCATCTTGCGGTATTTCACGATAGCCTCGAAGATAATTTTACGGTGGGCATCCACGTCTTGCAAGCTATTCCAGGTGATGGGCCGCAGGAACTCTGCCACGGGAAACATGGCACGCGAGTAGAGCCAGCGGCTGACGTGGTTGCGGCTGATGTGGTAAAGGAATGATTCTGCCGGAACAGCAAAAAGAATGTTCTGCAGCTCTTTGAGATTCTTTACGCGGGCAATTTCTTCCAGCGTGTCCGGGTTGCGGAAGATAAAGTCGCCGAAGCCGAAATTGTCTGATACAATACGGCGCAGGTCCACATCCATCTTTTTGGAATTCTTGTCGATGAAGGCGGCATCGTATTTGGCTGCATACGCTACGTTGTCCGATTCGCTGGACTGTATGATAAGGGGTACAAACGGGTCTTCCTTGCGGATGGCGGCACAGAGCTTGATACCGGCCAGTCCGTTCTACGCGGGGGAAGCGTACGTCGGTGATGACACCTAATATATTATTCTTATATTTTTGGTAGATGCCAAAGGCTTCTTCATAGGTACGTGCCAGTACAATTTTGGGACGTCCCCTCATGCGCAGTGTGCGCTGGTGGGCATTCAGTGCTTCAGTAGAGAATTCCTGGCTCTGCTTCAATACGAATTTATACAGATTGGGCAGGATGGAGGAGTAAAAGCGGATGCCGTCTTCCACCAGCAGGATGAGCTGCACACCCACTTCGTTGACGTCGTGCTCCAGGTTCATCTTGTCCTCTATCAGCTTGATGATGGAAACCAGCAAGTCGGTGTTTCCCAGCCAGCAGAACACATACTCAAAGGGACTGAGGTCTTCATTGGCAATACGCTTGGTGATGCCGTGGCTGAAAGGGGTAAGTATCACCATCGGAATCTGTTCATACAGGTTTTTGATGTATCGTGCCACGTCGAAGCTGTCGTTGTCTCCCGTGCCCGGCATGCAGATGATGAGGTCGAAAGAGATGGAGGACAGCTGTGTCAGCGCCTCCTCGCAAGTGGAAACCTGCGTGAAACGGGGAGGGTAGCGCAAGGAGAGCGAAGTGTATTCATTGAATATCTTTTCGTCGATGCGGCCGTCATCTTCCAGCATGAAAGCATCGTAAGGATTGGCTATCAGAAGGACGTTGAAAATGCGCCGTGTCATGAGGTTGGCAAACTGTGTGTCCTTGAAATAGAGCTGGTTTAATTTGAACTTACTGAGCATGGCTTCTCATGATTTGTTGGTTTCGGAAGGCAAAAGTAATAGAAATCGAACCTATTCGGATAGTTTTTCGACCGTTTTTTTTATATTTATGCGTAATATTGCATCCGAAAAACAATATATGACCTATGTCTGCTCCATATCCGTTTCCATATAAATCCGTTGCATGTACATTTTTGCTGTTATGGGTGTTCGTTTTTTTGTCCGCTGACTTGTTTGCCGGTTCATTCCGCACCTTGGGTATCAAGGAGGGATTGGGCAGTCGGCAAGTATTCCAGATAAACAAGGATTCAGCCGGATTTGTCTGGGTGTATACTCATGTCGGGATAGATCGTTATGACGGGAATGAAATCAAGCATTACAAGCTGGACGGAATGGTTGATTCCAGGGACAATATCCAGTCTTCCACTACCATGATGTGTGATAAGGAGGGTATTGTCTGGGTTGCATTGAAGAATGGAAAAATCTATGCATACAACAAACTGACGGACTCTTTCCAATTGCGTGTGGACTTGGCCGATTACCTGCCTTCTCCGGTATTGTATAATATGCTGTTTGATGACGAAAACCGTTTGTGGTTGTGTATGTCGAAGGGGCTTTATTCTTGGGAAGAAAGTGCAGGACTGTCTTTTGCCGGATTGAAGGGGCAATCTGTCCGTTGCATGGTCCAAATGGAAGATGAAGTGTTTTTTGCAGGCACCGACAAGGGTGTCTTCCGGCTGACGAAGGCAGGAGCGGCAGGTTCTTCGTCTTTTGAGACGAGGCCGGTTGACCTGCATACAGAGATGCATGTGGAATCGCTCTATGTCTTCGGAGCGAAGCTGTTCATCGGTACCTTTTCAAACGGCGTATTTGTGCTTGACGGTCCCGAAGGGCAAATACATTCCTTGAATGACCGGATTCCTCATGTACCTATCCGTTCGTTTGCAAGGACAAAGGATAATTTGCTGCTGGTGGGAGCCGACGGTGCAGGTGTTTTTTGCATGGATGTCGCTACCGGAGAACTTTTGAACCATTATATGAATAACGGGGATGATGACAAAAGCTTGAGTGGTAATACGGTATCCGATATTTGTGTGGATGAATCCGGAGTTGTATGGATTGGCACTTCTACGAATGGCATCAGCTATCTGGATCCGGAGATGCCGGATGTCTATAGAATCAGGCACGAACGCAATAATGATAATTCCCTGAAGTCGGACCATGTAAATGTGATGTTTCAGGACTCGGAGGGAGATTATTGGTATGGTACAAACAACGGCGTCAGCCTCTATCAACCTCGGTCACGCAAATGGACCCACTATCTGGACGGTACGGAATATAGTGGCAAAGTGGTATTGGCACTTGCCGAAGACTCCGGGGGAAACATCTGGGTAGGTGGCTATGGTATCGGTGTCTATTGTATTCATAAACAGACCGGACGGGTACAGAAGAAAGAGAAAAGAAATGCACATCCGGAGAAGGGAATGGCCACCGACTATGTTTATGCCATTTATGCGGAAGGGGATTATGTCTGGTTCGGTGGTATTGAAGGAGAGTTTACCCGTTACGATATACGGACGGATACTTATACATATTACCCGATTGATTGCATAGGTGACATAAAGCCGGGTAAGGGGGGCTCATTACTGATTGCCGGTTGCAGCGGGTTGGCCGTCTTTGATAAGAAGTCGGGAGACATGCAGTGGCATCAGACGTTTGGAGACATCTCTCTGCATTATCCTGTCCGTTGCCTGATGCAGTCCTCATCCGGCGATACCTGGCTGGCTACAGACGGGGAAGGCCTTATACGTGTTGGGCCGGATGGGAAAGAGGCGCATGCCTATACCGTAGATGACAATCTGGTTTCCAATTCCATCAACAGCCTGCTGGAGGATAACGAAGGGCGTATCTGGTTCAGTACGGAGAAGGAATTGTATTGCTTGGACTGCTCCCGGGATATTATCATCAGTGCCAATGATTTTTTGGATGTCAGCTGGGGATATTACAATCCGAATGCTGCCCTTAAGTTGAAGAATGGATGTCTTGCTTTCGGCACCGCAGAAGGGGTTCTTTCCTTTCTCCCGTCTTTGGACTTGGGGACTCATGCACCCGTTGAGCTGATTCTGACAGACTTTAAACTGCTTTATGAATCGGTCAAAGCGGGAATGAAAGGCTCTCTTTTGCAAACGAATATCAATGATACCCGGAAAATAGATTTGAAGTATAATCAAAACTCCTTCTCTATTTCCTTCTCTGCCATCAACTTTGCAGTCCCGCATCGTATCAGGTATGAGTATAGGCTCGAAAATCACAATGAAGAGTGGGAACACTCCAATTCAGTGCGGAACGTGAGCTATATGAATCTCTCGTCCGGTAAGTATGTATTCCGCTTGCGGGCATTTGATAAATACACCGGGCAGCAGGTGGGAGAAAGAAGTCTGGATATTGTCATTCATAACCCTTACTGGGTTTCGTGGTGGGCGCTGTTCATCTATTTCATTTTGTTGTCTGTCTTTGTCTACATGTTTGTGCAGTATAGGAGGCATAAGGTGAACGAGGGGCGTATAAGGGACAAGATACGTTCCTTTATCAGTATAGCCCATGATATCCGTACACCGGTTACTTTAATAAAGGCTCCGCTGAGCGAGCTCGAAGCGCAGGAGGGACTTCCGGAGCAGGGTAAGAAAACCGTTGCGGTGGCTATGAAGAATGTGGAAAAACTGATGGGAATGATTACTCAACTGCTTGAGTTGCAGAAAACGGAACTGCATGCCGAGGAGTGTCTGAAGGTTTCTCCATACGACATTAAGGCTTATCTGGAGGAAAAAATGGCGGAGTTTCACTTAGCTGCCATGCAGAAGAGCGTCGGGATAGAGTTGGAGGTGGAGCCGGATATGCCCAAGGTTTGGATTGACCGGGAGAAGATGGATCATATCATAGACAATCTGCTCTCCAATGCCTTGAAGTATACAGAGAAGGGAGTCATCCATATACTGGTGAAGACTGCAAGAAAGAAATGGACTATTGAAGTGAAGGATACGGGCATCGGCATTCCGAAAGAGGAGCAGGGCAATATCTTCCACGAATATTATAGAGCCCAGAATGCCATGAACTTTGAGGAAACCGGTTCGGGCATCGGTCTGATGATTACGCGCCGCATTGTGAAACAGCATCACGGCACCATCTCTTTCAGTAGCGTGGAAGGACAGGGAACTACGTTTACGGTAACTTTCCCGCAGAGGATAAAGGCGAGCGTGGCGGTGGAAGCGAAGGCTGACGGCCGGGAAGAAGCTCAGGCCGCTACCGGGGCTGTGCATGAAGAAACGGAACGTGCCGGGAAGAATGTCCTTCTTCTGGCAGAGGACGATGCGGATATGAGGGAGTATCTGGTGGACAGCTTGTCTTCCGAATATAAGGTAGTTGCCGTGCCCGACGGCGGAAAGGCATTGGAGACGGCAAGGGAAATCAATCCTGATATCATTATCTCGGACATTGTGATGCCGGTACTGGAAGGTGATGAATTGTGCCGGATTCTGAAATCATCGGTAGATACAAGCCATATACCTATTATATTACTGACCGCACTGAGTGAGAGGGAAAATATCATCTTCGGACTGGAAGCCGGTGCCAATGACTACATCATCAAGCCTTTTGACTTGTCTGTGCTGAAAGTACGTATCAGGAATATTCTTCAGAATAGGCAGCATTTGCGCGAAACCGTGTTGGCGATGGATGCGCAGCCCGAAGAGACAGACTATACCAGCCAGTTGGACAAGGAGTTTCTGGACAAGGTTATGAAAGTGATTGAGGAGGAGTTGTCCGATTCGGAATTCTCCATCAATGACTTCTGCCGGATGCTGGGCATGAGCCGCACTTCTGTCTACAATAAAATAAAGACGCTGACCGGGCAGGGACCGAATGACTTCATCCGCATTGTCCGTTTGAACAAGGCAAAAGAGCTGCTGGTTTCCCGGAAATATTCGATAGGGGAAGTGGCGAATATGGTCGGATTTTCTGACCCGAAATATTTTAGTACATGCTTCAAAAAGCAGTTTGGCACCAGTCCCAGCAAAATTTAGAGCCATGAAGACTGCTTTTGAACCACCGCTGACAAGTATTAAACCTTTTTTGTCAGAGAATAAACCCTTGTCTCCCTGATAGTGCGTAATATTGTGGACAGTAAACAATATTAAAAAACGCATATAAAAAATGGAAACGTATTTAGGTCTTGATTTAGGAGGCACGAAGTTGCTGATTGGCGAAATGGATAGCCGTGGCAACATTTTGAGGTATAAGAAATATGACTCCGGTTACTTTAATCAGCAGGCTGCGCTGGAAATCATCAAGTCGTCGCTCGATGATTATATCCGTACCGTGGGCTGGTATGACCAGAAACCGGTAGCGATGGGTGTTGGGCTGATAGGGCGTGTAGATCCCAACGAAGGTGTCTGGCTGCAGATTGACCCGAGCAGGACACAGAGGATTGAGTTGGCAAAGGAACTGTCGGATATATATGGCATGCCTTGCCATATAGACAATGATGTGAAGAGCGCTACAAGAGCCGAACGCGTCTGGGGATTCGGACAAATTTCCAAAAACTTCATATACGTAAATATAGGTACAGGCATTGCCGTGGGTACGGTGATAAATGGGAGACAAATCCGTGGCAGCCATTTCAATGCCGGCGAAGTGGGACACGTGCGTGTAGGTGTGAACATAGGCATTAAATGCGGTTGTGGACGGATGGACTGTGTGGAGGCGATTGCTGCCGGCATAGGTTTTGACAATTGTGCCCGTCTGCTCCGCAACCAGTATGAGACCGGCCTGCATATTCCGGCTGAAAAAGGGGAACGGGTGATTGTGAGTGAGGTGTTTGCACTTAGTCAGAAAGGTGACCCTCTCTGTACGGTGCTGGTGGAGAATGCAGCTGAGGCGCTTGCCAATCTTATCATGAATCTGGTACGTGTGATTGACCCGGACACGGTGGTGTTGGGTGGAGGCATTGTGGCCGACGGGTATATGCACGAGAAGATTCTGGAGAAACTTCATCCTACGACCATGCGTTTTGTCAGCAACGGGGTTGTCATTACGAAACTGAATCCCGGATTTATCGGGCTTCTGGGGGCCGGCGCGGTGGCGATGAATATGTGATTAGGAATTAATGATTAAGAATATGAAAATAACAATAACAAAGAATGAAAAGGAGTTTGACTGCACGGCTGCATGGCGCATCATCGGGCAGATGTTGAATGAACCGGAGAGTGTGATAGGACTTTCGACGGGACGTACTACCGGCAATCTTCATCGGTTGGTGGGAGAAATCTATACTAAATATCCGTTTAAGGTGGATACCGTTACTTTCTTCGGATTGGATGAGGTAACGAATGTGCCGCGCGAATATGCCGGAGCATGCTACACGATGCTGAAAACGGAGTTGATGGATACATTGGGCATCAAGGAAGAGAATTTTTTGATGCTGCCTACCATTTCTGGTGATTTTGAACAGTCATGCAGGGATTTCCAGCAGGAAATTGCGAACCGTGGCGGCATTGATTTGCTGATTTTAGGGTTGGGTGAGAACGGACATCTGGGATTCAACCAGCCAGAATCTCCCTTTGGCGGTGAAGCATGGGTGACCCGGATGAATGTGGAACTGGAAGAACGCATCCGTAGAGAAACGGGTACTCCTCCCGATAAAGAGTTGGGAGGGGCTACTTTGGGAATAAAGAACATTATGCAGGCACGCCGGATTGTACTGGTTGCCAAAGGGACTAATAAAGCGGATATTGTCAAGCGGATGCTTGAAGGGCCTGTGACAACAGATGTTCCTGCTTCCATCCTTCAGCTTCATCCCAACTGTGAATTTCTGCTGGATGAGGCGGCGGCAAGCATGCTTAACTGCTAAGTCGCCTTGCAGGCGGCTGATAACTAATTATTTGAATTAATAATCAAAATACTATGACACAACAAGAAAAACAAATAAACTATATGGGGCCATTCATCACGATGGTGTTCTTGTTCTTTATTGTAGGTTTCCTTACGACTGCCAATACTCAGTTTCAGGGTCCTCTGAAAGAAACTTTTCTTTCGGAAGTGGGCGGGTTGAAAAATACTTTTGCTACTTTGATTACTTTCTCCTGGTTCCTTGCTTATCCGGTTTGTGGAGGGGTAGGCTCGTCGTGGATTAGCAAATACGGATATAAAGGAACATTGATGCGTGGATTGCTGGTGATGATTGTGGGGCTTGGTTTGTTCTTTGCCTCTTCCTATTTCACAGTACACTTTCCTGAAGCGAATTGGCATGCAGGAAATAATGTTATCCCTGGAGGGTTCTTGATTTTCTTACTGGGTTCTTTCGTGGTAGGGGCTTCGGCTACCATTCTGCAAGTGGTTATAAATCCTTATCTGACGGCTTGCCATGTCAAGGGTACCCAGTCCATTCAGCGTTTGGCTATAGGCGGTTCTGCCAATTCTGTGGGAACTACGCTTGCTCCTTATTTCGTGACTGGTGTCGTGTTTGGCGGTCTGTCTATGGAGGACATTCAGATTGACCAGCTGATGGTTCCGTTCCTGGCATTGATGGCTGTTATTTCTTTGATTGTATTGTTGTTGATGAAATTGTCTTTGCCCGATATCCAAGGAACCAGGGTAGAGAAGGGAGAAAAGCTGGAAAAAAGTGTATGGTCCTTCCGTCATCTGACATTGGGCGTGGTGGCTATCTTCTTTTATGTAGGAGTGGAAGTCTGTATCGGGGCCAATATCAATCTGTATGCCATCGAGATGGATTATGCTTCTCCGGCACTGATGGCTACGCTCTATTGGGGTGGTATGCTTGTGGGCCGCCTGGTGGGGAGCAGCCTGAGCAGGATTTCTCCCCGCGTGCAGTTGACGGTTACTACGGTATCGGCAGGACTACTCGCCCTACTGGCCATTCTTCTGAATAATCCGTGGCTGCTCACGGCAGTAGGTCTGTTCCATTCCATCATGTGGGGAGCTATCTTTACTTTGTCCGTTGCCCATTTGGGAAAATACACTTCGGTGGCTTCGGGTGTGTTCATGATTGGAGTGGTAGGCGGTGCCATATTGCCCTTGTTGCAAGGAGTGCTTGCCGATGTTCTTGGATGCTGGAGATGGTCATGGCTCATCGTTCTTTTTGGAGAAGCGTTTATGCTGTATTATGCATTGATAGGTTCACGGGTCCGTCAGACCTGCGATAATTTGTAATTAAAGATAGTACTTATGAAAAAAATTAGAATGATGATGGCTGCCGCTTTGGGCGTATTGGTTTCATGCGGTAGCGTTAAGTCGGGAGAAGAGGTCGTTGCGGCTTCCCGCGATTCAAAGGTTGTGGTTGCTTATGTCACTTCGTGGAGTGAGGTGATGCCCGACCCGCAGTACATGACGCATATCAACTATGCGTTCGGTCATGTAAACGAGAGCTTTAACGGTGTCAAGATTGATAATGAGGAACGTTTGAGACAGATTGTTGATTTGAGGAAACAGAAGCCGGAGCTGAAAGTGCTGCTTTCCATCGGTGGCTGGGGAAGCGGACGTTTCAGTGAGATGGCTGCCAATGATGAATATCGCCGTGCTTTTGCCGCGGACTGTGACCGTGTGGTGAAGGAGTTCGCTTTGGATGGCATTGACATCGATTGGGAATATCCCACCAGCTCTATGGCAAATATATCCTCGTCACCGGACGATACGGAGAATTTTACACTTCTGATGCAGGATATCAGAGCTGCCATCGGCAATGAAAAGGAACTGACACTTGCCACCGTAGCTTCTGCCCGTTACATTGACTTCAAGGCTATCTTGCCTTCCGTCGATTTTGTGAATATCATGGCTTATGACATGGCTTCTGCTCCCAAGCACCATTCGGCGCTTTATCCGTCAGGACATAGCGGTGACATTACTTCGGACGGTGCCGTTACTGCACACTTGAAAGCGGGCGTACCGCCTTCCAAGCTGGTGATGGGTATGCCCTTCTATGGTCGTGGAGGTGACGGTTATCCCAGCTTCCAAGACTATAATAAGGTAGGGAATACGGATACCCAATATACTGAAAAGTGGGATGAGGTGGCTCAAGTGCCTTATCTGGCCGATAAGAATGATACGTTGGTATTTGGTTTTGAGAATCCCCGTTCACTTGCCATCAAGTGTCAGTATATTCTGGATAAAGATTTGCTGGGAGGCATGTATTGGGATTATAGCGGAGACAATGAGCAGGGTGATTTGCGCCGTACGGTAGCAGAAAACCTATTGGGCAAGCCGCACAAGGCGAAGGTACTGGTGTTGACGGAACGTGGTGGACAGCACGGAGGATTTACGGATGCCGGCTTGAAGTGGTTGGCGGCCGAAGGTGCAAAGGGGAATTTCAGTATTACCGAGATAAACAATGCCAGGAACATAACGGAGGCTTACTTGTCGCAGTTCAGCTTGGTTATTCAATTGGATTTCCCGCCTTATACTTGGCCGAAGGAAGCGGAAGATGCGTTCGTCAAGTATATAGAAGAAGGCCGTGGCGGCTGGATAGGTTTCCATCATGCTACTTTGCTGGGCGAGTTTGACGGTTATCCCATGTGGCAATGGTTCTCTGATTTCATGGGTGGTGTACGTTTCAAGAACTACATAGCTCCGCTGGCCGACGGTACGCTGATTGTGGAAGATAAACAGCATCCGGTAATGAAGGATGTTCCGGCCTCTTTCGTGGTGCCCGATGACGAGTGGTATACTTATGACAAGAGTCCGCGCCCTAATGTACATGTATTAGCCAATGTAGACGAATCGAGCTACACGCCTGCATCGGACATCAAGATGGGCGATCATCCGGTGGTTTGGGTCAATGAAAGCAAAAAGGCACGCAATGTTTATTTCCAGATAGGGCATAGTAGTAAGTTGTACGAAACGGAAGGGTTTACGACCATGTTCAGAAATGCCATTAACTGGACTTTAGAAAGGTAATACTTTTTATAATCAATGGATTTGGAAGAAAACGGGTACGTACAGAAACGTATCCGTTTTTTTATGGGTTTAAACTTTATCACTTTAAGTTTAAAATAAAACGTTTTTTATGGATGTGTTAGTAAATGAACTCCTTATGAGAAATATTCAACTTCCATTTCTTGTTTAGTACGTAATTTCGCTTATCGAAGTATTGGAATTTGTATCAATACAATATGAATAA
>OHMW01001417.1_pt1 | contig 11568 bp, 9 predicted proteins | sample 1569391 | NCBI WGS metagenome assembly OHMW01 (sample SAMEA3879557, study PRJEB24766) | human gut metagenome | biome: human-associated habitat; feature: feces | place: USA | collected 1985/1987 | reverse complement strand
CAATGGATTGATACTTCTTCCAAAGCTGTACGTCGGGCACATCGCGACTGGTGGATACAAAAACAGACAGAATTGAATGATACATTTACTAAAAGTAACGTAGACTCTGTATCTGTAAGAACTGACCAGGATTACGTAAAGGCATTGTTGAATTTATTTGCCAAACGAAACTAATGAAATCAAAGATGAATAAAAATATTATTCTGATAGCATTGTTATGTTTACTGTCTATTGATAGAGTAGGAGCACAATCTGTAACAGTGGAGGCAAAGATAGATTCTTTGCAGATACTGATTGGTGAACAAGCGAAAATACAATTACAAGTAGCTATGGATGCCAAGCAACGGGCTGTTTTTCCCGCTTATACCGATACACTGGTACGAGGGGTAGAAATTATAGAAACTGCCAAGCCGGATACTCAGTTCTTGAACGATCGTCAGCGTATGATGATTACTCAAGAGTATACTGTTACTTCTTTTGACTCGGCTTTGTATTATCTACCACCAATGCCTGTTACAGTAGATGGCAAAGAGTATAGATCAAGAGCTTTGGCATTGAAAGTATATTCAATACCGGTTGACACATTACATCCAGACCAATTTTTTGGACAGAAAACCGTGATGAAAGCTCCTTTCGCATGGGAAGACTGGTATGGGTTAATTGGCTGTTCATTCTTGGCTTTGCCTTTACTTGGTCTATTGATTTATCTCATAGTTCGTATCCGGGATAACAAACCTATTATCCGCAAAATAAAGGTAGAACCTAAATTGCCGCCCCATCAGGCTGCAATGAAAGAGATAGAGCGTATCAAGAATGAGAAAGTATGGCAGAAAGGACAACCGAAGGAATATTACACAGAATTGACTGATACACTTCGCACCTATATAAAAGATCGTTTTGGTTTCAATGCGCTTGAAATGACTTCATCTGAGATTATTGACAAGCTATTAGAAATGAAGGATAAAGAAGCTATTTCTGATTTGAAGGAGCTTTTCCAGACAGCCGATCTAGTGAAGTTCGCGAAGCACGATCCGCAAATGAACGAGAATGATGCCAATCTGATCAATGCTATTGACTTTATTAATGAAACGAAGCAACCTGAAGAAGAAAATCAAAAACCGCAACCAACGGAAATTACAATTATAGAGAAGCGTTCTTTACGGACAAAAGTATTGTTAATTTGCGGAATCGCAATTTTGTCAACCGCATTGATAGGTACCTTTATATATATAGGTATGCAGCTATATAATCTTTTTGCTTAAAAGTATATATAGCTTGAATACTAAATAGTAAACTGTTAAATCATAAATAAAATGGTTTTTGCCAATATTGAATATCTGTTTTTGCTATTATTGCTTATACCTTATATTGTATGGTATATCTTGAAGCGAAAGAAAACTGAAGCTACCCTTCAGATTTCGGATGCACGGGTATATGCGCATACTCCTAAAAGTTATAAGAATTATTTGCTACATGCTCCATTTATACTGCGCGTCATTGCATTGGCTTTGATTATTGTGGTATTAGCGCGTCCGCAAAGCACTAATAAGTGGCAAAACAGCGAAATAGAGGGAATTGATATTATGCTGGCTATCGACGTTTCTACCAGTATGCTGGCTGAAGACTTGAAGCCGAACAGACTGGAAGCTGCTAAAGACGTAGCTGCAGAGTTTATCAATGGACGTCCCAATGATAATATCGGTATTACATTATTTGCAGGAGAAACTTTCACTCAATGTCCGTTGACTGTAGATCATGCCGTATTGTTGGATATGATACATAATATTAAATGCGGCCTTATCACTGACGGTACTGCGGTTGGTATGGGTATTGCTAATGCTGTGACTCGCTTAAAAGATAGCAAAGCGAAATCTAAAGTTATTATCTTATTGACGGATGGTACTAATAATAAGGGAGATATTTCTCCAATGACAGCAGCAGAAATAGCTAAAAGTTTTGGTATTCGTGTATATACTATCGGGGTAGGTACTAATGGAATGGCCCCTTATCCTTATCCGGTGGGGAATACTGTACAATATGTAAGTATGCCGGTGGAAATTGATGAAAAGACATTGACAGAGATTGCCGGAACAACGGATGGTAACTATTTCCGGGCTACGAGCAACTCGAAACTAAAAGAAGTATATGAAGAAATTGATAAACTGGAAAAGACGAAACTGAACGTAAAAGAGTACAGTAAACGAGACGAAGAGTATCACTGGTTTGCCCTAGCTGCTTTCCTCTGTGTTTTGTTGGAAGTACTATTACGCAATTCGGTACTCAAAAAAATTCCATAAGAATGTTTGTCAATCGTTATTTGTCAATCATAAAATAGTAAGAAGATGTTTCGATTTGGAGAACCTACATATTTATACTTATTGCTGCTATTACCTTTTTTAGCAGCTTTCTACTTGTATTCCAACTACAAGAGAAGAAAGAATATCCGACGCTTCGGGGACCCGACTTTATTGGCTCAATTAATGCCTGATGTATCCAAATATCGTCCGGATGTAAAATTCTGGATTATTTTTGTTGCTATTGGCTTGTTCTCCGTATTATTAGCACGCCCCCAATTCGGTTCTAAGCTGGAAACGGTTAAGCGTAAAGGAGTAGAGGTAATTATAGCTTTGGATATTTCAAACTCTATGTTAGCTCAAGATGTACAACCTAGCCGTCTGGAAAAAGCAAAAAGACTAATTTCCAGATTAGTGGATGAACTTGACAATGATAAGGTAGGTATGATTGTATTTGCAGGTGACGCTTTTACTCAGCTACCAATTACAAGTGACTATATTTCCGCTAAGATGTTTTTAGAGTCCATCAATCCTTCGTTGATTTCTAAACAGGGTACAGCTATCGGGGAAGCAATCAATTTAGCAGCTCGTAGTTTCACTCCACAAGAAGGGGTAGGACGTGCTATTATTGTTATTACTGACGGTGAAAATCATGAGGGTGGTGCAGTGGAAGCCGCAAAAGCCGCTGCAGAAAAAGGTATTCAAGTAAGTGTATTGGGAGTAGGTATGCCTGATGGTGCCCCCATTCCGGTAGAAGGTACGAATGATTATCGTCGCGACCGGGAAGGTAATGTGATTGTTACCCGTTTGAATGAAGCTATGTGCCAGGAAATTGCTAAGGAAGGAAAAGGTATATATGTACGAGTAGACAACTCTAATTCAGCCCAAAGAGCTATTAATCAAGAAGTGAACAAAATGGCGAAGTCTGATGTAGAGTCGAAAGTATATACAGAGTTTAACGAACAATTCCAAGCTATTGCATGGGTTATTCTACTATTGTTATTGGCAGAAATCTTAATTTTGGACCGCAAAAATCCTTTATTTAAGAACATTCACCTGTTTTCTAATAAGAAATAGTTATACGTATGTTAAAAAGTAAATATATTCTATTCGCTGTATTTCTGCTAGCGACAGTCGGTGTCTCGGCTCAGAAAGCAGAACGCGACTATATCCGTAAGGGAAACCGCCTGTTTAATGATAGTGTATTTGTTGACGCAGAGGTAAACTACCGGAAAGCTCTGGAAGCAAATCCCAAGTCTACAGTATCTATGTACAATTTGGGAAATACTCTTTCGCAACAGCAAAAGTTTCAGGATGCCATGGAACAATACGTATCGGCCAGCAAAATTGAAAAGGATAAAATGAAGCTCGCCCATATCTACCACAATATGGGAGTACTTTTCCAAGCTGGTAAAGATTATGCAAAGGCTGTGGACGCCTATAAAATGTCACTGCGTAATAATCCTGCCGATCATGAAACCCGGTACAATTTGGCTCTTGCACAGAAAATGTTGAAAGATCAACAAAATCAGCAGAATCAAGACCAAAATCAGGATCAGAATAAAGATCAACAAAAGCAAGATCAAAAACAAGATCAGAATAAAGACAAGCAGAAAGATCAGAAACAAGATGAAAAGAAAGATCAGCAGCAACCACCGAAGTCAGAAAAAAAACAAGATAACCAGATGTCAAAGGAGAATGCTGAACAATTGCTGAATTCTGTAATGCAGGATGAAAAAGATGTGCAAGACAAAGTGAAAAAGCAACAAAAAGTTATGCAAGGTGGTCGCTTAGAAAAAGATTGGTAATATAAAGTTGATGATATAAATTTCATAAGCAATGAAAAAACTGATTATTATATTGATGGCATTGATAGCATATAGCACTCAGATGCTTGCTGATAAAGTGGCTTTTACTGCTTCTGCTCCTGACGCAGTGGTAGTAGGCGACCAGTTCAGGCTGTCGTATACTGTTACTACACAAAAAGTGAAAGATTTCCGGGCACCATCAATCAAAGGTTTTGATGTGTTGATGGGGCCAAGCCGTTCACAACAAAGTAATACTCAAATAGTAAATGGTAATGTTACGTCTACTAGTAGTATTACATTCACATATATATTAATGGCGAATAATGCCGGAGAATATACAATACCTGGAGCTTCAATTGTTGCTGATGGCGATCAAATGGTATCAAATTCAGTAAGGATTAAAGTATTGCCACAAGATCAAGGTGATAGCAATAGTAGCAGTAGCTCTTCTACACATTCCTCATCTGGTACAGGGGTCTCTAACCAAGACTTGTTTATTACAGCAAGTGCCAGTAAAACGAATGTGTACGAACAGGAAGCATTTGTCCTGACCTATAAAATATACACCAGAGAATCCAATTTACAACTGAATAATGCAAAGTTACCCGACTTTAAAGGCTTCCATTCTCAAGAAATCGAAATGACTACAAATGCGAGATGGACTCCGGAACATTATCAGGGACGTAATTACTATACGACAGTTTATCGTCAGTTCGTTCTCTTCCCGCAACAATCAGGAAAACTATATATTGATCCTGCTCAATTCCAGATGACAGTCGGTAAGCCTGTACAATCAGATGATCCTTTTGATGCTTTCTTCAATGGAGGAAGTAATGTCATTGAAATAAAAAAATCAATTTCCACCCCTAAGATAGCAATAAATGTAAATCCGCTTCCTGCAGGTAAACCGGCAGATTTCTCCGGTGGAGTGGGAGAGTTCAATATTTCTTCATCTATCAACAACAAGGAACTGAAAACCAATGATGCTATTACTATTAAATTTGTAATATCCGGTACAGGTAACCTGAAGTTAATTTCTAATCCGGAAATTAAATTCCCAGATGATTTTGAAGTATACGATCCCAAAGTAGACAATCAAGTCAGATTAACCCGGGAAGGACTTACAGGTAATAAGGTTATCGAATATTTAGCAATTCCGAGACATGCTGGAACATATAAGATTCCAGGAGTATCTTTCAGTTATTTTGATATTCGCTCCAAATCTTATAAAACGCTGAAAACAGAAGAATATGTAATAAACGTTGAGAAAGGTGCGGGTAATGCAGATCAAGTAATTGCTAACTTCACTAATAAAGAGGATTTGAAAGTATTAGGTGAGGACATCCGTTACATCAAACAAAACGAAGTTACTCTCCAGCCTAAAGGAAGTTTCTTCTATGGTTCAATGACATATTGGCTATTCTATATCATTCCCGCTCTTGCCTTTATTATTTTCTTTATTATTTATCGTAAGCAAGCTGCTGAAAATGCGAACGTAGCTAAAATGCGTACGAAGAAAGCCAATAAAGTAGCAACAAAACGTATGAAGTTAGCTGGAAAATTACTCTCCGAAAATAAGAAAGATGCTTTCTATGATGAAGTTTTAAAGGCACTGTGGGGATATATAAGTGACAAACTGAATATTCCGGTATCTCGTTTATCTAAAGATAATATTGAAGAGAAGCTAAGAAATCATGGAGTAAATGAGGAACTAATCAAAGAATTCCTGAATGCATTGAATGACTGTGAATTTGCCCGGTTTGCTCCAGGTGATGAAAATCAAGCCATGGATAAAGTTTATTCTTCTTCAATAGAAGTAATAAGCAAAATGGAGAATTCGATAAAACATTAACCCAGAAGAGATTGTGTCATGAAAAAGATATTATTTTTTATATTATTATCAATGTCACTTACTTGTTTTGCACAAGATTCGTTAAACATTGATTCTAAACAAACCAATGGAGCTGATTCTATCCACGCTTCACATACCACATTTTCCAGTAACACACTGGAAGATGCCACAAAAGCTGAAGGCGATTCCGCATATATAAAAGAAGATTATGCAGCAGCTATTCAAATATATGAAGCATTATTAAAAAATGGAGAAGCTGCTGACGTTTATTACAATTTGGGAAATAGTTATTATAAAATAGGAGAGATAGCGAAAGCTGTTTTAAATTATGAGCGTGCCTTGTTATTGCAACCAGGAAACGGCGATATACGTGCTAATCTTGAAGTGGCACGCGCAAAGACAATAGACAAAGTTGAGCCTGTTCCTGAAGTGTTCTTTGTTTCATGGATCAAATCTCTGACAAATAGCATGAGTGTAGATGCATGGGCCACATGGGGTATTGTATCCTTTATTCTATTGATTATAGCTCTTTACTTTTTTATATTCTCTAAACAGATTGTGTTAAAGAAAGTAGGCTTCATATTAGGAATCGTTTTTCTGATTGTCACCATTTGCTCTAATCTTTTTGCTTCACAACAAAAAGAACATTTAGTCAATCGAAATGAAGCTATAGTAATGAACCCAAGTGTAACAGTTCGAAGTACTCCAAGCGAGAGTGGTACCAGTTTGTTTATTCTGCATGAAGGGAGAAAGGTAAACGTCAAGGACAACTCTATGAAAGAATGGAAAGAAATTCACTTAGAAGATGGAAAAGTAGGATGGGTCCCAGCTTCTGCTATTGAAGTGATATAAAAGGTATTAATTGATTTTATCAATTTTGAAAAAAAAGATAAGCAAATAATTTGTTTTATCTTTTTTTTTGCTTAAGTTTATAGCGTGATAAAAAAATCACATAGTATTAACCATTAAATTTATGAGACATGAGAACAATAACATTTAATGAACTTCGTAAGATTAAAGATTCATTGCCCAGCGGTAGCATGCATCGAATAGCAGACGAACTTGGTTTACACGTAGATACTGTGCGAAACTTTTTCGGAGGCCATAATTTCAAGGAGGGAAAAAGTGTCGGAATACATCTTGAGCCCGGTCCAGATGGTGGGCTTGTTATGTTAGACGATACAACAGTTCTCGATCGGGCTTTAAAGATTCTAGATGAATTGAATATGAGTATGCAAAAAGAACAGCTACCGAATCTGTGCAAGTTTAAAATATAGCAAACAGAAATCCCAATTGCGTTAAACAATTGGGATTTCTTATTTGTTCACCTTCAAAATGTATCAATTATGGAAGACAAATTAGTAACTCTAGCAATTCTGACATATACCAAAGCTCAGATTCTAAAAAATGTACTTGAAAATGAAGGTATTGAGACATACATTCATAATGTGAACCAAATACAGCCTGTTGTATCCTCTGGAGTACGCTTACGAATTAAGGAAAGCGATCTACCGCATGCACTGAAAATCACAGAAAGCTCTGCTTGGCTATCGGAAAGTATAGTAGGAGAGAAGGAAACAAAAAAAGGAGAAAAATCAAATAAGATTTTAATTCCGGTCGATTTCTCTAGTTATTCGATGAAAGCATGTGAATTTGCCTTCAACCTAGCTAAAACAGAGAACGCAGAGATTATTTTGTTGCATGTATATTTTACACCTATATATGCATCGTCATTGCCATACGGAGATGTATTCAACTATCAAATTGGAGATGAAGAATCTGTAAAAACAATTATTCACAAAGTTCATTCTGATCTCAAAGCTTTATCTGATAAAATAAAAGATAAAGTTGAATCGGGGGAATTTCCAGATGTCAAATATAGCTGTATTTTACGTGAAGGCATTCCAGAAGAAGAAATATTGAGATACGCTAAAGAGCAACGTCCTAAACTCATCATTATGGGGACACGAGGAAAAAATCAAAAAGATATAGATCTGATTGGCAGTGTAACTGCTGAGGTTATTGACCGAAATCGTACAGCCGTATTAGCTATTCCGGAGAATACACCATTCAAACAATTCAGTGAGGTAAAACAGATCGCTTTTATAACTAATTTCGATCAAAGAGATTTAATAGCTTTTGATGCATTTTTCAATAGTTGGAAGTCATTTCATTTTTCAGTATCTTTGATACATCTTGCTGAATCAAAAGATACGTGGAATGAAATAAAACTTGTTGGCATAAAAGAATATTTTCACAAGCAATACCCAGGGCTTGAAATCCATTATGATGTCGTAATGAGTGATAATCTACTAAAAGGACTTGAACAATATATCAAAGATAATCAAATAGATATAATCGCATTGACTTCATACAAAAGAAATATATTCGCTCGATTATTCAATCCAAGTATTGCTCGTAAGATGATTTTTCATTCAGATACGCCGTTACTTGTTATGAACGGATGATCAAAAGAAATAGAATTTTAGTGTTTTAAACAGTGGAATAATAAACATTATGTTTAATAGCAAAAGGGAGCAATAAATAAACTTTGCTCCCTTTTGCTGTTTCTTAATGAACTCATATTTTTAAAAAGCATAAAAAAAGAAGGCAACTTTTGTGTAACCTTCTTTTTCTTCATCAAAGAAATATATTATTTCATCATCTTATCAATTTCTTCGAATTCCGGACCCATATTCAAATTATAGTATACACGGTAAAGACCTTGCAACCATAAATCTTTCTGGTCAGGTTTTAAAGCTCTAGCTTTTTCATAGAAGGGCTTTGCTTCTTCATAGAATTTCTTCACTGCCGCTTGAGCTTCAGCATACTTAGGATCATTGATATCTGTTGTTGCTTTATCAGCATAATCCTGTGCTTTCATCAAATATACCAAGCCTACATTAGAGTATGCTTCTGCATATTCCGGATCAGCAGCAATAGCTTTTTTGTAGTATTCGATTGCATTATCATACTCTTTCATATTATGATAAAGATATGCTTTTACATACAAATACAACTTATTGTTCGGATCATTAGATAACATTCTGTCAGCAAACTCCATAGCTTTTGAAGCTTGATTAGAGCTATTATAATAATCAACCAAATTAGCAAAGAAATAATCATTTCCAGGGAACTTTAGGATACCCTCTTCCAAAGATTTAATCCAAGCAGCAGTATCACCTTTAGCTTTATAGGCATCAGCCATCAATTGCATTGCAAATTTACCTCCGTCCTTATCAGATAAAGCCATTGGGGCATATTTAATAATAGCATCTTTATCACCTACCCTATCAGCAGCCAATGTAGCATAATATGCAATTTGTGGGATAAGAGTATCATTCTTAGCCAATTCTTTATCAGCTAGCATCGGATACGAAGCTGATTCAACATATGTTGCAAAGAATTTCAAGGCTTCTTTATTCTTATCCAAGTTAAAATACTGAATACCACCATTAATCAAATTAGGACGTTCAGCCAACATACTTGAAGCATTTGCTTTCCGGTATTTGTTTTTAACTTTTCCCTTTTCATTAGGTATTTCCGCTAATTCATCACACTTAGTATAGTACTCATACATTTTCAGAATACTATTATACACTTTCAATGTATCATACGGTTTTTTCAAAAAAGCATTTTTCATTTGCTCTTCGTTGATACGTCTCTGAATAAATCCAGCAACGTCCCATGTGTCAGCAAGATCCTTCGTTTCAGGATTCTTCATAGCTTCTTTAATAAGCTGCTCAGCCTGCTTAAAATTAGGTTTTACGTCATTAGCCATACTCTTTGCTTCTTTCACATTTTTCATCTGTGCGAATGAGAAGCTAACAGCCATCAATAAAACCATCGAAAATAATACTCTTTTCATGATTGTTGTTTGATTAATTATTAATATTATGTCTATTCTTCAATATCGTTATTACTTTCATTTACGTCCGTGACGTCTTCAGCATTCGGTGTATCTGCATTAGGATCACTTATAATTGTTCCTTCTTTTTCCTCAGCAGGAATTTCATCTTCAAGACTTTCTGTCATTACTTTACATACCGAGCCTATTTGGTCGTTACGTTTCTCAAGATTAATCAGACGGACACCTTGAGTTGCACGTCCCATAATACGGACATCTGCTACTTTTAGACGGATTGTGATACCAGATTTATTGATAATCATCAAGTCATTTTCATCAGTTACTGACTTGATTGTTACCAACTTACCTGTTTTTTCGGTAATATTCATGGTCTTCACACCCTTACCACCACGGTTCGTCTTACGATAGTCTTCTATTTCAGAACGTTTGCCATATCCTTGTTCGGAAACTACCATCACAGATTCTGTCTTCAAATCTTTGATACAAATCATTCCTACTACTTCATCCTGGCCATCATTATCCAATGTAATACCGCGTACACCTGTTGCTGTACGTCCCATTACACGAACTGCTGCTTCATGGAAACGAATTGCACGTCCATTACGATTGGCAATGATGATTTCATTGTTTCCATTCGTCATACGAACTTCAATAACACTGTCATCTTCACGGATAGTTATGGCATTTACACCATTCTGACGAGGACGAGAATACTGTTCTAGTAATGTCTTCTTTATTACCCCTTTCTTAGTACAGAACAATACATAATGGCTATTAATAAACTCAGAATCTTCCAAACTCTTCACACGCAAGTATGCAGTTACATTATCGTCCGAGTCAATATTCAACAAATTCTGAATAGCACGTCCCTTAGAATTCTTCGTTCCCTCAGGTATTTCATATACTTTCAGCCAATAGCACTTGCCTTTTTGTGTAAAGAACATCATCGTATTGTGCATGGTAGCAGGATAAATATGTTCTACAAAGTCTTCATCACGGGTCTCCGTACCTTTCGAACCTACACCACCACGATTTTGTGCACGGAATTCAGTCAACGGAGTACGTTTGATATAACCCATATGAGAAATTGTAATAATCATCTGATCATCTGCATAGAAGTCTTCCGGATTGAACTCTTCTGAAGAATAAACGATTTCAGAACGACGTTCATCTCCATATTTCGTTTTAACTTCCAACAATTCATCTTTCATTACCTGACGGCATACTTCATCATCAGCCAAAATACTTTCCAAATAAGCTATCTGCTTCATTATTTCTTCGTATTCCGCATGAAGCTGATCCTGCATCAGACCTGTCAATTGACGCAAACGCATTTCTACAATTGCGCGAGACTGAATTTCTGTCAGGTTGAATCGCTCAATCAAGCCTGCTATAGCGTCATTAGGAGTTTTTGCTGCACGAATGATACGAATTACTTCATCAATATTATCCGAAGCGATAATCAAACCTTCAAGAATGTGCGCGCGTTCTTTCGCTTTACGAAGATCGAACTGAGTACGACGAATAACAACTTCGTGTCTATGTTCGATGAAATATTTAATTAAATCTCTCAGATTCAACGTCTTTGGACGTCCATGAACCAAAGCAACATTATTTACGCCAAAAGATGTCTGCAAAGCTGTCATTTTATAGAGTTTGTTCAACACTACACTTGCATTTGCATCCCGTTTGATATCAATAACGATGCGCATACCTTCACGGTCGGACTCGTCGTTGGCATTTGAT
>OHMW01001410.1_pt1 | contig 11606 bp, 8 predicted proteins | sample 1569391 | NCBI WGS metagenome assembly OHMW01 (sample SAMEA3879557, study PRJEB24766) | human gut metagenome | biome: human-associated habitat; feature: feces | place: USA | collected 1985/1987 | reverse complement strand
AATAAAATTTTTAGCTTTCCTTTGAAAGTTCTCGTGAATTTCTATGGCTATTTGAAAGTAACATTTTTAAGTCATTTTTATTGATGCCCATGTATTTACATATTTTAAACTCACTTATGCCGTCTGATAACATTTCTTGAGCTGCTTTTCTATTCCTTTCATACGCTTCCAGTTTGTCAAAAATGGCATCTGTTAGAAAATCTATCCATTCGAAAAAGACCTTTTCCCCTTCTTGGGTACTAAAATCTATTGTACAGGTTTTCGCACACCTCCTATGAAGTATCAGATAATAAATTCCTCCAATCAGATTCGCCATAATAGCTTTAATATTGATTTTCGCCGGTTTAAACAGATTGTCATAAAACGCAATCAAATTTAGATTCATAATATCCCGTGTTTCTGCTGTTCTCTTTGTCGTTTCATTGATAACCGACATTTCATAAAGTAACAACTTTTGCATTACAGTGTTATCAGACAAGTTCCTATAAAGGGTCTTGAATGTTTCCGCAAAAAACTTTTTAGGTCCCAATATGTTCAGGCTGGAAACGTCAATAGCATCATTGATCCAGAAATCATACTGCTTGGCAAGCCTGTCGTAAAGATTGTCCATCGAGCCGTATCTTCTATAAAACACATTAGCTTCTATGTTTGCAGCTTTCATCAATGCACTCAAATTGACATTACCAAAACCGTATTCAGCTACAAGCTTTTCAAGTTCGGATATTACCTCCTTGTCTATTTGTTCATTTGTCCTCCTATTTCGAGCTTTCTTTTCTTTCTGTTTCACTATTATATAGTATGTTATAAAAATAAATCTGCAAAAATCAGTAAATGGTAGTCGGGGTTGACGTCCATGTGACGACAGCTCCCCCTTTCAATCCCATCCACCCTTACATAGGTATGGTGATGGACCCCGCCGACTACATACCGTTCCTCGGCACGAACGTGAGCGTGAACGGGCTGAAGCGCGGCGTTTCGGACACCGGTGGCATGATTATCCCCCTGATGCACATCCCGCTTGCCGGACCTTTCGCCATGGCTTCGATGATCGGGCACGAGAGCATGAACTTCTTCGCCTCGCAGACCGTGTTCTGCGACGGCAGCCGCATGAGTCCGAAGGGTCACATGGTGATGACGTGCAACGACGTGGGCATACCGCTGTCGGCATCATTCAGTAAAAAAGGGAAAAAGACCAAACTTATACCGAGCCTTTTCGCCCCGACCTCCTTTTCCCTCCCTGTCCCCACGGGCAAGCCCGTCATGGTGGGCGGCCCCTATGTCCCCGACTGGGGCGGAATGCTGACGGGACTCGCGGCGAGCATAGGGTTCAGCTCCCTGATGAAGCTCGGAGGCAAGGGACTTGGCAAGGCACTAAAGACATTCAACCACAAAGTTCTCAAGAATACCAACATACAGAAGCGTTTCCCCTCGACGAAGAAGCTGAGCGCATACTTGTGCAAAAATGGCTTCGAGCCTGTGAACCTCGTTAACGGAATTGTGGTTTACGAGGGCACGGACTTCAGCTTCCCGTCACCGCTTCCGCTGGAATGGAGCCGGGCATGGTACTCCGATTCGGAGTACGAGGGCTGGCTGGGCCATGGCGTACACTGCTGCTATGACCGCACGGTGGAAAGTTTCGAGGACGAGGGCGTGACGATGCTCCGCATGGAGGACGGCCGTGCTGTCGCTTTCCCGCCGATAGCACCGGGCGGCGAGTTCTACATGCGCACGGAACGCACGACGCTGCGCCGCACCGAAAAAGGCTACGAGGCATACAGCCATGACAGCCTGCTCACATACCGTTTCGACATGCGGGACGGCGGTGCGTGGCGCATGACGCGCATAGAAAACCCCGACGGGCTTCATATACAGCTCCGTTTCAGCAACGGCAGGTTCTCCGGAGTGAGCGACCCCGCCGGACGCACGGTACACGCCGCCACCGACACGAAGGGACGCGTCACGAGCCTGTCGTTCGTCACCGGCAAGGGAGAAGAGCGTCTGGTGTCGTACACCTACGACGAATCCGGCAACATGACGGGCATCACCGACGCCATGGACAAGACCACGGAGATGTCGTATAGCGGCCACCTGATGACGGAGAAGACCGACCGCAACGGCGACACCTACCGCTGGGAATACGACAGCAAGGGACGGTGCGTCCATACCTACGGCACGGACGGCATGATGGAGGGACGTATCGAGTACCACCCGTCCGAAGGCTACAACCTCGTGACCGACTCCACGGGCGGCACGACCACCTACCGATATACTCCCGACCAGCTTGTGACCTCCGAGATCGACCCGCTCGGCAACGAGACGCGCCACAGCTACACGGACTTCATGGAGCCTTACCGCACCATCGACCCCGAGGGCGGCGTCACGGAGTTCACCTACGACAGCCACGGCCAGCCCGTGGGCGTCGGCAAGGGATACCGCCGCTCCGAACTGTCCTACGACGGCTCGCTGAACCTCGTGTCATGGCACGAGGACGGAAGGCTGCTCGGCGGCTGGAAGCATGATGCCAGGGGCAGGCTCATCGAGCGAAGCTCTCCCGGCAACCGCACGGAGTTCTACGTGTATGACGCCCTGGACCGCCTGCGGCGCATAGACGCCCGTGACGGTAACGTCATACACCTCGGCTACGACAGCTATGACAGCATCACGGAGGCGCGTGACGCGCGACGCCATGTCCGCATGGGCTACAACTCCGTAGGAAGCATGACATGGCGCGAGGAAGGCGGGAACAGGGTGAGCTTCCGCTACGACGGGATGGACCGCCTGCGCGAGGTGGTCAACGAGGCCGGTGCCGGGTATGTCTTCAGGCGCGACCTTGCGGGCAACATATCGTCGGAAAAGGACTACGGCGGCATAGAGCGCATATACCACAGGGACGGTTGCGGACGTGTGACACGCATAGATCGTCCCGGGGGGCGCAGCACCGCCTACACATACGACACCATGGGACGCGTGCTCGCAGCCGAGTACCACGACGGCACGAAAGAGGAATACGGCTACGACAGGAACGGGCTGATGGCCACCGCCGACAACGGTGAGGCGCGCATGGTGTTCGAACGCGACCCGATGGGGCGTGTGACAAAGGAGACGATGGGGCTTCCCGGAGGTGACAGGTTCATGGAGGTCATGTCGGTGGAGTCGGAATACAACGCATACGGCGAGCGCACCCGTGTGGGAAGCTCACTGGGAGCCGACACGGAGCTGTCATATGACAGGCTCGGACTTGTCGAAAGGATAAAGGCCACCGTCGGGAAACCGGAAGCGGATGAAGCGTCCGCATACGGCGACGCCGGAGGGGACGTCCGGCCATGGGAAAGCACCATAGGCAGGGACGATGCCGGGCGTGAGGTGGAGCGTTTCGCAACAGGAGGGATAAGGATCACCACGGACTACAACGACATGGGGCTTGTCCGCTCGCGCCACGTGCGTTCGGGCAACCGCCACACGGGTTGGAGAAGCTACCGCTGGGACGTGGGCGCGAGGCTGATGTCGATGCGCGGCAACCTGTCACCGGAGCCGGTCATCTTCGACTACGACTCGATGTGCAACCTCGTCAGGGGCGACTACTCCATGCACGAGAGCGTCTTCCGCACCCCCGACAAGGTGGGCAACCTGTACCGGGAGGACGGATGCAAGGGGCGCGAGTATGACCGTGGCGGACGGCTGCTGTGGGACGGCGAGTACCATTACCGCTACGACTGCGAGGGCAACCTCGTACACAAGAGCCGCAGGGATGTGTCCGTTCCGGAAAACGGGAATACCGGAAAGAAGGGATGGCTCGGTATGCTGTTCTCTGCGGATGATGCCGACAACAAGGGCAACAGCCGTGAGACCGACCCGTTCGCCTGCTGGCAGCCGGGTGACACCTGCTACGAGTGGCAGGCCAACGGTATGCTTGCCGGGGTGAGGACTCCCGACGGCAGGACGGTCACGTTCGGCTATGACGCCCTCGGCAGACGGGTGTCAAAGAGGACGGGCGACACCGTACACCGTTTCGGGTGGGACGGCAACGTGGTGCTGCACGAATGGGATACCGACGAAGCCCTGAGACCGAGGCTCGTCACGGACGAGACCGGGCGCGAGGAATACGACGGAATGGAGAAGCCGGCCAACCTCGTTACATGGGTGTATGACGGAACATCGTTCACGCCTGTGGCGAAGGTCACGGGCGGGGAACGCTACACGATAGTGCATGATTACCTCGGTACGCCGACGCAGGCATACGACAGCAAGGGAGAACTTGTCTGGGAGATGCTGCTGGATGTGTACGGCAAGGTGAAGGAATGCCATGGGGACCGAACGCTCGTACCGTTCCGCTATCAGGGACAGTACGAGGATGGAGAAACAGGACTGTATTACAACAGGTGCAGGTATTATGATCCAAAAACAGGAAACTACATCAGCCAAGACCCCATAGGTTTGGCGGGTGGTAATCCTACGCTATACGGATATGTTTTCGACCCCAATACACAGATAGACCCGTTGGGATTGGAGTGCGGATATAACAAAAAGAAATTACCAGAACTTCCAGACACATTTGCAAGAGAGTTTGAAACCTTGAGAATAAAGAAAATAAAAAAAGGAGCTAAACTATATAGGTCACCATGGATACCTGAAGAAACACCTGATAATGCGGGTAAGTGGTTCGGGACAAGAAAGACGGTAACTGCAAAAGGAACAGACTCAATGTATCAAATTGAAAAATGGGGTAATCCCAACAAAATACAGAGGGTTTATGAGGTTACAGATGATATATATGTCTATTATGGAAAAGTAAAAGGAGGTACAGGTTATCAAGTTTTATTGCCTAAAGATGTTAGTCCCTCCGATGTTTTAATTTATAAAAATGAACATATATTGCAATGATGAAAAATAATATAATAAATATCCTAACCGAAATAATCGATCTGCTTAATCGAACAAATTGGATTAAACAGGCAGAATGGTACAACAGCAAACTTGAATTAATAAAAAAAACGGGTGAAAAGACTCCTGAATTTAGCCATTTATTAGAAGATTTAGATAAATCTATTTCTGGAATGGGGTCATTTTCAGATTTGCCAATGAAAAAAGAATATAGTGATATTCAATGGGATTTGTCCATCAAGTTAGGTGAAATAATAAAGGAATACTTTAATAATTTATTAAAATGAAATAAGAACCGCTTCAAATGAGGCGGTTCTTTATTGTAAAATCCTGATTATTGGGTTAAATTAAAAAAGTTATCAACAGGTCTTTTGTTTGTTTTCCCTCTTTTCTTCTGATGGTTTTAAGGGATTTTTTGGTTCTATAAACGGAATTTTATTTCATTGAAAAAACATGTCAAAACAGCATTCTGTTTTTATAGGGTTGCTACATTCCCTTTTATCCGATTACAGGAAAGCCCCGATAAAGAAGGTCCCTCTATTCCTGCGGAGCATGAAAGAAAGTAATCCCCTTGTTTTCAAGTCGTTTTAAATTACTACCTTTGCGTACAAATTATTGGAATGACATGGTGACAAATGGAGAAATAACAAAAGGAATCAGTACCCTTTACGACACGATTAACCAAATAATCGAAGAGGCACGTGCTGCGGTTTACCGTACCGCCAATATTACGATGGTCAGGGCATACTGGCATATCGGCAGAGTAATCGTCGAAGATGAACAAAAGGGAAAAGAAAGGGCGGAATATGGCAAACAGGTTCTCAAACAATTATCCCAAAAACTGACTAAAAAACATGGCCGTGGCTTTGATGAAAGTAACCTGCGCCACATGCGTAACTTTTACCTCGTTTATCCAAAATGTGACGCACTGCGTCCTGAATTGAGTTGGACACATTACCGCCTGCTTTTAAAAGTAGGGAACGAGCAGGCAAGGTTGTTTTACATGCAGGAAACCATAGATTGCAACTGGAGTACGAGAACGCTTGAACGGCAAATCGGCAACCTCTATTACGAACGGATGCTTATGAGCCACAATACCCAAATAGTCAAGGATGAAGCTGCTGAAAAAGAAATCAGGCAAGAGCCGAAAGACATCATCAAAGACCCTTATGTACTGGAATTTTTAGGCTTAAAGGATAATACGGACTTTAGGGAGAATGAACTGGAACAGGCAATTATAGATAAGTTGCAGAACTTCTTGCAGGAATTAGGCAAGGGCTTCGCTTTTGTGGGTCGCCAGTACCGACTTACCACCGACACGGGCAAACACTTTTATGCGGACTTGGTATTTTATAACTATATACTCAAATTCTTTTTAATCATAGACTTGAAAGCCGAACCGCTTACCCATCAGGACATCGGTCAGATGGATATGTATGTACGCTATTTTGAGGACAAGATGCGGCAGGAAACCGATAATCCGACAATCGGGCTTATCCTGTGTACCGAAAAAGACAAGACCATTGTAAAATATAGCCTGCTCAATGACAGCAACCAGATTTTTGCGTCCAAATACATGCTTTATCTGCCGACAGAACAGGAACTCAAAAAAGAGATAGAACGGCAGCGGGTACAGATAGAACAGGAAAGGAAACTGAATCAATAAAGAGCAAAACTCCTTGTCTTGCAGAAAAGAAAGCCCCCAAATAGAATTAGCCATGCAAGAACATACCCTAATGAACCATGGATAGGGCATGTTCTTTTTGACTATCTGTAACGTATGAAAGCCCCCAAGCAAGAAAATAGAATCAGTAAATTTAAAAGTGTCAGTTTTTGGCAGGGGTAATCTCTATTTATCCCCTCCTTTTGATGTCACGCATTTTTGTTAAAAGAAATACTTCTTGTACTTATCCTTATAGACCGATCCCTGAGTTGTTCAATAGCTTCATATCTGTTCTCTCCCTTGAATAGACTGAATAAAGAAAGCCCCAATCATCAGACTAAAAAAAGAAAGAGAAAAACGGACAAATATACATGAAAAACAAAGCATGACCCAATCCCTTAAAACTATCGGAAGAAAAGAGGGAAATGGTTGTCAGTCATCCCTTTGTGTTAATAACTTCATTTTCATTTCTCGTATAATCTGTGTTATTTCGTGCCTGACATTTAAACAATTACAGCATGAAGAATTTACAGATTACAAACTCCCGTTTCATCACCTATACAGATGACCTGTTAACGGTTGATGTGCTGGGCGGAGTGGATTTATCACAAGTGGAACGCATGGTTTGCACGCTCCGCATCACGTACAATGACTATCCGCCACAGCGCACCACATTGGATTTATACAATGACAACCAAACCGACAAGCTTCAAAGAACCCTTTGTGACAAATGGGGGCTGAAACTCCTCGAAGCCAGCCGCAGCCTTTCCACCCTTACCTTGCAGTTGGAGGAATACCGCCTGCAACAGTTGCGTTACACGGGCAAAGTCCCGCAACAGGCTTTTTCTCCGAGCGAGGAAGACAAACGCAGGGCAGTACATTTTCTTTCGGAAAAGAACCTGTCGGGCAGTCTGACAGAGCAACTGAACACCATCGGCATTTTGGGTGAAGACCGTAATGCCCTTATCCTGTTCTTGGCGTTGGCGTCGCACAAGTCGGCCAATCCCTTTTCGGTTTTGTGTCTGGCAAAATCGGGTATCGGCAAAAGTTATATCCTGCAAAAGCTCTCGGAGTGTATGCCCGACGGCTCGTTCTCGTTCCACAGCCGTATATCGGCAAACGCCCTGTACTACTTCGACAGCGGGGATATTAACGGCAAAGTCCTTTTTGTCGAGGATTTGGAATGGACTACACAGATGTTGCAACCGTTGGCAACGCTCCAAACGCAGGGACGGTTGGTAAATACACGTGCCACCAAGGACAAAGACGGGATGCTGCACTCCACGACCTTTGAAGTGGTTGCCAGACTCTGTCTGATAGCCTGTGCCTACTCCGACAAGAATTTTGAGGAGCTCGGTCTGCCGTTCCTGTGCCTGCACCTGAACCACAGTCCCGCCCAAGACCTTGCCGTTATGGAGTATCAGAAGAAGTGCAGGGCGGGACAGATAAGAACCGAAGATATTGCCCGAGCCCAGCACCTTTTAAAATGCGTGATTGCCTCGCTGCAAAACATCAGTGTTGTCAATCCGTATGCCACATTGATAAACCTGCCTCAAGATATAGCCTATCCCCGCAAATCGCTGTTGCTGCTCCTTAACTTTATCGAAGCGATCACTTTCTTTTTCCAATACCAAAGGGAACGGCTGACCGACACCGATACGGGAGAGATATTTATCCGCACCCATCCGCAGGATATTGAAATGGCGTTTGCCCTGCTCAAAAACACGCTGTTCAGGCGGGCTGATGAACTGAGCACGTCCGTAAGAGGCTTTTACAAGTGGCTTACGGAGTATCTGCAACAGGCAAAGACCACACAGTTCACCGCTTTGGATATACGCAAGACCAAACCGATACATCCCCGCACGCTGAACCGTTATTTGCAGGAGTTAAAGCTGTTTTCATACATCCAAGTGGCAGGCGGAAACAAACACAGGGAGGGATTTATTTACAAACTTACGGACTTCGGAAATCAAAAGGAGGTGCAGGGACGTATCGAACAGGAGATGCAAGCCACTTTAAAAGATGTCTGGAATGCTTACCGTAAAGAGCAGAATCCGCCGACAGAACCCGAGCAAAAAGCAGAATCCGAACAAGAACCGTCAACGGGATTAAGTGCGGAATCACCGCAAAAGCCCTCAAAGCGTAAACGCATTGACGACAAAGAGGAATATACCCTTAAATTGCTTTTGGAACTTGAAGCCCGAAGCCCTGACCGGGAATATATTCCAGCCGATTTTACCACCCTGACAGGCAGAAGTCAAATCACCGAAGCCCGCTATTTAAAACGTCTTTGGCAGCAGGGAAAACTCAAACGGGAATGGAAAAACCGACAGTATTATTATACCCTCGCTGCGACAGGCAGTAAGACAGTAAGCCAATCCCCGATGACCGACCCGCAAACCGTTTTATAACAAGCCTTTGGGAGTAGGACGACGCAAAAAAAGAAATTTATGAATGAAAAGATGCAACCCAAGAGAATGGAAGATTTTAAAAACTATTTACAGCAGCAAGACAAAAGCCCTGTAACGATAAAAGAATACGCAAGACAAGTCAGTCTTTTTATATCGTGGTACGGCGACCAAGATACGATAAACGTACAGAAGAAAGACATTTTAAACTATTTAAGCTACCTAAAACACCATAAGAACCATCAAGCCGTAAGCAGTAATCACGGACTTATCGCCCTGCGACATTACTTTGACTGTCTTGTCGGGCAGGGGATTATCTGTCTTAATCCCACCGCACTCATCAAACTGCGGGGAATTAAAAAACGGCGTTTGCATTACATCTACACTCCTGAAGAACTGACCGAACTTGCCGACAGCTATTATCAGCTCTATGTAAAAGCGGCGGAAGAAAAATCCTTGTCGGGCATACGTCCAACCCTTTATAAAGAGAGCTGTCACACCAAGACCCGTAACCATGTGATGTTGCTGTTCTTTATACATCAAGGCTTGACCACAAGGGAAGTGTTACATCTACAAACCGAAGATATAGACCTGTACAAAGCCACCGTAACGGTACAGACCACCACCAGAGGCAGGGACAGAACCCTGCCGTTGCACGCCACGCAAACAGGTATGTTAATACACTACATAAACGAAGTACGCCCCCTGCTGACAAACAAAACACAAAACAACACGTTGTTCTTGCCTGTCCGACAGGGGAACGGTGAAAAGCACGCCGCACGGGCGTTGATACAACTTACGACAGCCCTCAAATGTATAGACCGCCACTTTGCCACCCTCGCACAGATAAGGGCTTCGATTATCACGTATTGGATAAAAACATACGGCTTGCGTAAAGCTCAATATATGGCGGGGCATAAAAGTATCGTCAGCACGGAGGAGTACCTGCCCAACCACATCGAAGACCTTGCCGATGACATAACAAAGTTTAATCCGTTCTAAAACAATGAACACGCATTTTAAGGCAATACACGAACAGTACGTTTTTTGGTTGGAGACGTTGGGATTTACCCCCGAAACGGTCTGTAACTACGGTTATAGGGTAACGGATTTTTTTCTGTGGCTCGAAAGCAAAGACATTACCCACATTGTTCAAGTCGAACAAAAGCATATCAACGATTTTTTTGACTGCCAACAGACCCGCCCCAATACCAAGTTTAAGGGCAGAACGTTGAGTGCTTCCTATCTGAACGATTATTTTACCGCCACAGACAAGTTATGCGAGTTCCTGCACCAAATGGGGGCACGGACATCACTTGTTCCTGCCAACCGCCGTATCGCCATGGACGAATCCCAAAGGATACGCCGAATAGAGCCTTTTACGGTGGAAGAAATAAAAATACTGCAAGAGGCTATCAACCACCTGTACCCGCATTTAGACCACGAACACAGGCAACTCAAACAGGAGCAGTTGAAGTTGGTTTTTGTACTTTTCTACGCCTGCGGATTGCGTTTAAGCGAGGGATATAACCTTACGCCCGCAGAAATAGACTTCAATAGAAAAACGATTTTTATACGGCAGGGCAAAGGCTACAAGGACAGGATAGTACCGATGAGCGACAATGTGTACAAAGCCTTGCAGCACTATATTTACAACTTCCGCAATCAAATCAGGTGCGGGCATGACCGCCTTTTTGTGCAGAAGAAAATAACCCTGTCGGTGGATTTGCACTATTTACATCAGCAATGCGATAACGAAGAGATTAAACGCAAGCGGCTACACTTCCATGTTTTACGCCACTCCATAGCTACACATCTGTTACAGAACGGCATGAGCGTGGAGAATATCGCTCGATTTTTGGGACACGGCTGTTTGGAAAGCACACAGATTTATACGCATATCATAAACCGATAATCCGACTTTTTTATTACCTTTGTCCGCAGGAAGCTGTTTTGGGCTTTTTGCGGATTTTTTGTGTTCTTTGAGTTTGTTTTGGACTGTGAGGCAGTGCGGGAACTGTTTTTTTTATCTCTGACCTTAAAGTTTTGAGAGTTTAAAGAACGGAAGTATAAGGAGTTCAGGTACTACTCTCCGGGTATGGGGATGTATATTTCTTCTGATCCCATTGGATTGGCAGGAAATAATCCTACTCTCTATGGGTATGTCGAAGATGTCAATATATGGCTTGATTCGTGGGGATTAACAAAATATGTTGTATATCAAGCACCAGAGTTAGATAGTGTGGGAAATCCAACGGGGAATATATATACAGGAAGAACAAGAGGTTCTGATGAAATGTCCACACAACAAATTTTAAATAAAAGAAAATCTAATCATCATAGAAATTTGGGAGAACTGGTACCTGTTTTTGAAACTAATAGTTATGAAGCCGTAAGAGGTGGAGAACATTATTATATAACTGAAACTCGTAAATCAGGAAAAGCGGCGGATCAAATTAATGGTATTGCAAATAGGAACTTTGGTAAGAATGGTAAGAAGCTTAAAGGTGATATATATATGGATGCCTTTTATTCTGAAAATCCATCTTTAAGACCTAATTCTTGTAATTAAATATTGTAGTAATTAAAATGTTATAATATAATATGATGAAAAAGTCAGAATACGGAAATATATATGAGATATTATTGTCTAA
>OHMW01001394.1_pt1 | contig 11693 bp, 9 predicted proteins | sample 1569391 | NCBI WGS metagenome assembly OHMW01 (sample SAMEA3879557, study PRJEB24766) | human gut metagenome | biome: human-associated habitat; feature: feces | place: USA | collected 1985/1987 | reverse complement strand
ACAGCTTCCTGGAGCCCAACCACGACGGCACCGCCATTACCAAGTTTACGGGCAAGAACCTCATCCAGGGCGAGCCCGATGCCTCCAGCTTCCCCAACGGCGGCCTGCGCGCCACCTTCGAGGCCCGTGGCTACACCGCTTGGGATCCCACTAGCCCCGCCTTTATCAAGGACGACGTCCTGTGCATCCCCACGGCTTTCTGCTCCTACACGGGCGAGGCCCTGGACAAGAAGACCCCGCTGCTGCGCTCCATGACCGCGCTCTCGCGTGAGTCCAAGCGCGTTTTGGCGCTGTTCGGTAAGACCCCCAAGAAGGTCGTTCCTTCCGTGGGCGACGAGCAGGAGTACTTCCTGATCAAGAAGGACGCCTACCGCAAGCGCAAGGACCTGGTCATTACCGGCCGCACCCTCTTTGGCGCCGCTCCCTGCAAGGGCCAGGAGCTCGAGGAGCACTACTTTGGCGCTATCCGCCCCACCGTCTCGGCCTATATGAAGGATCTGGACGATGAGCTGTGGGCGCTTGGCATTCCCGCCAAGACCAAGCACAACGAGGTTGCTCCCTGCCAGCATGAGCTTGCCCCCGTCTATGGCGAAGTCAACGAGGCCATCGACCAGAATCTGGTCATGATGGAGAAGATGAAGCTCATCGCCTCCCGCCACGACTTGGTCTGCCTGCTGCACGAGAAGCCCTTCGAGGGCATCAATGGTTCGGGCAAGCACAACAACTGGTCGCTTGGCACCGAGTCCGAGAACCTGCTCGATCCAGGTGACACCCCGCTCGACAACCTGCAGTTCATCGTCTTCCTCACCGCGGTGATCGAGGCCGTCGATAACTATCAGGAGCTCCTGCGTGCCTCCGTTGCCTCGGCCGGCAACGATCATCGTCTGGGCGCCAACGAGGCTCCTCCGGCGATTATGTCCATCTTCCTGGGCGACCAGCTTACCGAGGTCGTCGAGAAGATCATCGATGGCAAGGCTTCCGTCCATGCCACGCGCGGCGTGCTCGACCTAGGCGCCGATACTCTGCCCAAGTTGATGCAGGACAACACCGACCGCAACCGCACCTCCCCGTTCGCCTTCACCGGCAACAAGTTCGAGTTCCGTGCCTGCGGCTCCGAGCAGAACGTCTCCGACTCCAACCTGGTGCTCGATGCCGCCGTGGCCAAGTCGCTCAAGTCCTTCGCCGACGCACTCGAGGGTACGCCCGAGGATAAGTTCCAGGACGCCGCGCTCGAGTACTGCAAGAAGGTCCTGACCGACCACCAGCGCATCCTGTTCTCCGGTGACGGCTACTCCGACGAGTGGCCCGTTGAGGCCGAGAAGCGTGGTCTTGCCAACAACAAGACCACGGCCGACGCCCTGCCCGCCTTTGTTTCCGATAAGGCCATTGCGCTCTTTGAGGAGACGGGCGTCCTGACCAAGGCCGAGGCTCAGTGCCGTTACGACTGCAAGCTCGAGAAGTACAACAAGCTCATGAACATCGAGGCTACCACGATGGTTCGCGAGGCGCGTCGTACCTATCGCCCGGTCATTACCGCCTATGCCACCAAGGTCGCTAAGGGCCTTGAGACTATTCGTGCTGCCGGTGCTGAGGCCGCCATGCAGTGCGAGCAGAACACGCTCAACAAGCTCTGCAACGGCATCACCGCTATCAACGACTCCATCAAGGCGCTTGACGCCGTGCATCAGAAGGCTGAGGCCCTCGATGGCCAGGAGCAGGCCAATGTGTATGCACACGAGGTCGTTCCCGCTATGGACACGCTGCGCGCCGCCGTGGATGCCATGGAGGAGATTGTGGCCGCCGACTACTGGCCGGTTCCGACCTACGACGACATCCTGTTCTACGTGTAGAATGTAACTGACATATCGTCACGGTATTGAGCCGGGGTCCGCATCATGTGGGCCCCGGTTTTTGTTTGCGAAGGACGCTTTGAAGCCCGTTTTGCAACTGATTCACCCACGCAATAAGAGGTCGTGGGCAAAAAACGTCAAATATGAGTACTGTCACAAGTCCCGTAGCATTATCTTTTTGCAAAATATGCAGTGTTACGCAACATATGTTCAAGAACATAGCTAATAAACGCCTGCAATCCTTCCGCCGTAGGACCCCTGGCGTTGAAATCGCCTTCTGATGGCATGAAATCGCTGCCACTAAATTGGTAACAGTACTCATATTTGCTATTTTTTGGCCACGGCGCCCTAAGACGGGTGTGTTGGGGCTTTCCATAGGGGAGCGACGGGCTCAATCAGAGCACGTGCGGCCCGTCCTGACCTGCGAAATCTGTACTCGCGATGCGAATGACGCCCCTAACCTTAAACTTTAGCTTGAACTTAGCTATAATGCGCTTCGTTCCTACCAGGCTGTGGTTGCGGACGGACGAAATGCCCGTCCTAGTCCAAGACAGACGCGGTCAAAGGGATCCACGTAAGCGACCGCGTGCGCGCGGCGCGATCATGGCGCGTCCTAGATGTAAGCCGCACCGTCCGTTCTACTTTCTTTGGGGCAATACCGCCTCGCGGGCGAGCGGGTCAGTCGTGAAGGTGGCTGCGGCCTCCCGAGCAAACACCCCGGTGCGCAAGTGTGGGGTCAAATACCAGGTCAGCTGGTGGGAACAATCTGATATTCCGCGCAACGCACGGATCGTATACGACACAGAAGGCAGGGTAGTGGACATGGTGAGGGGCAGCTTGATGCACGCGGCTCGGTTAGGTGCTGGGACCGCAGCGGTCATCGCCGTTTTGGGCCTGAGCGGATGCGCGTTCAACCCGCTGTCTACGTTCACGACTCCCACGATCGACCAGATCGAGTACGAGACCGTCACGCCCACGGTGTCGGATGATGCCCTGGTCACTCCCGGTACCCTGACGGTTGCCCTCGATACCTCCGATGCGCCGCAGGCCATGCAGGGCGCCGACGGCGAGCTCACGGGGTATGCAGTCGACGCTGCCCGCGCCCTCGCAAGCCGCATGGGCCTTAAGGTCACCTTTGTCGATGCGTCCTCGGCAGGTTCCGCGCTCGGCGACAAAAAGGCCGATATCTTTATCGGTGAGATTGACTCCACGGACGGGGACATTAGCTCGCTCGGCACCTGCCTGTACGACGCCGCTTCCGTGTTCGGTAGAACCAGCGATGGTGGGTCGCTAAACGTTTCCACCGATACCCTTAACACGTCTACTCTGGGTGTCCAGATGTCCTCGGCCTCGCAGGAGGCGCTTGCTAAGCAGAGCATCACCGCCAACCAAAAGACCTACCCCAACATCAACGAGTGCTTTGAGGCGCTCGAGTCCGGCGAAGTCGACTATGTGATCTGCGACTCCACGGCCGGCGGCTACCTTGCACGCCTGATGAGCGAGATCTCCTATGTCGGTGCGCTCGAGGCACCCTCGACGCTTGGTGTTGCGGGCCTCTCGTCCAATGACGAACTGTGCCGTGCCGTGAGCGATGCCCTTGACGCCATCACGGTCGACGGTACGCTCGAGGCAGTCCACTGCGTCTGGTATGGCACGATGCCCTACGACCTCACCACTAAGACAGTATCTGGTGTCAACCTTCAGTCGTCTGGCTCCGCATCCTCCGGCAGCGAGTCCTCCGATTCCAACAATGAGACCGCATCCTCCGAAGACAAATCGTCCAGCCAGGAAGACACCATCACCGACGACGACATTAACAAGCTCAACAGCTAGTTATTGCTAGGGGTGGTGTCTCCTATATCCTAGGAAGGACGCCTCTTCACGGTTTCAACACGCATTGCCGGGCTCCTCCACCAGGGGAGCCCGGCTTTTTCATTTTTATAAAACCAGCAGGTCAAAGCCAATTTCTAGGGCCAAAACAGATGCCTCTGGCGTCCTCCTATAGCGCACTTTGCCACGGAAAAGTGCGAGACTTCGGTATGCGGTATCAAGCAATCGTTATTCGGGTCTTTGGGAATCCGCGTGATTAAATGCACGGCAATGGGTACATAGCCAGTACAGTAAGTCCCCGAGGCAGATTGGAGCCACGTATGGATATCAAGGTTTCTGGACGCAAGACGACGGTAACCGATGCTCTGCGTGCGCATGTGGATGAGAAGATCGGCGAGGCGCTCAAGGTTTTCGATATCGAGCCCATGACGGTCGACGTTGTACTTCGCTATGAGAAGAACCCCTCGAACCCCAACCCGGCAATCGTCGAGGTTACGGTTCGTGCCCGCGGTTCGGTGATTCGCGTTGCCGAGCATGGTGCAGATATGTACGCCGCTATTGACCTTTCCGCCGATAAGGTCACCCGCCAGCTGCGCAAGTTCAAGACCAAGGTCGTGGACAACCGCCAAGGCGGTGCCAGCGCCGCGGATGTCGCACCGGTCGAGCGCGTTGAGGATCTGGCCGACCTGCTGCTGCCCGAGGAGGAGGACGACCTGCTCGTCCGCGAGAAGGTCATCGACGTCACCCCGATGACTGAGGAGCAGGCGCTGGTGCAGACCGATCTGCTGGGCCATGACTTCTACGTGTTCGAGAACGCGACGACTGGCCTCATCAATGTGGTGTATCACCGTAAGAATGGTGGATATGGCATCATCAAGCCCCGTATCGAAACACTTGACGAGTAAAATACGTTAACTTGCATGAGTTAACGGTTGGCGGCCATCCCATGCGGGTGGCCGCCTTTTTACGTAAGGAGTCGCTTTGATGGACAAGGCTGCATCCGCCGGCCATTCTGACCGCTGTCGCATCGTCGTCGATACCTGCTGCGACTTTAGCCCCGAGGTCGCCGCGAACCTCGATGTCGATATCCTGGGCTTCCCCTTTATTATCGATGGCGAGGAACGCACGGACGACATCTGGTCGAGCATCACGCCTAAGGAGTTCTACGACCGCATGCGCGCTGGTGCCCGCGTGTCCACCTCGGCTGTGTCGCTCGGTCGCTATATCGAGTTTTTTACCGAGTGTGCCAAAGAGGGCACGCCCACGGTCTACCTGTGCTTTACCTCGGCGCTGTCGTCGAGCTACAACTCCGCGTGCCAGGCGGCAGATGCCGTGCGCGCCGAGTATCCCAACTTTGAGCTCTACGTGGTCGACAACGCTCTGCCCTGCGCGACCGGCGCGCTCTTGGCGCTCGAGGCCGTGCGCCAGCGTTCGGCGGGACTGACCGCCAAGCAGCTGGTCGATTGGGCAAACGAGGCAAAGACCTACGTTCACGGCTACTTTACGCTCGAGAGCTTCGACGCACTGGCCGCCGGCGGCCGCATTCCGCCCGCGGCGGCACAGCTCACGGCAAAGCTCGACGTCAAGCCCGAGCTCTCCTACGACCTGGCCGGCTCGCTGTCGCTGATCGGCGTCAACCGCGGCCGCAAGAAGGCGCTCAAGTCCATCCTCAAGTCGTTCCGCGAGAACTACGTGCCCGACCGCACCATGCCCATCGCCATCATGACGGCCGATGCCGAAAAGGACGGCGACTGGCTCGAGGCCGCCATCCGCAAGGAGGAGGGCTGCGCCGACGTCACGATCATTCGCAGCTCCGTGGGTCCCACCATTGGCTCGCACGTGGGCCCCGGCATGGTGGCCTGCGCGTTTTGGGGCAAGAACCGCGCCGACAAGGCGTCGCTTTCTGACCGCATCGCGCGCCGCGTGCGCGGCGAGTAGGCAGGCGCCGCGCCCGTTAGCGTCCGCAGCTCAAACGCTGGCGCCGAGTATTCAACCTGGTAACAACACCCAACCCAAAAGGAAAGGTTTCATGGCAAACAAGCTCTCCGTCGCATTCATCGGCACCGGAATCATGGGTGCCCCCATCGCCGGCCACATCCTGGATGCCGGCTATCCCGTCACGGTCAACAACCGCACCAAGTCCAAGGCTGCAGCGCTCGTTGAGCGCGGTGCCGTCTGGGCCGATACGCCGGCCGATGCTGCGGCTAACGCCGACGTCATCTTTACCATGGTGGGTTATCCCTCCGAGGTCGAGGAGCTCTACCTGGCGGGCGACGGCCTGCTCGCGTGCACCAAGCCGGGCGCGGTGCTGATCGACCTCACCACGAGCTCCCCCGAGCTGGCGCGCGACATTGCCGAGGCCGCCCAGGTTTCCGGCCGCATGGCGTTTGACTGCCCCGTCACCGGCGGCGAGTCGGGTGCTATCGCCGGCACGCTCACGGCTATCGTGGGCGCCACCGAGAACGACATTGCCCCGGTCCGCGATATCCTTTCCACCTTTGCGGCCAACATCTGCTGCTTCGACGGCGCCGGCAAGGGCCAGGCTGCCAAGCTCGCCAACCAGGTGTCGCTGGGCGCCTGCATGGTCGGCATGGCAGACGCCATGGCATTTGCCGAGCTGAGCGGCCTTGACCTGGAGAAGACCCGCCAGATGATCCTGGGCGGCACCGGCAAGTCCGGCGCCATGGAGAGCCTTGCCCCCAAGGCGCTCGACGGCGACTACAAGCCCGGCTTTATGGTCGAGCACTTCATCAAGGACCTGCGCTTGGCGCTCGCCTATGCCGACGATCGCGAGCTTGCGCTGCCCGGTGCCGACGTGGCCTTTACGCTCTACGACATGCTCGACGCCATCGGTGGCGCCAAGCTGGGCACCCAGGCCATCACGGTTCTCTACAAGGAGGAGGCCGACGCCATCGCCGCCGGTCTGGACTGGTCGCAGTATCGCCCCGAGGAGCATGGCGCTCACGAGGAAGGTTGCGGTTGCGGCGAGCACGGCGAGGACCATGAGTGCGGTTGTGACCATCACCACGGCGAGGACCACGAGTGCTGCGGCGGCCACGGCCATGACGACGGCCACGAGTGCTGCTGCGGCCACCATCACGGGGAGTAGCGCCTATGAGCTGGACGTTCGTGGTGCTTGCGCTGGTGCTCTTTCTCTTTGCGATTTACATCGGCTTTTTGTGCGGCCAGTGGGCGTGCGAAAAGCGCGTGATCACCAAGCGCGACTACTGGATTGCCAACTTTGCGGGTGCGGCGGCAGTCGTCCTGCTGACCTGGGTGTTCTCGCTGTTCCCGCTGGTGCAGTTTGCGCCGATCGGCTGGCTCGGCGGCTTTATCGCCGGCCTTAAGATGAGCTTTGGCGAGTCCGTCGGCCCATGGCGCAAGCACGACGAGGTCTTTAACGTCAACAAGGCACACCGCGCCGCCGCCGATGCGGGCGATGCCGAGGAACGCCGCCGTGCGCGTCGCAATGGCGCGGCCGACCGACAGCTCATCTCGGTCACCGGTGACAGCAAGGGTGCTGGCAAGCACGCTAAGAAATAGTAAGAAGAGGTAACTATGGCAGAAAACAAAGACGAACAGCTCACCGACGAGGAGCTGGCACAGCTTCAGCTGGCAGAGGAAAACGAGAACGCCGTCGACCGCCTGGTCAAGGAGCTCGGCTGCCCCACGCGCCGCATCCGCCAGTTTGCCGCCCGCGTGCTGCACCTGCTTGCCGAGCGCGATCCGCAGCGCGTCGTGCCCTGCGTGCCCGCGCTGATCGAGGCGCTCGACCGCCCCGAGGCTCAGACCCGCTGGGAGGCCCTCGATGCCCTGACGGCGCTCGTCACCACCTGCCCCGAGCAGCTGGGCGATGCCTTTGAGGGCGCCGAGACTGCACTGTTCGACGAGATCTCCTCTACGCTGCGCTATGCCGCCTTCCGCCTGCTGTGCGTGTGGGGTGCCACGAGCGTCGAGCGTTCGCGCGAGGCTTGGCCCATCCTGGACGAGGCCATCCAGTGCTACCACGGCGACCTTGAGTATCGCGACATGCTCGGTTGTCTGTACGAGTTTTGCCAGGGCGAGATCGACGCCGAGGTTGCCGAGAAGCTCGCGCTGCGCCTTAAGTTCGATGCCGAGAACGGCAAGGGTAGCTATCTCAAGGCCCGTTCGAGCGAGATTTGCGAAATGCTTGTTAAACGTTTTGGCCTGGATCTCTCCAAAAAGAAGAAGCGTGCTAGCGTAAAAAAATCTGACGACGCCGAAGACGAGGAGTAACAGATTATGGCGCACGATGTAGTCCTGATTCCCGGTGATGGCATCGGTCCCGAGATTACGCAGGCCATGCGCCGCGTGGTCGAGGCCACTGGTGTCCAGATCAACTGGAACGTCCAAGAGGCCGGCGCCGGCGTCATGGACGAGTTTGGCACGCCGCTGCCCCAGCACGTCCTCGATGCGGTCGAGCAGACCAAGGTTGCCATCAAGGGCCCCATCACCACGCCGGTCGGCACGGGTTTCCGCAGCGTTAACGTCGCCCTGCGCAAGCATTTTGACCTGTACGCCTGCGTGCGCCCCTGCCTGTCGCAGCCGGGCGACGGATCGCGCTTCCGCGACGTCGACCTGGTCATCGTGCGCGAGAACACCGAGGACCTCTACGCCGGCATCGAGTTCGATGAGGGCGCTGCCGAGGTCGAGGAGCTCTCGCAGCTTGTTGAGCGTTCGGGCCAAAAGACCTTCGCCGCCGATTCCGCGATCTCGATCAAGCCCATCTCTATCGCCAAGAGCCGCCGTATTGTGGAGTACGCCTTTGAGTATGCCCGCCGCTGCGGCCGCAAAAAGGTGACGGCCGTGCACAAGGCCAATATCATGAAGGCGACCGACGGCCTGTTCCTGCGCGTTGCGCGCGAGGTGTCCGCCAACTATCCCGATATCGAGTTCAACGACAAGATCGTCGACGCCACCTGCATGGGCCTGGTCCAGAACCCCAACGACTTCGATGTCCTGGTGCTGCCCAACCTGTACGGTGACATTGTGAGCGACCTGTGCGCCGGTCTGGTAGGTGGACTGGGTATGGCTCCGGGTTCCAACATCGGTGCCGACTGCGCCATCTTCGAGGCGACGCACGGCTCCGCGCCCGATATCGCTGGCCAGGATATCGCTAACCCCACGGCCGAGATTCTGTCCGCGGCTATGATGCTCGATCACCTGGGCGAGAACGACGCGGCCAATCGCATTCGCGCCGCCGTTTCTGCCACGCTCGACGAGGGTGAGCAGGTTACCGGCGACGTTCGTCGTGCCCAGACCGGCTCCGTTGAGGGCGCTGTGGGCACGCAGGCCTTTGCCGATGCCGTTATCGCGCACCTGGCCTAAGGTATGCACGCTGCAAACGCCTAAATAGTACTTAAGTGTTTGCGTATAACCTAAGAATCAATACGCCCGGCGCCTCGTCGGGCGTATTCTATTGGGGACTATGTTTCCTAACAAGGAGTAATTGATATGGGTCTGATTCAAAAGAAGGACGAGAAGGACGAGATCGACGGCATCCAGATCATCGAGCGCGGCGAAGGCCCCGATGGTGATGAGGAGGAGAAGATCGATCTGGTCGCCGGTACGTCTGCCGAACATATTGCCGCCGGTACGACGGCCGAGGAGGAGGACGCTCGCCTGGAGGCAAAGATCGCCGCGGACGCCGCCGACGAGAACCTCATGCCTGAGGAGCAGGACGAGGACGACGATATCCTGGGTTCCGACGAAGACGACCGCGCATCCAAGCACAAGAAGACGATGATCGCCGCCTTCGTGGTTGCAGTCGTGATCGCTGCGGTGGTCGGCTTCTTTATTGGCAATGGCGGCTTTGGCGGCAAGGGTGTCGGCTCGGCGACCCTCACCGAGGACCAGCTCGATTCGACCGTGGCAAGCTATAGCTACAACGGCAAGAAGAGCGATATCACCGCGCGCGAGGCCATCGAGAGCCAGTACAGCCTCGACACTGTCAAGGATAGCGATGGCAACTACACCGCTCCGTCCGCCGACGTTATCCTGTCCTACGTGCGCAACCAGATTCTGCTGGACGCTGCCGAGGACGAGGGCATTACCGTTTCTTCCAAGGAAATGAAGCAGTACGCCGAGGATTCCATCGGCACCTCCGACTACAAGACCATGGCCACGCAGTACGGCGTGTCCAAGGACCAGGCCAAGCAGATCGTCCGCCAGTCTGCGACGCTGCAGAAGCTCTACAAGAAGAAGGTGGGCGATAGCTCCGCAAGCATGCCGACCGCCCCGGCCGAGCCTGCTGACGGCAACGAGGAGACCGCGAGCAAGGACTACGCCGACTACATCATCAACCTTGCCGGCGATGAGTGGGATAGCTCAAAGGGCACCTGGAAGGACGCCGACAGCACCTATGCTAAGGCGTTCGCTGACGATGCCTTTACGGCTGATAGCGCTACCTACAAGCAGGCCATGACCGCCTATTACACCGCCTACCAGCAGTACTCTTCGCAGGCTTCGAGCGCCAGCTCCAAGTGGACCGAGTATGCTAACGGTCTCTACGCCAAGGCCAACATCAGCATCTATGGTCTGTTTGCATAAAGATCTGTCTGAGCCGCCGAGCGCGTAACCGAAATATCTGAATAAGCCCGCTAGAACGGATGTTGTTCTAGCGGGCTATTTGCGTTTAGGCGCTGGTGGCTAAATTATGCCTATCAATCTTTAAGTCCAAAAAGGTTATCGGCTTCATCGTCAGGCATATATTCCAGTACATCGCCCGGTTGGCAGTCGAGTGCCCGGCATATCGCGTCAAGAGTTGAAAAACGTATGGCAGAAACCTTGCCCGTCTTAATGCGCGACATATTGACCTGGGAGATACCCACGCGTTCCGCAAGCTCTTTGGATGAAATCTTGCGTTCGGCAAGCATGCGGTCGAGCCGCAGAATAATCATGGATTCCCCCTAGAGCAACTCGTCATCTTGTTTTTGCAGGATACACCCGTACTGGAAGATGCTGGCAATCAGGCTAATAATTAGGCCTGCAAAGAGCATAGAGAGGTCGAGATGCTGCCCGCCAAGTGCATCCGTAAAGCTGCCGCCAAATCCTGAGAGTATCAGCCCTGTGACTATGGCACCAAAAAGTTTCACAGCGGCGCCGCCGAAAAGGAACAAATGTCCTACTTGACGTAGTATGCGGATGCATTCGAGGTCAAAGGGCCTGCCCGCCTTTTCAATGGCGGAGAAAAACCTGTACGCGCTTAACGCGATGGCAAGCGCGAGGCATATCATCATGCCGCTCCCTATGGCAGTATGACCGTCGTGCGCGACAAGCATAAGAGGGGTCTGTTCATTGGCGCCGACGAGAGCGAGAATTGGCCCTTCGCTAGCCTCAAGCTCTACGGATTGGAGACAGAACCCTTGGGAGAGGCTAGGCAATATGAGTAGAAGTTCGATTGCAATGACTGCGAGGAGTCCCAGAGCGAGCGCCACGGTGGTGCAGATTGTGGCCCATTTGCAGTAGCGAGTGAGCTTCCTCAGTTTGGCTATTGCCTGTTCACGGTCGATGGCTTCATTCGATTTGGATACGTTCCAGCGGATCATAGCTCCTCCAACCAATGTCTTGGATGATACTTAAATCTTATAACATACTTAACGATAAACGATAAACAATTACAGAATAGAGTAAGTAATGTTTGTAAGACGAATAGCGAGAGCTTATGGCACATTCAGGGAGTGGGAGTTTGGCGCGCGGGGGGATGGACGAGTATTGAAATATCCTGCAACCGCGCAAGTGCTTCATCGGGTCTCCCCAATTCATCTAGGAAAACGGCCGTAAACGAATGCAAATAACCGGTGAACGGTCGAAAACTACCGTTCACCGATAATCTCAAAATTGGTTCTAACTGGTATTAAGTAAAAAAGACCAATTCACAAATCTTCACAATGACCTGCAATTTTTCTTTACGCTATTTTTAGCCGCCCTGCGTTGTATTGACACGAAAAGAGTTCCGATCTTTCGCCATAACATTTCGAAACGGTTTCAAAA
>OHMW01001391.1_pt1 | contig 11697 bp, 9 predicted proteins | sample 1569391 | NCBI WGS metagenome assembly OHMW01 (sample SAMEA3879557, study PRJEB24766) | human gut metagenome | biome: human-associated habitat; feature: feces | place: USA | collected 1985/1987 | reverse complement strand
CTTATTTGGCAAATTTAAACAATTATATTGAATACTTGTAATATTCTTATTGGAATCTTCCGTCAAATTACCGTTGGCATCATACGAATATTCTTTTGTCAACTTAGTGCCATCTTTGAACTCAAAACCATTGTTGTATGCAGTAGCAGTTACAGCATCGTTTACAACCTTCAGCTGATTACCAGTCAGAGTCATAGTAAGATTATCAATAAAGCCATAAGTACTTGCAGTGGTTTGCCCATATCGTTTCAAACCCAGAATATTACCATTCTTATCATAATTCGTAACTTGTTCCGTAAAACGATTCACATTCGTACCAATCGCAGAACCTTCACCATAAACGGCAGTCAGCAAACGGTTTAAACCGTCATAACTAAACTTATAGCCACGGAGCGTACTTTCATTGCCCGATTTCCAAGTCATACTACTGATATTGCCACCATAACAAGGAGTTCCGTTACCCGTATGGTAATATAGATTCTGAGTAAATTTACTACCGCTAATAGCTGTCAACCAGTTACGAATATTATAAACATAAGAGGAAGAATACACATTAGCATTATAGCTTCGCCTTTGAAGGCGACCATAACCGTCATAACTATTGTCATACAATACGATTTGAGTACCACCATTTAAGCTATAACGCACCTCCGTCAAGCGATCCGCCATATCGTAACTGTAAACATACTCTCTATTAAAAGTAGAGCCTCCATTTCCACCGTAATGGGAATAATAATGGTGCAACGATTTGCCTGTGAAACTATAAGCATAATATTCTTTCTCATAGCCCCCACGAACATTTACAGAATGACGTTGCACTAAACGTTCCTTTTGATCATAGTACATTGCAAAAACGGTATATTTTCCCGAACCGTCCAGAAGATAAGAACGACTGCCCGTCTGTAACCCGTCAGCATAATCCGAACGAGTACCATAACCAGATTTTACCTGATAAGCCAGATAGGAACTTTCCGTTGAACCCAGTGACTCCAAAAACTTGTAATCATCATAATAATTCACAAGAAGCAGCTGTAAATCAGTACCCCAAGACACAGTGGTATTCGTATAACCTATTCCTAAATAGTTTGTACCCGAATCAGTCTCTTCTGCACATATACTTTTCAACTTTTCCCTCAGCGTTGCAATAGGTGTTGTATCTGTATGCTCAAAAGAATAAAGCAGACGTCCCAGTCTATCATATTTGTGTACAGTCCAGCAATTTTTAGCTTTTTGAACCCCATTCTGTTCAAGTACCAAACGATCTGCACGATCATAAACCAGAGAGACAGGTTCACAACCCGGAAGTTTTTTCTCAATACAGCGATCACGGTCATCATATTTATAACTATATCCATAGAGCCCCAAAGACGCTACATCGATCTTTCCGTCCAATTGCGGCGGAAGAACATAACATAGAAGTCCATAATCATTGTAAACATAATAAGTGTCATGTGAAATCCCCTTGTTGCGTTGGCGTACTAAAATTGTATGTTGCTGTTTATCTGTAAAAGTCAACGTACTATCATTATCCTCACCTACTGAAAGAATTACCCGAAGCTCTCCGGCAGCATAAATAGATGGTGAACCTTGCATTATGCTATAATCAGAAGATATGGTATAGTGCCGGGCTGACAAAAGCCCGTTTGCACTCGCATCATTCACAAAATAGCCATTACGTTTCTTCTTACCCGCACTATACCAGGCATCGCCAGCACCTGTCTCAGAAAGCACCCGTTCCAAAGGAGAGTCTTCATAATCAATTTCTTTATAGGGAGAAGCATCCCCTGCGTATTTGACTGCCTGTTCAGAAAAGCCCGACACATGGCTTCCAGTACTATATATAGATTGAACCGGAATAAATTCCCTCCATTTCCGCCCATAACTGTCATATTGCACACCGGAAACCAAATCTTGCCCATTAGGCGCAAATTGTTTCAGAACCAATTGCTCTTCACGTCCTAAATCATCAAAGTACTGAATCTGATCCATACATTTGGAAGCATTTCCGGCTTCCAGATAAGTACGTATTTGCACATAGTTATTGCTTAAAGACTGTGCAGATACTTGCATCGGAAATAATCCCGAAAGCATTGTAATCAAAGATAATATTAATCGTTTCATAAGTTTTCATATTTAATCTAACGGCGCATCCAACACATAGGGATATTGAAAAGTGACACCATTAGTCGCTTTATTCATTACAATCCGACAGCATTTATCACCTTGGTTATACACTATGTAAATCCGCGATTTTCCTTTTGGGAATTTGACGGTAACAAAGTCTGCACCATTACCATATCGGACAAATTTATTATTATTGTTATAATCGTTTATATAAAAAGCAATCCCCTTGTACGTGTTCGTCTGATATTCCAACACAAATGTGATGTCCGTTTCACAAGGACAATCAATGTACGCCTCAGCAAAGCGTTCACTACCATCTTTAAATGTATGAATATTCTCAAAACTGACAGCCATATCAGGCACTACTTCAAAGGACACTGTGTCTGTGGCACTTGTTCCTGTCACCTTATCCCGAACCACACAAGTCAGTTGGTAGGTTCCAAGAGCTGTGAATTCATAAGTAAAATTAGAATTCCCCGTTCTATAATTCAAACCTTTATTATCTGTTAATGCCCAACTGTAAGAGAAGCTACCACTTCCCCCATTGGCCCATGCGGCTATTGAAGTTCGACCAAGAGGATAAGTCCGCCCTGCTCCTATCTTCACTGTTAAAGGCGGATAAGACGGAGGAGGTTCAACAGGAGCACTGGCAGAATCACATTTATAATGATAATCATATCGTTTTTCCAAGTACCCATTGTGGTCCAATTCCATGCATAAATCACCGAACGCGTTGTACACGAAGCTTTTTCTTTTTCCATTCGGAGCGACCACAGAGCTTATACCTTCCAGCGGACGATAGGTATACGATGTCACCAGCCCAACATCTTGAAGAGTGGAGCGGAGAGAGGCGCATTTATCAGCAAGCATGGTGCTATCCGAATAGTTATTCATCTGCCCGAATTCTTCCGGAAAAGAGTTGTAGCCCACACCTTCAATATTAGCTACCGGATATAAAGAGCCATAACTATAAACATAGGCAATGCGCTGCGAATCATCTTTCACTGCTTCCAATAAATTACCGTAGCCATCATACCTTATAAACTGCATGCGCATTTCCCGACCCTTATCGCCTTTACCCATCTCTATGCGGTCTACTACAGGAATGTCCGATGACAGACGATATGGATTATATACGTCATATTTTGCATTTCCCATAGTAGCAACACGCTGCACAACCGGCCGCACAATATTACGGTTTACCATTGTTTTTGAAACTTCATCATTGAAGTCCATAGGATAAGAAATACTTTCTGTCCGTATTTTGCCTCCATTCAATGTGCTCTTTACCTTGATTGGCAACAAATAATCATTGTATTCATATTCCGTTTTACGACCAAATACCCGACCGCCCCCATATTCTTTCTCCTCTGAAGAAGCCAGTAACTTATATCCAGTAAAGAAAGCTAAGGAACCATCATACCGATAAGGTTCCGGTACCCCTTTAGCAATAGCTCGGCTATCAACAGGATTAGGAGCCACTCTACCTATCTTTAAAGTGCGTATTGTTTCCCAACTTGTCACAGCCGGATCATAAAACAAGTAGCTCTTTTGCGGTTCAAGTTTCATATAAGTTACTTCCTTAAAATTCTCAACTTTCCTATAAGTATTCTTTTGTTCACTTAGCAGATTGCCTTTACCATCATAAACTGCTTTACGCAGCAATTGCCCCACACTCCAGTCTTTATACGGACGATAAGCTTTTTTATGAAGCATAGGACAATATGGAGGCACAGCTTCACGAACAGAACGAATGGCATTTAGATTACTATAATCATATTCATATACGGTTTTTCCACACTTTCCCTCTTCATCCGTATATTCGGTTACATAATCATATACTATAGAAGCAGAAGATTCCAAAAAATCATTCACTACAGGGCGCGCATGCAGATCAACTTTATAGACTCTGTAAGTTTCAAACCAAGAAGGAGGTCCCATGCCGGCAGATTGTTTGTAACAAACTTGTTCGTAAGACGTCATGAAGTCATGGGAAGTAAGAACACGTACAGGAAGCCCTTGTCCATATTCTCCTTTACCATATTTAAATATACGCCGGGATGCAACCGTACCATCCGATTGGAGATTCTTGATTTCCTTGATACGCAAGCTACCATTAGAGACAGATTTTGCACGATGAGATTCCTCGAATCTATTGCGTTCATATTGAAACTCCGTTCGCCCTCCTGTCGGATAGCTGACACTTTTGAGCATAAATGTCAATCCGGGATTTTCATCACCATTCTGATAAAAGTCTTTTCCACCATAACGAAAATACATGGTATCGACCGGAATGCCATTATCGTCGTAAAGCGCAAACTCAGTATACAACTCCGGAATATTCGTTTGATTATTCCCTGATAGTTGATAATACCCCCATGGGGTTACGTGCGGGGTATCATAAGCCACTCCACGCCGATCCCAGTACTGAAAGCTATATTGCCTTTGCGAAAGCCCGTCTTTCGAAGTCTCAAGTACACCGTTCAAACAAGGTCGTTCACCAAATCTCTCTGTCAATAGCTGAAAACGCTTCACCACATTTCCCTGATAATCCTTTACGACAATCCCGCTCAAAACCTTTTGGCTAGTCTTATACTCAGTTATCATTACATAAGTAAACTCTATACTCCCACCGGGAAAATTAATCCGACTCAGGTATTTGGAGGATATAGACTGTATCCAATAGTTCGCAGTGCGAGTATCATTACAACATTAAAACCAAATCATTATCCTTAATACCATCGCTGTGGAAAACATTATAAGTACTTACTCGCATCTCAGTACCCATTGTAGAAGTCCCCGTAACATCACGCTGAATCAACTTCACCTTATGCCTATTCGACTTTTCATAAGGATAATTAATGAATTCATCGGTCAACACATTTTCATTTCCGCTACAATATGCAATTACAGCATCCCTATTTAACACCGATTTTTTTTTTGATATCCAGTGTAGCACTTTGCTCATAATTACGAAGCGTATACTTATATGGACTGCTTGCCGTCAACCCCTCGTAAGAGAAAGTGATGGATTCCTTATTTGGCGTAAGAATATGCGCAGCTTTATATACCGATATAGTTTCAGTTTGTTGATTCTCCGTTTGAATCTCCGTATGTTCTATGGGAATAAAATCATACCGTACTCCATCTGTATCTGTTATATTGAAACTCTTCAAATCAGGAGAATTACCTATCCGGATCGGATCATAAGGAACAGTAACAAATTCTTTTTTGGAATTATTATTAGCCGGTCTATTCAGAAAAAAGCTACCACCCTTATGAGGCAATAAATAGAAATATTGATCAGGCTCAAGGTCATAATGGCCATACATGGCATCAACCAATGTATCCTGAACAAATGTACCGCTAAGATTCACTCCTTTATTCATGTATAGTCCCACATTTGGCATTTCATCGGGCAATCCGTTCACCGCATGAGCTATCTGTGGTTCCGCCACTAAACTCCAACCTGCACCTACAAAACTACGCTCATTAGGTTTAAAACCTGAAGACTGATATACTAACTTTATAGGTAAAGTATACCCACTATTAAGCTTTATTTCATAAATAGGGATTTCAGTCTTCACCAATCCTGTATTATAAGACACAGGATAATTAATCATACCAATCAATCTGTTTACTTCTGGAGTCTGTGGAATCACCTGCGGAAAAACAGGAGAAAGTACCGTATTCTGAGCAGTAATTGTCATCCCAAAAGCAAGCCAAACAATCAACAAAAATAGTATAGATATCTTTTTCATAATATTTCACTTTAAATTATTATTATCTCCGGGAGACTCCCGGAGATAAACTCACTGTTAAATTCACCTTTTATTCTCATTGCCACCAATCCTCCCTAATATAGCTGAGGCTACCGCAATAATTACTTTCAAAACCTTGCTCCAAACTGACTTTTTCATAACTTAGTCTCCTTTAATATTAAAAATTAGTTAATAGTTAGTAATCACATTCACAAAGTACACATACATGTTTGTGCTTTAAATCTTAAATTTGTTTCTTTGCAAAGATAAAGTGTTGTCTGACGATGCAAATATACTAACTATCATATAAAATACAAACTTTATGAAAACAATAGTTAGTATTTCACTATGTTTAACTAACTATTTTAATATACCTATTAATAAATACAAGTATGGAAGGCTGGGAAAGAATAAAACTAATCATGGAGCAGGAAGGATATAATAAAAACTCTTTCAGCGCCACTATCGGACTAAGCAACAACGTAACTATCACCCGATTAATCAATGAAGGAAGGAAACCATCGAGGATGACTTGCGAAAAAATAGCCCAACGTTTCCCACAATACAATCTCAACTGGATACTCACCGGTGAAGGAAATATGTACCAAAAGAAAGAAAACGAAACAGTTAGTATTCCAATGAATAAACAAGAAAAAAGTCAGGAATCAAGCACTAACCCCACATTTATTCCAAACGTACATCCTATAGAAAACATAGGCTTCATGAATGTACCTTTAGTTCACATTCGCGCCCAATGCGGATACTTGAACGGATACGGAGATCAAGAATACATAGGCACCCTACCAACGCTCCCCGTCATAGTAGACCGCACCTACCACGGTAACTATCGCCTGTTCGAAGCCGAAGGAGATAGCATGGATGACGGTTCCAGAAATTCCATCTGCGATGGAGACATTGTATTGGGACGAGAAGTCAGACGTGACCTATGGCAATACAAGCTCCACATCAACGACTGGTATTTTATCATTGTACACCGTACAGAAGGAATCTCCATCAAAAAAATCATCTCACATGATGTAGAACATGGCATTATCACCTGCCACTCATTGAATGACATGTTCAGAGATTACCAACTACATTTAGATGAAATAGCAGAACTCTACAACCTTATAAAAATTGTAGATAGAAATGCAAGACTGTAAAACCAGAGAAAAGCCAACTTCCTGTCAACAAGATATTACCCCCATGTGGCAAACTCCTACAGATTCCCTTATTTTTATACAATATCCCGTATAAACACAGCTTTATACACAAAAGGCGTCTAATCCAGCACTTTCAACCAACCTAAATGCTAACAAAAAGCAAGCAAAAGGTAGAGACAGGTGATAAACAAAACCTTTTCATCAAATAAAGCGACACCTCTTTAAAAAATCACCAACTCCATACCTGCACCGTATCGAACCGTACTTGCTCCGTACCTTCTTCGGTCAGAAGTACCCCTATACGGAGAAACTACGGAGTTGGTACGGAGCAAGTACGGCTCGGGTACGGTACAAGTACAGTCCGAATACAAAACTAACAAGGTTTTTACACCACAATTTCCCACGAATAAAGCCTTTCGGCACTATGTTCATTATCAACGAAATAAACAATGAACAGGGTGTTGAAAACTTCTCAGAAAGTTTTTAGTTAAATCTTGTGGGGAATTGTGGGGAAATGTGTACTTTTACCGTCGCTTATTATAATAAGGTAGCAATGATACGTTTTTTGGGCAATATAGAAGCGAAGACCGACGCTAAGGGACGTGTATTTATCCCCGCCGGTTTTCGGAGGCAACTGCAATCCGCTTCCGAAGAAAGGCTCGTGCTGCGCAAAGACGTATTCCAGGAGTGCCTGGTACTCTATCCAGAAAGCGTTTGGTTCAAGACGCAAAACCAATTGAGGAGGCGATTGAACAAATGGAACGCAAAACACCAAGACATTTTCCGGCAATTTGTGAGCGATGCGGAAATCATGATTCCCGACGGGAACGGACGCATCCTTCTACCCAAACGTTACCTGCAAATGGCCGGCATACAGAGCGATGTACGTTTTATTGGTGTAGATAATACAATAGAGATCTGGGCAAAAGAGAAAACCGAACAACCATTCGTAAGTCCGGAAGAGTTCAGCGAAGCTTTGCAGGACATTCTGGGAGATGAGGATGATTGGGAAGAAGAAGAAGATGAGTAACAAGTGATTAGTTATTAGTGATGAATGAAGAATTGACATATCATGTACCGGTGCTGTTGATGCCGAGTGTGGACGGAATGAATATCCGCCCGGATGGGACGTATGTAGACGTCACTTTCGGTGGAGGAGGACATTCACGCGAAATACTGTCACGATTGGGAGACGGCGGACGGTTACTGGGATTTGACCAGGACGAAGATGCCGAACAGAACATAGTGGATAATCTGCATTTTATTTTTGTACGCAGCAATTTCCGCTACCTGCATAACTTCCTACGTTACCATGATATAGAAGAAGTAGATGCGATACTTGCCGATCTGGGTGTGTCCTCACATCACTTCGATGATAGCGAGCGGGGATTCTCATTCCGCTTTGATGGTGCACTGGATATGCGTATGAACAAACGTGCAGGAGACACTGCAGCGGACATTATCAATACTTATGATGAAGAGCGTCTGGCAGATATCTTCTACCTGTACGGGGAGCTGAAAAACAGCCGCAAATTGGCATCCGTACTCGTAAAGGCACGCGCCGGACAAAAAATTACGACTATCAGTGAGTTCTTGGAAGTCATCAAGCCACTTTTCGGCCGGGAACGCGAGAAAAAAGAGTTGGCAAAAGTTTTCCAGGCATTGCGTATCGAAGTAAATCAGGAAATGGAAGCTCTGAAAGAGATGTTGTATGCAGCAACCGAAGCGCTGAAACCGGGCGGACGACTAGTAGTAATCACGTATCACTCGCTGGAAGACAGAATGGTGAAGAATATGATGAAAACCGGGAACGTGGAAGGCAAAATGGAAAAGGATTTCTTTGGAAATGTACAGACCCCTTTCCGACTGGTAAACAATAAGGTGATTGTACCGGACGAAGCGGAGATAGAACGAAATCCGAGATCGAGAAGTGCAAAACTGAGAATAGCGGAGAAAAAAGGGGAGGAATAGTGATTAGTGTTAAGTGATTAGTAATCAGAGAGAGGCAATGAGTGAAGTAGAAGAGAAACAGATTAATGAGAAAACAGAGAAAGCGAAGAAAGCTAAAAATCGCACGTCTCTGAAGAACATCATTGGTGGTGATATTCTGGCAACGGATTTTTTCCGTCGTCAGACCAAATTGCTTGTGCTGATAATGGTGCTGATACTGTTTTACATACACAATCGTTATGCTTGTCAGCAACAAATGATAGAGATTGATAAACTGAAAAAAGAACTGATTGACATTAAATATGATGCCCTCACCCGTAGCTCGGAGTTGATGGAAAAAAGTCGCCAGTCACGCATCGAGGAATACATTGCAACCAAGGAGAGTGACTTACAGACCTCAACCAATCCACCGTATTTAATTAAGTAATCAGTAGAATCGTTAAACAGAAAACAGACTTGGCAGTAAATAAGAAAAATATCATGACCCGCTACTTCTTTGTAGTCCTCGTAATGGGGCTGCTGGGAATAGCTATTGTCGTAAAAGCCGCAATTATCATGTTTGCAGAGCGACAATACTGGCAGGATGTAGCCGACCGTTTCATAAAAGAGAACGTGACGGTAAAGCCTAATCGTGGTAATATTCTTTCATCCGATGGCAAACTGATGGCAAGTTCCTTGCCGGAATATCGCATCTATATGGACTTTAAGGCAGGTGGTGTAACCAAAGATACCATGCTAGTGAACCACATGAACGAAATTTGCGAAGGACTGCATAAGATATTCCCCGATAAAAGTGCCGCTGAATTTAAGTCACATTTGCAGAAAGGGCGCAAGAAAGGTAGCCGCAATTATCTGATTTATCCGAAACGTATCTCGTATATCCAGTATAAAGAAGCGAAGCGGCTGCCTGTATTCAATCTGAACAAGTACAAAGGCGGTTTCCACGAGCAGGTTTATAATCAACGTAAGAAGCCATTCGGATCATTGGCAGCCCGCACATTAGGCGATCTTTATGCCGATACTGCACAAGGTGCAAAAAATGGTATCGAGTTGTCATTCGACACCTTATTAAAAGGTCGCAATGGCATCACTCATCGCCAGAAGGTGATGAACAAGTACCTGAATATTGTAGATATAGCCCCCGTAGATGGTTGTGATATTATCTCAACCCTCGATGTAGGCATGCAGGATATCTGCGAAAAAGCATTGGTAGACAAGTTGAAGGAAATTAATGCCACTGTAGGTGTAGCAGTACTCATGGAAGTACAGACCGGTGAAGTGAAAGCCATCGTTAACATGATGAAAGCCAACGATGGCAACTATTACGAAATGCGCAACAATGCCATCAGTGACATGATGGAACCGGGCTCGACTTTCAAGACAGCTTCCATCATGGTGGCCCTTGAAGATGGAAAGATCACACCGGAAACAGAAGTAGACACCGGAAATGGTATTATGATGATGTATGGTAGCAAAATGAGAGATCATAACTGGCATCGCGGAGGATACGGGAAAATCAATGTAACACGCATTCTGGAAGTCTCATCCAATGTAGGCGTCTCCTATCTCATTGATAAACATTACAAAGATAATCCGCAGAAATATGTGGATGGTTTAAAGCGCATGAGCATCGACCAACCGCTACATCTACAGATTTCCGGCGAAGGAAAGCCCAACATCAAGGGTCCGAAGGAAAGATACTTCGCAAAAACAACCCTGCCCTGGATGAGTATCGGCTACGAAACACAGGTTCCGCCACTCAATATCCTGACTTTCTATAATGCCATTGCCAACAATGGTGTAATGATACGACCCAAATTCGTAAAGGCTGCGGTAAAAGACGGTGAAGTTATAGAAGAATATCCTACGGAAGTGATTAATCCGAAGATATGCTCTGACCGGACATTGACTCAGATACGTGATATTCTGGAAAAAGTGGTATCACAAGGATTAGCCAAACCGGCCGGAAGCAAACAATTTTCCGTGGCCGGCAAGACGGGTACAGCACAGGTATCACAAGGTACAGCAGGCTATAAAAACGGACGAGTGAATTATTTGGTAAGTTTTTGTGGCTATTTCCCGGCTGATGCTCCCAAGTATAGCTGTATCGTTTCCATACAGAAACCGGGACTTCCGGCATCAGGTGGTCTGATGGCAGGTAGTGTATTCGGAAAAATTGCAGAAAGAGTATATGCAAAGAATCTGAGGTTTGATATCCGCAGTGCAATAGATAGTACAAGCAATGTCATTCCACCAGTAAAAGCCGGAGAAATGAATGAAGCCTTCCAGGTTGAAAGGCATCTACACGCACAACGGCTTGCTTTATTTCCACACGGAGATAAAGAACCAGAGCAACGTGCCTTTCGATGTGGACTACATCACTTGGAAAATCGTGGACAAGAAGGTGGCAAAGCGTACCGCCGTGCAGGAGCAGATTATTCTGCCGCTCCGTGCGCAGAACTACGCCACCCTCGTGCCGGGCAAAAAGAGCGAGCGCACGGTCTTCACGATGGCGAAGTTCACCATCCCCGATGACAAGTGCCTCGTGGTGGAATTGAACGAGAAGAACGGCGGCCGTCACCAGTCCTTCGTGATTGAGAACGAGGATTTGGTACGCGCGGGTACCATCAACGAACTTCAAGTACGCTGACCATGAGAAAGTACATCGCAATAATCATCGCGTCGCTTGCCCTTTTTAC
>OHMW01001388.1_pt1 | contig 11734 bp, 10 predicted proteins | sample 1569391 | NCBI WGS metagenome assembly OHMW01 (sample SAMEA3879557, study PRJEB24766) | human gut metagenome | biome: human-associated habitat; feature: feces | place: USA | collected 1985/1987 | reverse complement strand
ATCCTCACAGAAGGAAAGCCGGTTGTTGTTGACTTTTGGGCCCCTTGGTGCGGGCCTTGTAAGATGGTAGGTCCTATCATCGAGGAATTGGCAACGGAGTTTGAAGGACAGGTTATCATCGGTAAATGCGATGTAGATGAAAATAGCGATATGGCTGCCGAATATGGTATCCGTAATATTCCGACTGTTCTTTTTTTTAAGAACGGAGAGATTGTAGATAAGCAGGTAGGTGCGGTTGGCAAACCTGTATTTGTGGAAAAAGTGAAGAACTTATTATAATTTATAAGCTTTCAACTTAATAACATTGAACTATGGGACTGGAAGACGATTTTTTACTTGCTGATGCCGATGATGAAAAAACCATCGAGTATATCAAAAACTATTTGCCGCAGGAACTGAAGGAAAAGTTCACTGATGATGAACTTTACTATTTCTTGGATTTAATTGACGAGTATTACTCTGAAAGTGGTATCTTGGATGCCCAACCCGATGAAGAAGGTTATGTCAACATTGACTTGGAGCAAGTGGTGGACTATATTGTTAAGGAGGCCAAGAAAGATGAAATGGGAGAGTTTGATCCCGAAGAGATTCTTTTTGTGGTACAGGGAGAAATGGAATATGGAAACTCTCTGGGGCAAGTAGAATAACTCGTTTCCGGAATTCCTGTTGTAGCTAAGTAGTTGAGTAGTCAAGTAGTGAGTAGTTAACTACTTACTACTCTTTTATCATATCTCTTCTAAGGCATAATATTGATAATCCCTCAACAGCGTTTGTAGAAATTTCTCGTCACTTCCTTCTGTCTGCTTTATGGATAGGAGTGTACGTACTTTGTCAGCCAGTTGCCGTATACGCCGGGCACGGTCTTTACTTCCAGAAGAGAGCGTTTTATTAATTACATTCACTTGTTCCAGTGATAAATCGGCTGCTGGAGGATATACCGGATGGTAACCTTTAGTCAGGTAGTCGTATTCGTCGAGACTGACTTGTATTTTACGATAATTTTTTTCTTTAATGACCATTGTTCCGGCGGCCAGATCACCCAAACGCTGATGATTCTTAGTCAATAAAATGACGATAACTCCCAATCCGCCTGTGATCGGCAAATCGATAGGAAAGAGAAGCCAACGCAGCAGATAAGAACTAAGACTCGGCGTGGATCCGTCAGCTTTCACCACCCGGATATTCAGCAGACGTTTTCCCAGACTTTGCCCGCGATTGAAGACTTCGCACAACAACGAATAACAGAGTACCGGCAGGTAAACAATCACAAAAAGAAAGAAGAATGAAAAGCCGGAATAAGCGTGAATCCTAAGATAAGACAGAGTAACACTAAATCCTATTACATAAATGAACAGGAAGAAATAGTCTATAATCAGAGCCAGCATACGTTCGCCTATACTTGCCGGTGTCTGGCTGATACGTACAAACTGTCCTGTAATAATAGTGGATTCTGCCATTTCTTTTTAAACATTTTTGTGATTCCGTTGCAAATATATCATAAATCTCTTACTTTTGCTTCGGATTCGGACAAAACTTCTATTCGAATCCCTTAAACGATGAAAGAAGTTACGTTTATTCGCCGGAACATTGAAAAATGGAAAGAGACAGAGAAGGTGGTGGAGAAAGCTGATAAGTTTAATCCCGACCGTCTGGCCGACGCATATACGGAACTTACCGCCGATTTAGCTTTTGCACAGACCCATTATCCTTCTTCCCGTATCACCATTTATCTCAACAATCTGGCTTTTGCATTGCACAATGTGATTTATCGCAATAAGCGCGAAAAGTGGACTCGGATTATTACTTTCTGGACGCAGGAAGTGCCGCAAACGATGCATGATGCCCGTAAGGAATTGTTGGTATCTTTTCTCATTTTCGCTGCCAGTGTTGTGATAGGTATCATTTCGGCTTGGAATGATCCGAACTTTGTCCGGTTGATTCTGGGCAATGGCTATGTGGATATGACACTTGAAAATATAGCTAACGGTGAACCGATGGCGGTATATAACGGTTCGGAGGAGATGCCTATGTTCTTGGGCATTACGCTGAATAATATCATGGTATCTTTCAATTGCTTTGCGATGGGATTGTTGACCAGTTTCGGAACAGGGTATATGTTGCTTTCCAATGGAATCATGGTAGGGGCTTTTCAGACTTTCTTTTACGGAGAGGGACTGTTGGCCGAATCTATGCTGGCCATCTGGCTGCACGGTACGCTTGAGATATGGGCGATCATTGTGGCAGGTGCTGCCGGACTGGCACTTGGAAATAGCTGGCTGTTTCCGGGTACTTATTCGCGCACCGCTTCTTTCCGGCGGGGAGCCAAGAGGGGATTGAAAATAGTTGTGGGAACCGTTCCGGTATTTATCATGGCGGGTTTTATAGAAGGTTTCCTTACGCGTCATACCGAGTTTCCAACGGTACTCCGGTTAGGTATCATTCTGCTTTCACTTGCATTTATTATCTTCTACTATATTTATTTACCAAATAGAAAACAACATGGAGTCACAAAAAGCTAAAGTAGCAATGTATGTAAAGCGTTCTTTCGGGGATAAGATGAACGCTTCATTTGATTTTATAAAGGAGAACTGGAAACCTTTGTTCAAGTTTGCCACGTATCTGATATTGCCCTTGTGTCTGATTCAGGCATTGAGCCTGAATGGGCTGATGAATGGCTCTATGGGTATCACGATGGGGGTTAAGGCCGGCGCTGCCAATCCTTTGGCAGATTTCGGAACGATGTTCTGGGTGAATTACGGATTGACTATAATTTGTTACCTCATCGGCTCTGTTATCCTTACCTCACTGGTTTATGCACTGATCAAGACCTACAATGAACGTGAAGAGCGCTTGGAAGGAGTTACCCTTTCTTCTTTGAAATCTCTGTTGTTTAAAAATGTGGGCCGGTTGTTGAAACTTACCTTGTTCGGTATATTGATAATGATTATCCTATGTGTGGTTATGGGGTTGTTGGCCGCTCTTACTCCTTTCACCTTGATTCTCACTCTTCCGATGCTGGTGGCTTGTGTGATTCCTCTGTCTTTGTTTTCGCCGATTTATTTGTTTGAAAATATCGGTATCTGGGAAGCATTCAAAAAGACGTACCGTTTGGGATTTGCGACTTGGGGCGGTGTTTTTCTCATTGCTTTGATAATGGGATTGATTGGCGGTATCCTGCAAGGTATCACAATGCTGCCCTGGTATGTGGCTACTATTGTGAAATACTTTTTCGCTATGAGTGATAGTGGAAGTGCGGTTACCATCTCTCCCGTTTATAATTTCTTCCTCTATTTAATGGGGATTCTACAGGCTTTCGGAATGTATCTTTCTACCATATTCACCATTATCGGCCTGGCTTATCAATACGGACATGCTTCCGAAGTGGTGGACAGTGTTTCTGTGGAAGAAGACATTGATAATTTCGATAATCTTTGATAGTACGATCGGATGACTGCACCTGCCGATACGATCGTTTATGACTCGCTCACCGTTGCCTATTGGCAAGGTCAACCGGAGTATGATTATAACCGTGAATTAATCACGCCTGAGTTCGATCTCATTGCGTGGCTTAATTTGTGGTTGGGTAAGTTGTTGCAGAAAATATTCGGTAGCACATTTGCTGAAAAATATACGGAAACGATCTTGGTTGCGTTGTTTGTCGTTGCGCTATTATTGATTGTCTGGTTTATCTATAAGAAGCGTCCGGAACTGTTTATGCGTTCGAAAAGAACTTTGCCCTACTGCGTGGAGGAGGATACCATCTATGGCGTGGATTTTCAGAAAGAGATAGACGCGGCCGTTTTCCGCAATGATTACCGGGAAGCAGTGAGACTGCTTTATCTTCAGACCTTGAAGTTTTTGAGTGACGCCGGGAAAATAGACTGGCAACCTTATAAGACGCCGACCGAGTATATTTATGAAATAAAGATTGACACCCTGAAAACTCCTTTCCGTGAATTGACCAATCGTTTTCTTCGCGTTCGCTATGGTAACTTTGAAGCAACTGTTGTCCTTTATCGTGAGATGCAAGCCTTTCAGAAGGAAATGGTAGAAGGAGGTGGGGTATGAAAGGCAGTCGTTGGTTTATTCTCGCTATGGTGCTCTTTCTGGCTGTCATGTTTCTGGTGGAATATAACCTGCCGAAGAAGTTTGTGTGGAATCCTACTTTCAGCCGGTATGATTACCAGCCGTTTGGATGTGCTATTTTCGATGATGTGCTGACGGATTCCTGGCCGGGAGATTATTATTTGAATGATTGGACTTTCTATAATTTTGAGAATGATACGACGGACGAACCTCTTGCCATACTTGCTGTTGCCCAGCGCTTTCAGTTTACGAAAACCGATAGAAATGCGATTATGCGTCTGGCAGAACGGGGGAATAAGGTGATACTGGCGGCTACCGGTTTTTCGCTGTCCGATACATTAGGGTATGATATGTCTTATGCATGGTTTCGTGCTTCGGAGTTAAAGAAATATGTAGGGGCGGTCAATCGTCGCGACAGCCTGTATTGGTTGGCTGATTCTGCGAGTGCTTATCCTGCGGCGATCTTCGAGGTTTATCCGCAACTGTGTGATGCCTTTTTTACAAAATATGATTCGCTTTCCGTACCCTTGGTGAGGAGAGACCGGGCAGCCGCGTCACGAAAAGACTCGATAACGTTAGCTGCAGATAGTCTGATACGAAGCCAGTTGAAAGATACATTGCCCGAGTCGCAGGATTCGGTACGATTTCCTGTTGAATTGCCTACGGGAGTGCTTGCTCTGCGGCGTCCTGTAGGAAAAGGAGAGATTGTCCTTATCTCTACTCCTCTGCTGTTTACCAATTATGGTGCACTCGATAAAAATAATGCCGCTTATATCTTCCGTTTGCTCTCACCGGCGAAAGACTTGCCGTTGTATCGCACGGAGGCTTATAATAAATCGGAGTATGAACAACGTTCGCCATTCCGTTATTTTCTGTCGCAGCCACCTCTTCGCTGGGGGCTTTATCTGACGATGATTGCACTCGTGCTCTTCATGGCGTTTACTGCTCGTAGGCGGCAGAGACCGATTCCGGTTATCCGCCAACCGGAGAACAAGACACTGGAATTTACCGAACTGATAGGGACGCTATACTTTCAGAAGAAGAATCATGCGGATTTGGTGCGTAAGAAGTTTACTTATTTTGCAGAGGCTTTGCGACGGAATATACAGGTAGATGTGGAAGAGGAGGTCGATGAAGGAACCCTTTACCGGAAAATAGCCTACAAAACGGGTATGGAAGAAGAGAAGATTGCAAGGCTCTTTGCCGGCTTGCGGCCTGTCATCAAGGGGGAGCGGAACGTTTCGGAACAGGAGATGAAAGATTATATAGACGGCATGAATGAAATATTAAGCCGGATGTAGATGATAATAAATGAAATATTGAACCCGATATAATAGATAGCTTATGAATGATATGAATGAACCCATGGCAGAAGCAACGCCTTCCGCATCTTTTGTGGAAGAGGTACAGAATGAAGTTCCACGTACTGATTTAACTCTTTTTGCCGAAAAGATCGGTGCACTGAAGGCACGGATCGCTTCGATCATTGTGGGACAGGAACGCACGGTAGATCTTGTCCTTACAGCGATTCTTGCCAACGGTCATGTGCTGATAGAGGGTGTGCCCGGTGTGGCGAAAACATTGCTTGCCCGTCTTACGGCGCGTCTGATCGACGCTGAGTTTAGCCGCGTACAGTTTACACCCGATCTGATGCCGAGTGATGTGTTGGGTACTACGGTTTTTAATTTGAAGACCAATGAGTTTGATTTCCATCGCGGTCCTGTATTTGCCGATGTGGTGTTGGTGGACGAGATCAACCGTGCTCCGGCAAAAACACAGTCCGCCCTTTTTGAAGTGATGGAGGAACGGCAGGCCAGTATCGACGGCTCAACTTACCGGATGGGAGAACTTTATACCATTCTTGCCACTCAGAACCCGGTGGAACAGGAGGGTACGTATAAACTTCCTGAAGCTCAGCTCGACCGTTTCCTGATGAAGATAACGATGGATTATCCGTCGCTGGAAGAGGAGGTGAGTATTCTTGAACGCCATCATACGAATGCTGCTTTGGTGAAGCTGGAAGATGTTCATCCCGTAATTACCCGTGACGAATTGCTGGCATTCCGCAAGCTGATGGATAAGGTGTTCGTGGATCGCACACTGTTGCAGTATATTGCTCTTATCGTGCAGCAAACCCGTACCAGTAAAGCGGTTTATCTAGGTGCTTCGCCCCGTGCTTCTGTGGCTATGTTGCAGTCCTCCAAGGCGTATGCCCTTCTGCAGGGACGCGATTTCGTAACTCCCGAGGACATTAAGTTCGTAGCTCCCTATGTACTCCAGCACCGCCTTATTCTTACTGCAGAAGCAGAAATGGAAGGCTATTCTCCGGTAAAGGTGACGCAACGGCTCATCGACAAAGTAGAGGTACCGAAATGAGGGGAGAGTTGAGATGGGAGAAGTGATTGCGCTATCATGATGCAAAGTACTTCTCCCATTTCCCTTTATTCTTCTTATTCCCGTTGTCCCCTTTCTTTAATAATCCTCTTTTAGCTAAATTCGTAATCTTTTGCCAGTCCTCCTTCACTTGTTTCTTTATAGAGGGAGGGGAGATCGTGTCCTGTTTGCTTCATTACTTGTACCACCTTGTCGAAAGAAACGCGGTGCATGCCATCTGTGAATGAAGAGTAGAGGTTGGCATCCAGTGCACGTGCGGCGGCATAGGCGTTGCGCTCAATGCAAGGGATTTGCACTAATCCGCAAACGGGGTCGCAGGTCATTCCTAAGTGATGCTCCAAGCCCATTTCGGCAGCATATTCTATCTGGGCAGGGCTACCGCCGAATAATTGGTTGGCTGCTGCTGATGCCATGGCACAGGCTACGCCTACTTCTCCCTGACAGCCTACTTCTGCTCCGGAGATAGAAGCATTGAATTTTACAATGTTTCCTACAAGGCCGGCTGTGGCTAATGCGCGTAAGATACGTATATCGCTAAAATCACGACTTTTGTATAAATGATAGAGCACTGCGGGCATTACACCACAAGAGCCGCAAGTGGGCGCAGTTACAATTTTTCCGCCGGATGCATTTTCTTCGCTGACTGCCAATGCATATGCAAATACAAGGCCGCGCGATTGTAACGATTGTTTGTATCCGGTAGCACGTATATAATAAGTGGAAGCCTTTCTTCTTAAGTTTAACGGACCGGGCAGGACCCCTTCTTCTTCCAATCCCCGACGGATAGAGTCTATCATTGTTTTCCATACCTCATTCAGGTAATCCCAGATATCAGAGTCCTCACACTCTTTTACATACTCCCAATAGCCTTTTCCACTACGTTCGCACCATTCTAAAATTTCCGTCATGCTGTTCATTCCGTATACATCACGGCTTTCAATGGAAGGCGTATCGCTGTTTTCGGCTAATGCCCCTCCTCCGATACTATATACCGTCCAGTTTTCAATGAGCTTATCATCAGTGTCGAAAGCTGCAAAAGTCATTCCGTTCGGATGAAAAGGGAGAAAGACTTTGGGTTGCCATATAATTTCTACCGGTGCTGTCGGTTCGAGGGTATCGATAATAGCGACATCCGTCATATGGCCTTTTCCTGTAGCTGCCAGACTCCCGTAAAGTGTTACTTTGAATTTTGCTGCATCCGGATGGCGTGTTACAAACATTTCAGCCGCTTTTCGCGGCCCCATCGTATGACTACTGGAAGGACCTGTGCCAATACGGTATAACTCTTTGATTGACTTCATATTATTGTACTCTTGTTATTCTTTCTAATAAACTTTCAACTCTCAACTTTCAACTCCCCTAATACCATTTCTTTTTCCGGAAAAATGCATAGACCATGATCCCTATAATGATCATTAATGCCCAAGCGAAACAGTATCCGTATCTCCAGTCCAGTTCCGGCATCATCTTAAAATTCATCCCCCACACACCGACAAGAAAGGTCAGCGGTATAAAAATGGTAGATACGATTGTCAGCCGTTTCATAATATCGTTCATCCGTAAATCATTGTTGGATATATAGAGGTCTACCAGAGATGACAGTGTTTCACGACATATTTCAATTGTCTGGAGAACAAATTGCAAATGGTCGTTTACATCATTGAAAAAGGCACGGTTGGCTTTATGCATCAATGTACTGTCTCCTCTCAGCAGTCTGATATATTGTTCTTTTAGAGGAAATATGGATTTTTTCATCAACATATACTGGCGTCTGAGAGATTGAATTTGAATGCCTATATCATCACCGTCACTGATTCTGAGCAATTCTTCTTCAAGGTCTTCAAGTGCATCGTCTATATCCGAGACCATTGAAGTATAATTCCCTATTACGCTGTTCAGGAGTACGCTCAACAGATAATCGCTTTGTCTGCTTCGTATCTTTAATACATCGTTGCGCAAGGCTATACTTACGTCGTCAAAGAAATTAGTCTCTCTTTCAAGAAAGGTCAATACATAGTTTGCACCTAAGATAATACATACCTGTTGCTGCTCCAATTCATCCAGATCGTTTTCATTTTCTTTTTTAGCAGGGTGGAAGAGCTTTAGAATAAGTACGATGTATTTATCATGTTCTTCTATTTTGGTAGGATGGTCGGCATTTAAAATATCTTGCAGCACAAGGAAGTCTATTTCGAAATGTTCGCAGATTTCACGAATCGTTTCTGTGTCTTTCAAACCGTGTACTTGTAACCAGTTGATACGTTCATTGTTCAGTGAATTACTGACTTCATGAAAGTTTGTTCCTGAAGATTCCTGCATTTCATTGAGATTGTATGTACAGAGATGCAGATGGGTAGGAGTCTGGCTCTCACCCGTATAAATTAATTTTTCACTTAACAGGTTGTTTTTCATGCTTTATTTTTTGTTTAAGAAGACCACTACGACAAAGGTAATGGTTTTCTTTAATGAGTATTAATTTGAAAGCTACTCACGACTATAATGAGAACAAGCTGTCCTGTGCTTTTGTTTTCTTTTAAGCTAAATCTACTACTGTAATTCCGGCACCACCGAATTGTACATGTTCATCGGCAAAGTGACGTACTCCCGGTACTGTATCCAGATACTGTCGGATCAGGGTACGCAAGATTCCTGTTCCTGTGCCGTGCAGGATGCGTACGCGTCCCATACCTACCAGGATGGCATCATCTATAAAATAGGTAACTGCCTGTAAAGCTTCGTCGCCCCTCATTCCGCGTACATCGATGTCCTGTTTGAAGCCAAGTTTCTTTTCGTACATCTGGTCGTGCGTCTGGCTACTGACAAATGTACTTTTTGCAGGTTCTTGTTTCTGTGGAGCTGCATTGGTGCGTTCCAGTCTGTCTAATTTTACTGTTGTCTTGATACTTCCAAAACCTACTACGGCGGTGTTTTTACCGTTGATTTCTAATACTTCGCCTATGGCACTTTGACCTTTAATCTTTACATGTTCGCCAATGGTAATCGGAGTGATTTTGGGGGGTTGCGGTGAAGGTGTTTGACTTTCAGAAACCTGCTTCTTTTCCTTTTTCCGGTTCTGCTTTTCCTTCAGCTTTTCCATCTTCCGGGCAATTTTGTCCTCTTGTTCTTTGGAAGCAAGTTCGTTTACCGAAGCACGGAAATCATTTAATTCCTGACGGACAAGCCGGGTTTTCTCTTTTTCGGCCTGTGCCTCTTTGATGGCACGTATCGTGTTTTCGATCCGTGCATTTGATTCTTGTAATAATCGTTCAGCTTCTTCCTTAGCCTGACGGATAATCTCCTTGCGGGATTTCTGCAACTCTTCCATCTCTGTCTGATAACGTGCGATGGTCTCTTCCATGTGTTTCTCCCTTTGGCGAATGGTCTGGCGTTTTCCTTCCCAGTAGCGTTTGTCACGAACGATATCTTGCAAATATTTGTCTGCATTGATGTATTCGCTGCCCACAATTTCGGAAGCGTCTGCAATGACATCTTCCGGTAATCCGATTTTGCGGGCAATTTCTACAGCAAACGAGCTACCGGGATTACCGATCTGTAATTGGAAAAGTGCCTGCATAAGGTGGCGATCGTAAAGCATGGCACCGTTTACTACCCCTTCATTATCCTCGGCAAAGTGCTTAAGATTCTGATAATGTGTGGTAATAACTCCGAATGTCTTTTTTTGATTGAAACGCTTTAATACCGCTTCTGCGATTGCCCCACCTATCTGTGGTTCTGTTCCACCTCCGAATTCGTCGATAAGGATGAGGCTGTGTCCATCACAACTTTTCATCATCACTTTCATATTGGTGAGGTGAGAAGAGTAGGTACTTAAATCATCTTCGATGGACTGTTCGTCACCGATGTCGATAAATATGTTACTGAATATCCCGGCATGGCTGCGTTCGTGCATCGGAACCGGCATTCCGCATTGCAACATGTATTGCAACAGACCTACCGTTTTGAGACATACGGATTTACCGCCGGCATTAGGGCCGGAAATAATAAGAATACGTTGCTTCTGGTTGAGTTCGATGTCAAGAGGAACAACTTTCTTTCCATGTTTGGAAAGCGATAATTGCAACAACGGGTGTACAGCCATTGTCCAGTCGAGCAATTGTTCGTTTTCAAGAGCCGGTTTTAATGCGTTGGTCTGTATGGCGAAGTAGCTTTTCGCCCGGATGAAATCTATCTCGGCAAGAAATTCGTACGATTGGAGTATTTCGGGGATGGAGGGTCGCAATACATTGGAGAACTCTGTAAGAATACGGATGATTTCCCGTCGTTCGTCTCCTTCCAGTTCTCGGATACGATTATTAGCTTCCACTACTTCTGCCGGTTCGATAAAGACGGTTTTCCCGCTGGCGGACTCATCGTGTACGATACCTTTTATTTTTCGTTTCAGTCTGGGGGCTACGGGGATCACCAGACGGCCATCGCGCATGGTGGGAACTACATCCTTATCTACATATCCTTCGGATTGGGCGCTACGCAGTATACTGTTCAGTGAACGGGAAATGCTTCCCATCGTGCTTGCCAATTCTCGACGGATGCGTGCCAGCTCTGTGGAGGCGTTATCCTTTATCTTGCCATATTTATTCAGTATACTGTCTATTTTTCCTATCAATTGAGGGAATACGGCAATATCTCCTGCCAGCCGTTTAAGGCTGGGGTAGGGGCAGTCCGACTCTTCCTCCTCTTCATTTCGATGGAGGAAGCGAACGATGTCACGGATCGTTTCAAGTGAACGTCTCAAATCGAACAGTTCTTGTTCGTCCAAATACATTCCTTCTATCCTTACCCGTTTTAGTGAAGGACGGACATCAAAAAAGAATTGATCGGGAAAACTGTCTTCTTCTTGAATGATACGGACAAACTCCATAACTTGATTCAGTAACTCTTCCACTTTATCGTGTTGGTCAGAGAAAGTCATATCTGTCACTCTTTCTTCTCCCAATGTACTGAGACATTTTTCTTTCAGTAGTTGTCTGATTTGGTCAAATCCTATTTTTTGCTCAAAGTTTTGAGGGTATATCATTGATCTTTACGATTTATCTATTTATGATTTATGATTGAGATTAGCTGTTGCAATTTGAATTACGAAGCAAAAATACGATTATTTCGTGAAAAAATCGTCAGAATGCTTGCAGATTTAAAAAGAATACGTACCTTTGCACCGCTTTCGGAGGGAAGCGCTTCTTAATAAAGGAGTTTTGGAGAGGTGGCAGAGTGGTCGATTGCGGCGGTCTTGAAAACC
>OHMW01001383.1_pt1 | contig 11749 bp, 7 predicted proteins | sample 1569391 | NCBI WGS metagenome assembly OHMW01 (sample SAMEA3879557, study PRJEB24766) | human gut metagenome | biome: human-associated habitat; feature: feces | place: USA | collected 1985/1987 | reverse complement strand
ATGTATTTCTTTTATTAAATCGTTCGGGTCAACCTTTATCTGTAACCCACGCTGGCCGGCACTTACATAAATATACGGAAATTCAAGACAGGTCTCATGGATATAAGTAGGAAAATGCTTTTTCATCCCTATAGGCGAACAAGCTCCCCGAATATACCCGGTAGTAGGAAGAAGTTCTTTCATCGGTATCATATCACAACTTTTATTGCCGGATACTTTAGCAGCAAGTTTCAGATTCACCTCTTTGTCTCCGGGAATGACACAGACAAAATACCCGGTTTTATCACCCTGCAAAACAAGCGTTTTGAACACCTGGCTTATATTCTCGCCAAGATTAGCCGCTACATGGACTGCACTCAAATCATTCTCGTCCACTTCATAAGGAATCAACTCATAAGAGATTTTTGACTTATCCAAAAGACGGGCGGCATTTGTTTTATTTATTTTCATAACTATCGAGTCTAATTAAGAGCTCGTTCAAATTCTCCTCAAAACAATGATGAGTAAAATTCAAATAAGACTGAATATCTGTTTTAGAGGAACAAAATTAAGAAAAAATAATCCCCCGGCAAAAACAAAATAACGTTTTTGTCGGGGAATCATACTTAGAGTCTGTTTAAACTTTCCTCTTAAAAATATTTACCAGTTTATTTCTTTACAAACTTAAACGTTTTCACATGGTCAGATTTCACTATTTGCAAAATATAGATACCGCTTCCGAAAGATTCTACAGAAAGCTCGCCATCTCCATTCATCCTTCTTTCCAACATTTTATTTCCATTTACACTATAAATGGAAACCGAGTATGGCTCTCCGTTTTCCGAAAGCAACAGTAGCTTGTTACCCTGCTGTATCATCGACAGTTTTCCTTCCGTCCGATCATTCATGCCGGTTGCTGAAGAATCGATAAAGAACGTAATATCGAGCGTTTCGTCCGCTTTTATCTCTATTGTACCGGCCTGCACTTGAGCCCCGCCAATAGAAATTGTATAATTATTCTTACCACAAGGAATGCTCGTAAACAAAGCGTAATTCTTATGCACATAATCCGGTGTCTTTCCTGCGATGACCACATCTGTATTTTCTACCGGTTCGAACTTCTCGTTTCTTACCTCTGTGAAAACAAGAGAAGTATTAGCATGTTCAAAACGCACATCTATGATCTGGTCTTTACCGGATACGGTGAAAGATACCCATTTTTGGAAAACTTCTGTCTCATCTTCATCCCAAACCAGCGCTTTGTAACTCCCATTTTCAAATAAATATTCTCTCCCTTCTCCCGACATAAAAGGCTCGTCATCTTTGAAGAGTTCCACGATCGGATATTCCACTTCAACACCCTCAGGAGTCGATACGTTAAAACTCACACAATGATAATCTTTCAAATCCACATTCAACACACGATTGGCAGCATCCACTTTACAATTCCCTTCTTTCATAAAGCCATAACCATTATATGCATCATGTTCAACTGTATAAGAATATTCACCGGCAGGTATTTGCAAACTGTACGAACTACCGGATATACTCCCCTTGTATCCCTTAGGAATAAAATAGGCATACCAAGAATTAAGTTCGTCAGTATCGACGGGCGAATTGATAAAATTCAATTCCACATCGAGCAGATTCAAAGCTTGTGTATTATAAATGAAACGCTGTTCCGATTGGTTCAGTTGGATTTTCATACCCGTTTGAGGAGTATCATGCCCATTGATTTCGTATTCTCCGGCAAGAAGATAAACGATAGCTGTTCTGTCCGCTTGCCCCGGTGTCTCCCCTCCTTCCGGACCAGTATAATCAGGAAACGAAATATTCCATATCGGCTCATATTCTTCTTTTGCAGGATCATACACATTGATAAATCTGACATCCTGGCTACACTCTATAATTGCTTTTTTATAGCCACTAAAATCAAATGTCTTTTCTATATCTGAATTACCGACTTGAATCAAACCATATTGTGCAGAAGTAGCATTAAAATTAACCTCGTACATATAAAGCCCTTCCGGCATATAATAAGAATCACCGGAAATGGAAGAAGAATAATCCTCACCTTGAGTATAAAGATAAAAATGACTCACATGAATATCCATATTCTCACCATTCTTCACTTTGAAAGATAAATGTTTGTATCCTTCAAAAGAAAGACTTACCGTTTCAGTAGCACTGTTCACCACAAGTTCTTCGTTCAAGCTCCAATATCCGGTAGCCGACAGACAAACTTCATAATTACCATCAGTTAGAAACATAGTCGCTTCCCCTTCTTCATTCGTCTGTACAGAGAAAGAACTTCTGTCTTCCTCTACCATTACATTGGCATACGCCATTGCGTCTCCTTTATGATCCGTAACCTTAAAGTTCACTTTTCTATAATCATCGAGCGTGAATGTCACATTACGATCGGCTCCTGCCATTGTTATGCTTTTTTTCGAAGGGGAGTAGCCCGAAGCGGAAATTGAAAAATCATAGGTACCATTGGGCATATAGAATCGCAATTGTCCCTCTTGATCAAGCTGGTAACTGTTTCCGTAAGGATATTCCAGCAAAGAGGCATTCGAAAACGGATTACCATAATAATCTTTCACGGTAACATTACACTGATGGTATACATTCCGTAGATCCAATTTCATGGTTTCCCCTACTGTCACACGCTGTACAAACGAATAAGGCAAAATATAGGCATATTGCTGCCAGTAAGAGTAATACACATTAATGAGAAAATCCGCCGATTCCTCCAAATCATGAATCTCATATTTTCCGGTTTCAGAATTGTATGCAGCGTAAAACTCCCGCCCAACTTCCGTATCCGAAGAAGTCGGGACACGAAGCATTAAATGCAATTCATAAGGTTCGGACATGAAATCGGGGCGCTGGACCTCAAAGGATGTGACCGGCTGTGCAGATACATTACCACACAATAGCAAACACAGAATAAAGCAGGCGCTTAGCCAGAACGTTGAGTAATTGTGTTTCATAAACCATGTAATTTTAGTGTATAATACAGAATATAATATTTAGCGTTTCTTCAGAGAAATAATGCCTTTGGAAATGGCTTTCATCACCAGATCCACTGCATTACGAGCATTCAATTTCAGCATCAGCCGCTTGCGGTGAGATTCAATCGTGTTATCCGACAGATGTAACAATTCAGCTATCTCATTAGTATTCAACCCATCGGCAATAGCCTGCAATACATCCATCTCCCGAGTAGTGAGCACATCATTCGGAAATATTCCGGTATCCGTATTTTTAAGTTTACGGCATAAAGACTCAAAGTGATCACAAAAATATTGTTTACCGGATAATACAGTAAGGATCGCCTGTTTTACTTCCTGTATATTGGAAGATTTAAGGATAACGGAAGATACTTTCATCTGAAGCAGACGGCTGATGTTCCACATTTCATCATGCATAGTATTGATTATAATGCGGGCTTCCGGATGCTTTTCACGGATGCGGTCGATCAACTCGAATCCGGACGTATCCGGAAGTTCGACATCTAAGATATAAAGATCAAAAGGCTGGCTGGAAATACACCGACAGGCTTCTTCTGCAGAAGAAGCTGTACAAAGTTGATTTATTTCCGGTATCTGATCGACAATGTATTTAATGCCTTGAAGAATTAAATCATGATCATCGACCAATAATATGCTTTTCTTGGTTTCACTCATTTACTGTCCTTCGTTATTCATCTGCAAAGTTATGAATATTAGTAAAAACACACTTCACGGAAAACCGTGAAAAATCAGCGAAAGAATGAATAATATGCCAATGTACCAATTGGCTGCACTATGACATTGAAAAGCGATTGATGCATTCTTTCTTGTATCCTTTCATTAAGTACCAATGTTTTAATTTTGCTCTTAAAAATATCGATCAGTTTATTTTAAGCAAAATTTAAACAAGCTCTAAATCCCCGTTTCTACAATAAAAGAAGTTCCCTTAGCATCTGAAGTCAACGAATAAACACCATCAATGCATTTTACACGATCTTCCACCGTTCGCAATCCGATACCGTTACCACTGGCAAGTGAAACCGATGCCCCCTTACCATTATCAGAAACTGTCAATACAATCTTCCTCTCCTCTGCGATCATCGATAAGATTATTTCAATTTCAGTAGCTTTGCTGTGAGACAAAGAATTGCCTAACACTTCCTGCACGATACGATAAAGTTCATATGCTTTTTGACAGGAAACAAGTTCCCAATTTGCTTGCTCCGGCAAAGAAAAATAATGAAAGTGAATAAGCTGGTGTACATTGCCGAGCCGCTCGACATAATCCTCCAACATCACATTCAAATTGGCATATTGAAAAGCAGGAGGCATCAATTCGTGCGAAATGAAACGAACATCCGTACGAGTCTGCTCAATCATAGGAAAAAGCTTCTGCTGTACTTCTTTCCCTATGGCATCCGATGTCTGCATGTAATATTGTATGCCCAACAGGTCATTACATACTCCGTCATGAAGTTCTTTTGCCAGACGCTTCCGTTCGCTCTCCAATCCATCGATATACTGACGTGCCAGACGAAGATCAGTTTCTTTCTCCAAAGCCTTTTTCTTATACAGCAAAACGAGAAACGCTGCAATCAGGACCAATAAGAAAAGTACAAGATAAAAAATTCTTTTTACCATCAGAGCATGCTGCTCGGTTTGAATCTGCTTTAATTGCGCTATCTCAAGTTCTTTCTCTTTCGTCTGATATTTTACAGTCATGTCAGACAATTGCTTTTGTACCTCACCGGCGAACAGGGAATCTTTTGCCAGATAAGCCTTTTTCATATACACATATGCAGAAGTAAAATCCTTCAAGCCATAATAATTGCTTGCAAACCGGAAATAAAGCAGATCGAGCGGTGTATGCAGATTCTTTCCGCGCAGATTTTCGATCTTTTTCAGAGCTTCCAAACTCTCACGATATTGCCCGTATCTGTTAAACAGTTCTCCTTTTACTTCATAAAAACCGAGTACTTCTATCGCATTGGGAGATAACTCAGGAAGTTCTTTCTCTGCTATATCCATGTAATATTTTACAGAATCGGCCTGCCCCAAACAATCAAAGACAGACAGCAAAGGAGTAATACACTTCACTACAAGTTGTGATGACTGCATCTTTTTCGACTCCGCCACCCCGTTTCTCAATATCTGCGAAGCTTTTTCCCACTCCTTATTCTTTATCAGCAAAGAACCATAAACAGAGTAGCTATACACCGTCTGAACAGGATCATTTCCTTTCAGAGAAAATCCTACTGCCTTTTCTGCATAAGGAATCGCCTCCGACAAACGGGAAGTAGCACTATACAACACCGCAATATTAGTGTATAAATTGGCAATAGTTGCAAAGTCATTCTGATGTTCCGCAAACTCCAGCGCTCTATTATAATAATAAAGAGCAGAATCCGGCATCTCCTTTCTACGATAAATCACTCCGAGTGACGAAGATACTAAAGTGGAAATCTCATCATGCCCTAATCTCACGGCCTCTTGCAAAGCAAAAAGATAAGAAGAAAGTGCCTTATCTATATCCCCTATAGAGTAATAATAGGTAGCCATATTACTCAACAATCCGGAATAACAGAAATCGGTATGATTGTGAAGATGATCTATGCCTTTCTGAAAATAATAATAAGCCGAATCGGGCTGCTTATACATGTAATAATCCCCCAAATCCGAATAGGCTTCGGCCAAGGCATTCCCTGTTTTTCCCTCAGCCGTTTCCAAGTTCAAACGCAGACTGTCCAACAAGGCATCATCGTTGGCAGATACCGGAAAACAAACCAATAATAACGATAAAACAAATAAATAATTCTTCATCTTCAGGGTATGTGTTCTTTGGGAATCCGATCAAAGGGCCAGTTCCTCGCGAAGAAACTTCGGAGTATATCCTTTCTTGCTCTTCGCAACTTCCTCCGGAGTACCGAAGCTCAATAACTCACCGCCGCCTTTACCCCCATCCGGTCCCATATCGATAATATAATCAGCCATTTTGATTACATCCAAATTATGTTCAATCACAATAACCGTATTTCCCTTGTCTACCAGTTTATTCAGCACATTCATCAGTACGCGGATATCTTCAAAATGCAACCCGGTAGTGGGTTCGTCAAGAATATAAAGGGTTTTGCCCGTATCGCGTTTCGAGAGCTCGGTAGCCAATTTCACACGCTGGCTTTCACCACCGGAAAGGGTTGTTGACGATTGTCCTAACTTTATATATCCCAGTCCGACATCCTGTATCACCTTGATTTTATTCAGAATCTGCGGCACGTTTTCAAAGAACTCCACAGCACGGTTGATCGTCATATCGAGCACATCAGCAATGGATTTTCCTTTAAAACGTACTTCTAAGGTTTCACGGTTATAACGCTTACCATGACATACTTCGCAAGGTACATACACATCCGGCAGAAAATTCATTTCAATCGTCTTATAGCCATTTCCGGAACATGCCTCACAACGCCCGCCGGATACATTAAAAGAGAAACGGCCGGGTTTATAACCGCGTATCTTCGCTTCAGGTAAGCCGACAAAAAGATTACGAATATCAGAAAAGACACCGGTATACGTTGCCGGATTGGAACGCGGGGTACGGCCCAATGGTGACTGGTCTACGTTCACCACTTTATCTATATTCTCCAACCCTTCGATAGAATCGTATTCCAACGGATCCTGCAAAGACCGATAGAACTTTTGTGAAAGAATCGGTTGCAAGGTCTCATTAATCAAAGTGGATTTACCACTGCCGGAGACACCGGTTACACAAATCAACTTACCCAATGGAAACTCCACATCGACATTTTTCAGATTGTTCCCTTTCGCCCCGCGAAGCCATAACGACTTACCGTTACCGGGACGGCGCTTGGCAGGAATCTCAATCCTTTGTTGCCCGTTGAGATATTGGGAAGTCAGCGTATTGGTTTGCAACATTTCCTGCGGTGTACCGGCAAACACGACTTCACCTCCCAACCGGCCGGCCTTCGGCCCCATATCGATCACATAGTCGGCTGCAAGCATCATATCTTTATCATGTTCGACCACAATAACAGAATTCCCCATATCGCGCAATTCCTTTAACGAATTGATGAGTCGCAGATTGTCCCGCTGATGGAGCCCGATACTCGGTTCATCAAGAATATAAAGTACATTCACCAACTGCGAACCTATCTGCGTAGCCAAACGTATACGCTGACTTTCCCCTCCCGATAAACTTACCGAACTACGGTTCAACGCCAGATAATCGAGTCCTACATCCAACAAAAACTTCAGGCGCGTACGTATTTCTTTTAATATTTCAGCAGCGATTTTCTTTTGTTTATCCGACAAGAATTCATCTACTTTCATCAACCAGTCATAAAGCTCGTTGATATCCATATTGGAGAGTTCATTGATATTCTTATCGTGAATGCGGAAATGCAATGCTTCTTTATTCAATCGTGCTCCCTTACATTCCGGACAAACGGTAGTACGTGCAAACTGCTCCGCCCATTTCTGGGCAGTGGCCGAAGCATCTTTCTCCTGCAGCATCTGAATATATTTAACCACGCCTTCATAAGTCACAAAATAATCGGAAGAAGTTCCGATCAGAGAACTTTTTATTTTGATTCTTTCATCCGAACCATATAAGATTTCATCAATGGCATCATCCGGCAAATCCTTAACAGGAGTCTTCAACGTAGCCTCATACTTTTCAAGCAATGCTCCTATCTGCCAGAATATCATCGCATTCTTATACTTGCCCAATGGGGCGATAGCACCCTCATAGATAGACATACTTCGATCGGGAACTACCTTGTCCACATCAATCTGGCTTACTACTCCGAGCCCTTTACACTTCGGACAGGCTCCTTGCGGAGAATTAAACGAAAAGTTGTGCGGCGCCGGTTCCCGATAAGACAATCCGGTAACAGGACACATCAGCCGCTTACTATAATGACGGATACTTTCAGTCGCCACATCCAGAATCAGTAATAAACCATCTCCTTGCCTCATAGCAGTGGCAACACTTTGTTTCAAACGTTTGTCATCTTTATCAGTTACCACCATCTTATCGATCACTACTTCGATATCATGATTTTTGTAACGATCCAGTTTCATGCCGTGCGTCACTTCGCGCACCTCTCCATCTACACGTACATATAGATATCCCTTCTTACGCACCTGTTCGAATAATTCCTTATAATGTCCTTTGCGTGAACGAACCAACGGTGCCAGCATATAAATCTTCTTTCCCTTATAATCTTTCAGAATAAGATCGAGTATTTGTTCTTCAGTATACTTCACCATCTCTTCTCCCGAAAGATAAGAATAAGCTGTTCCCGCGCGGGCATAAAGCAAACGGAGGTAATCATATATCTCCGTTGTCGTTCCCACCGTAGATCGGGGATTTTTATTCGTTGTTTTCTGTTCTATGGAAATTACCGGACTTAATCCGGTGATTTTATCTACATCAGGGCGTTCCAAGTTACCCAAGAAGTTACGGGCATAAGCCGAAAATGTTTCAATATACCGTCGCTGTCCTTCGGCAAATATCGTATCAAATGCTAACGAGGATTTACCACTTCCGCTCAGTCCGGTAATCACCGTCATACTGTTACGGGGAATTTCAGCATCAATATCTTTCAAATTATGTACACGCGCACCGTATACATTTATATATTCTGTTTCCTGCATATTCTTTTTACCTAAGTATATTTATATCTCCTTTATGTTTGTACACTACTCCATCCGATCCACGGGCTTCTATGACAATGAAATAGACACCGGCAGGAACCTGATGCCCATTCGATGTCCCATCCCATCCTTTATCAATATCCGGAAATCCCCACTGATACATTTTTTGTCCCCAGCGATTAAACACTACCGCATTGAAACTGACCAATGAATTATGCTTCACCTTAAAAATGTCATTAATACCGTCTCCGTTGGGTGAGAAAGCATTCGGAATCTTCAGCTCCGATTCGGGTACCTGGATTACAAAAATGTCCGAAGTCGAAGTCGGACCGTCCTCCACACTCGTATCACTCACCTGCAACCGGACATAAAATGTTCCTGAAGTATCAAAGGGTACAGTGGTCTCTTCATCATAACGCGGTGGCAGGTAATTATCCGTAAATTCTGCATCGTATGCAAAATTCCATTCATAACGCAATGTAGCAGAAGGTGACTCTATATTAGCCATAAAGCGAATTTCAAGCGGGGCAGCTCCCTGGTAGGTTTCTCCACCCGCTTCAAGCGTTTTGGTCTCTTCCGGTTCAACTCCATTCTCCTTCAGCACTATGCCTACAGGATTCAAGCTGATCTGCGCCTTGCTTTCTGAGAAAGGAAGGGCGATGCATAATAGCACGATATAAGATAATATACGTAGTGACATAACATCTGCAAAATTAATGTTTCCGCTCGAATTATGGTATTAAAGAAACACAATATTATTTTCTTAACGCAATTATTAGGCAGATATATAGCAGAATTCGTACCTTTGTTGCCTGATTTTAAGAACCAATAGTTTAAAAATTGATGAAACCGATAATCAGTCGTATACTCTTTTTTCTGTTTTTTATAAGTATCTCTTGTATGAGCCTTTATGCTCAAGAGAATCAATCCTACTTCCTTCACACTATTGAAAAGGGACAAAGTCTATATTCCATATCCAGTATGTATGGAGTAAGCCAAGCCGACATCATCAGATTAAACCCCGGATGTGATGAAAAAATATACGCAGGTCAAACGATCAAAATTCCTCAAAAGAAAACTGCCCAACAAAGCGAAATATTCCATACAATCCAAGCTGGAGAGACTTTATACAAACTGACAATTGTATACAATATATCGGCTAAGGCTATTTGTGAAGCCAACCCCGGACTGAGTGCGGAAAACTTTCGCATCGGTCAAGTGATCCGTATTCCTTCTGCCGAAGAAGCCGCACAAGCAACTGCCGACTCACAAGAGCCAAATAATGCAGACACAGAGAAAACAACCAATACGATTCAAGGCCCTGTTCAGTCCAGATGCAAAGAGATGCACAAAGTAAAGCGTCGTGAAACGATCTTTAGTGTCAGCCGTGAATACGGAATCAGTGAACAAGAACTTATCAACGCCAATCCGGAATTAAAACAAGGAATGAAAAAGGGACAATTCTTATGTATTCCTTATCCATCGGAAAAGCCGGTGACATCGCCAGGAAACAGAAACCCCATTCCCCCTACCGATAGAGAATTATTCCTTGCCAATAAAGAAACTCCGGAAAAAATAAGTACTGTAAAAGCAGCGATCTTACTTCCTTTTTTGCAGGACAAACGGATGATCGAATACTACGAAGGATTTCTTATCGCCGTGGATAGCCTGAAACGTACAGGCACTTCTGTCGATCTTTATGTTTATAACTGTGGAGACGACAAGGCTTCACTGAACACAATCCTCGCCAAGGAGGAAATGAAAAACATGAATATCATTTTCGGACCATCACAATCACAACATGTGAAAACGCTGGCAACCTTTGCCAAAAAACACGATATCCGCATGGTTATCCCTTTCTCTTCCAAAGAAGAGGAGGTATTCAACAACCCCTTTATTTATCAAATCAATACTCCACAGTCTTATCTGTACTCTGAAGTATACGAACATTTTACACGCCAATTTCCGGACGCCAATATAATAATATTGGAAGCTACGGCAGTAGAAAAAGATAAAACCGAATTTATCAAAGGGTTGAAACAGGAATTAAGCAACAAAGGAATCTCCGTTAAAACGCTGTCCGAATCAGCAACGGCACAAAACATGAAAGAGGTTCTCCGAAATGATAAAGAGAATATCTTTATTCCCACTTCCGGCAGTGATGTAACACTTATCAAAATCATCCCCCAATTAACCATGCTGGTAAGGGAAAACCCGGACGTCAACATTCACCTTTTCGGCTATCCCGAATGGCAAACTTATACCAAAAACCATTTAGACAGTTTCTTTGAACTGGACACTTATTTTTATTCCTCGTTCTACACGAACAATATGCTTCCAGCAGCTATCAACTTTATCAACTCTTACCATAAATGGTACAGTAAAGACATGACCGTAAACTATCCGCAGTACGGTATGCTTGGGTTTGATACCGGTTTTTTCTTCTTGAAGGGACTGGCTAAATACGGTGCAAAAATCATACCGGCCAAGGATTCAGATGACTGTATCGAAGATGCAGATCTTATTATCACAGTGACTCCTTCCGCAAAACCGGTATTTGACGGAACAAAGGTAAAAGCCGGTGCAACCATCAGCTGCGTAGGTACTTATGAGCCCCATAAGCATGAGCTGGATCCGGCAGTTTTACCGAGAGCATCTAAGATTATCTGTGATTCAAAAGAGGCGGCGCTTTCAGAGACGGGGGATCTTCTGATTCCGATTGCAGAGGGAATCATTACAGAAGAGGATGTGCTTGGAAGTCTTGGAGATGTGATCAATGGAAAGATCAAAGGACGTGAAAATGACGAAGAAATTATCGTATATGAAACCGTAGGAGTTGCTGCGCAGGATTTGGTGGCAGCAAAGGTGATTTATGATAAGGCAGTAGAAGCCGGAAAAGGACTTCGCTGGGGAGAATAATCTAAAAAGAGGATGTAAATACAAAAAACACGGAATATTTCCGTGTTTTTGGTATTTTAAAGAATAGCTTTGTGATAAGATAAACAAGAACAATAATTTAAAGAAAAGGAAACAAGAGAAATGCTAACTACATGGATTCAGGCAGTATACCAATTTTT
>OHMW01001373.1_pt1 | contig 11810 bp, 9 predicted proteins | sample 1569391 | NCBI WGS metagenome assembly OHMW01 (sample SAMEA3879557, study PRJEB24766) | human gut metagenome | biome: human-associated habitat; feature: feces | place: USA | collected 1985/1987 | reverse complement strand
AATGAGTGATTGTTCCCAGCACTTGGGCGCGTTTCTGTATTTCGAATCCGTTGTTGCGGAAATAAACGATTTCTTCATGTTCCTGCGGAACGGCGGGCGTGTATATGACTAACGTGCTTTCCTTGTCTTTGCAGGCTTCGGGAATCAGGTCGACGTTTTCTTCATAATGTATTTGTGCGCCTTCGGCGATGAGGTTTTCAGTCAATGGAGTCGGGGTGCGGTCGTATCCGGCTACCACTTTTCCTTTGGAAAGGAAATAGCGGACAAGCGCACTCATACCGATGCCTCCGGCACCGACAAAGTAGACTGATTTGATCGTTTCAATATTCATTTCTTTATACTGTTTCTTTTTATAATTCTTGTTCTGTGTAGCCTGTCAGTTTCCGCTTTCTGCCAGCTTGATTACTTCCTGCGCGATGATTCGTGCAGAGTCGGGCAAAGCCAACTTGGCTATATTCTCACTTAGTTCTTTCAGTTTCTGTTCATCTTTGACTGTAGACAGGGCTACATCCAATAAATTGGTTTCCGCTTCACTGTCTTTTACATAAATGGCCGCTTGCTTGTTTACCAATGCCAGTGCGTTTTTGGTCTGGTGGTCTTCTGCTACGTTGGGCGAAGGTACCAGGATAACCGGCTTGTGCAAAAGGCAGAATTCGGAAATAGAACCGGCTCCGGCACGGGAGATTACAAGATCGGCCGCTGCATACGCTGCTGCCATATCCTTGATGAAATCCGTCACATATAAATTCGGGTTTTCTCCCGCCGCTTTTACGGCTTCCGTTACTTGCGGATAATAGTATTTCCCGGTTTGCCAGATAAACTGGACATCACTGTTCTCTTTGATAGCAGACAGTCCGGTGGTCAGCGTTTTGTTGATAGTACCTGCTCCTAAGCTGCCGCCTACAATCAGGATTGTCTTTTTATCCGGCTGTAAGTGGAAAGAGTGTAGTGCATCCTCTTTAGAAGGTATGTCCTTCGTCAGATTCTGGCGGACCGGATTTCCCGTCATGATAATCTTGTCGGCAGGGAAGAACTTCTCCATTCCGTCATAAGCAACGCAAATCTTTCTCGCTTTCTGTGCAAGCAATTTATTGGTAACTCCTGCATACGAGTTCTGTTCCTGGATTAAAGTAGGAACTCCCATCATGCCGGCTGTCTTTAATGTAGGACCACTGGCGTATCCGCCTACACCGACTGCCACTTGCGGGCGGAAGTTTTTGATAATGCTTCGTGCTTTCCATTGGCTGCGTGCCAACTTCACGAGTACAGCTATATTCTTCCATAAGCGTTTGCGGTCAAATCCCGCTATCGGCAGACCGATGATTTCGTAGCCTGCATCGGGAACCCGCTGCATCTCCATACGCCCTTCGGCTCCTACAAAGAGTATCTTTGCCTCAGGACGCAGTTCCGTTATAGCGTTCGCAATGGAAACAGCTGGGAAGATATGTCCTCCTGTACCTCCACCGCTAATGATGATTCTAAGTTCTTTTTCCATAATAATCCTTTCTTCTATCCGTTGTTCTCCGTTTACCGTTCATCATTCACCATTCATCGTTTACAGACCTTGTTCACCCTTTATTGATATCATTTTCATCTTCAAACTTGGCGTCGCTGTTCAGAATCTGTGCTGTCGGTTCGGCAGCCGCCTGTGCTTCGGAATCTGCGGCATTTGTTTCAATTTGCAGTTGAAGTTGTGCATCATGCTCTTTCTGTTCTTCCAAATGAGCGGTATATCGGCTCACGCTTAATATCATTCCGATATAAGCGCAGTTAATCAACGTACTTGTTCCTCCCTTGCTGACCAGAGGCAACGGCTGTCCCGTGACGGGGAATAGTCCGACGGCAACCATCATGTTCAATATGGCCTGTGATACTAGCAGTAAGGCAATACCCATGACGAGGAAGGCGGGGAAAGTCCGTTCGCATTTCTGTGCGATTCGTCCGGCGCGCATCAATAGCCATAGATAAAGGAAGACCACGAATATGCCTCCTATCAGTCCCATTTCTTCGACTACAATAGCGAAGATAAAGTCAGAAAAAGCCTGGCTGAGGAAGTCGCGTTGTATGGAGTTTCCCGGACCTTTGCCTACTACGTGGCTGGTGGCAATGGCAATACGTGCATGTGCAATCTGTGCGTCTTTATCAATATCGAACTTGGCGGCGGGAACCTCTTCCTTATCGAAAAAGCCGGAAACACGGTTCTGCCAGGTTTCGAAACGGTGGAGTCCCGGAGTGTTGTGCAGTGTCTTGGCAGGGATAGCCATTAGTATTCCTACGGCGACCCCACCTACAAGTGCCAGCAATCCCAGCATTCCGAACAGTTTTTTTGCAGATACCCGTCCGATGAACATCATCATGCACACTACACCGAATAACAGCATAGCCGTCGACAGGTTTTCCGGTGCAATAAGTATGAAGACCAGTCCGGTAAGAATCATGATGTATTTAAAGGCTTTGGGATTGGCGCCATATTCATCCTGTTTCTTCGACAGGATAAACGAAACTGCAATGATGACAGCCATTTTGGCTAGTTCCGACGGTTGGAACTGTAATCCCATGAAGGTCATCCAGCGGGCTGCTCCGTTGACACGGTCGCCCGTAATGATACCCATTAACGTGACGAATGCCAATAGAACAAGGGAAACCGGATATAGAAATACCGGAAATACCTGAAACCATTTGTAGGGGACATTGTGCAGAAACACCACTACTACGGCACCTACCATTAGGATGATGGAATGCTGTGTAATCGGTCCCCAGTGGTCACCACTCTTGTAGGTCAGTGTCGAAGCTGCCGAAAACACCTCAATGATTGAGATGAGGCAGAGACAGAGGAAGATAATCCAGATTACCTTGTCGCCTTTGAATATGTTCTTTAATAAATCCACTTTGTCTATTACAAATTATTGATTACAACATTACGGCTTTCTTCGTATTACAACTCCCTTACGTATTTCTTGAACTGGTCGCCACGGTCTTCATAACTGTTGAAGAGGTCGAAAGAGGCGCAGCAAGGGCTTAATAATACGGTTTCACCTTTCTTTGCCAGTTTGTAGGCTGCTTCTACGGCATCCTTCATTCCGGTTTGTACATCAGCTACGGGCAAACCGAAGCGGTCGAAGAAGTCATGGAGTTTCTCGTTGTGGAGTCCCAGGTATACCAGAGCAGAGCACTTTTCACGTACCAAATCCTCGATCTCAGTATAGTCGTTGCCTTTGTCTTTGCCGCCGAGAATCAATACCGTTTTGGTAGTCATGCTTTGCAGGGCATACCAGCAGGAGTTGACATTCGTGGCTTTAGAGTCGTTAATAAAATCAATTCCGCGCACACGTGCCACCTTTTCCAACCGATGTTCCACTCCCTTGAAATCGGAGAGGGCTTTCCGGATGTTTTCTTTGGCGATGCCGGCAAGGTTTGCCGAGATACCGGCGGCTAAAGAATTATATAAGTTATGTTGCCCTGTCAGAGCCAGTTCTTCCTGCTCCATGTTGAAGGCAATCGGTTCGGTGATTTTCACTTCGTGGTCTTCTACGTATGCGATTGCTCCGTCTTCTTTTACAGCGGCAAAAGGATACAGGTGAGCTTTCAGACCATGTTTCGCCAGTTCTTGTCTGATGATCGGGTCGTCATTCCAGAAGATGAAAGCATCGTCCGGGGTTTGGTTTTGGGTAATGCGGAATTTAGCGTCGATGTAATTCTGCATACAGTGGTCGTAGCGATCAAGATGGTCCGGAGTGATGTTCATCAATACGGCGATGTTCGCACGGAAGTTATACATATTATCCAGCTGGAAAGAGCTAAGTTCGATAATATAATAATCATGGTAATCTTCGGCTACCTGCAAAGCAAGACTTTTGCCGATGTTGCCTGCCAAACCTACGTTCAGACCTGCGCTTTTGAAAATGTGGTAGATCAGGGAAGTTGTTGTAGTCTTTCCGTTAGAACCTGTAATACAGATCATTTTGGCATCAGTATAGCGTCCGGCAAACTCAATCTCGGAGATCACCGGTGTGCCTTGAGCTTTCAGTTTCAGGATGATTGGGGCATCATTCGGGATACCGGGGCTTTTGATAACCTCGTCGGCATTCAGAATGAGCTCTTCGGTATGGTGTCCTTCTTCCCAGGCAATATGATGGCTGTCGAGAAGTTCCTTATATTTGTCCTTGATGGCGGACATGTCCGAAACAAACGTCTCAAATCCTTTTACTTTTGCGAGTACGGCTGCACCTGCGCCGCTTTCGCCAGCTCCTAATATTACAATTCTTTTCATTTACAATAATGTGCTCTTGTTTCCAATATGCTGAGTTGCTTATTCGTTGGGCACATCTTTTAAAAGTTAATAATCGGGTTAATACTCTCTATATATCGTTGGATTTCCGAACGGAAACCCGCTTCCGACAACCGACAAGGGCCGGAGGTTATCTTATCTTAAGCGTTATTATTGTTATTGCTGCCAGCACAATCGTTACAATCCAGAAACGGACGGTAATCTTTGATTCGTGGAACAGCTGGTCGGGCTTGGTGAATTTCACCGTACATCCCGGCTCGATCAGACTCATTGAAGTACGGAAATGATCGTGAATTGGTGTGCGCTTGAACAAACGTTGCTTTACACCTTTCCGCTTTCCTGCCTTGTAATAAGCCCGTTGCAGGATTACCGACAGATTCTCTACCAGGAATACACCGCAAAGAATCGGTATCAGCAACTCTTTGTGAATGATGATGGCGAACACTGCGATGATACCGCCAATGGTGAGGCTGCCTGTGTCTCCCATAAATACTTGTGCCGGATAAGCATTGTACCATAAGAAACCGATAAGCGCACCGATGAAGGCACAGATATAGATTACCAGTTCTTCCGAACCCGGAATATACATGATATTCAGATAGCCTGCGAACTCGATATGCGACGATACATACGCCAATATCCCCAGCGTTGCGCCGATAATGGCCGAGTTCCCGGCCGCCATTCCGTCCATACCGTCATTCAGGTTGGCACCGTTTGATACGGCGGTAACCACGATGATTGTAACGATGACGAACAAAATCCATCCGGCTGTTTGCGCATGCTCGCCCATGAAAGAAACCAAATCGGCATAATCAAGGTTATTGCTCTTGAAAAAAGGAATCGTTGTCTGGGTCGATTTCAAATCATTGGTTCCGTGTATCACTTCCATCTCCTGTCCCGGATTATGAACTTCGATATTCTCACGGATCACTACGTCCGGGCTTAGATACAAAGTCATTCCGACAATTAAACCCAAACCGACCTGACCAATAATCTTGAACTTGCCATGCAAACCTTCTTTGTCTTTTTTAAAGATCTTGATATAGTCGTCTGCAAAGCCGAGCGATCCCAACCATACGGTGGTTATCAGCATCAATATCATATATATATTATGCAGTTTGCCTAGCAACAGACAAGGGATCAGGATGGCTACAATGATGATAACACCTCCCATGCTCGGCACGCCTACTTTGTTGACGCCGAACGGGTCCGTTTTAGCATCACGCTGCGTTTCTGTGATTTGTTTCCTTTTGAGTAGGTTGATGAACTTATCTCCCCAGATACTTGAAATAAGTAACGCGAGGATCACCGCCATCAAAGCACGGAATGAAGTATATCCGAACATTCCCGCTCCTGGAAAATTGAGCTTTTGCAGCCATTCAAATAGATAATATAACATAAATAATTTGCCAATTTATTGATGTGTTGCTATGTCGCTTCTGCCGGATGAATACCGGAACCAGTCGGCATATTAGCACAATCTATTCATTATTTAAAAATTTCTTTGAGTACTTCTTTATCGTCAAAATGATGTTTTACTCCTTTTATCTCCTGGTAATTCTCGTGTCCTTTTCCGGCAACGAGAATCACATCTCCTTTTTCTGCCAGCATGCAAGCCGTGCGAATCGCTTCTTTGCGGTCGGCAATGCTTAGCGTTTTCTTCATATCCTCCGCATCCAGTCCGGCAAGCATATCGTTGATGATGTCTTGCGGCTCTTCGAAGCGCGGATTGTCTGAAGTGATGATGACGCGGTCGCTGGCTTTAGCAGCTTCCTTTGCCATGATGGGACGTTTGCCCTTGTCACGGTTGCCACCGGCACCCACTACTGTAATCACTTTTCCTTTTCCTTCAAGTACTCCATGTATGGCATTCAATACATTAATAAGAGCATCCGGAGTATGCGCATAATCTACAATCGCTGTAACTCCCTGTGGAGAACGGACCGCATCGAAACGTCCGGCTACCGGATGAAGCGTGCTAAGGGCCACAAGCACCTCTTCTTCTTTCTTGCCCAACAGAACGGCTGCCCCGAATACTGCCAGCAAATTGGAAGCATTGAACTTACCGATAAACTGAACTGCCAATTCATGGTTGTTGAAGTCGAGCAACATTCCTTCAAAATGAGACTCCAATACCCGCCCTTTAAAGTCACAAAGGCTTCTCAATGAATAAGTATAAACCTTAGAACGTGTATTCTGTGTCATTACCAGTCCGTTCTTATCGTCCAGATTAGTCAGGCTGAATGCGCTTTTCGGCAGATCGTCAAAGAACTTCTTCTTTGCTTTCAGATAATTCTCTACTGTTTTATGATAGTCGAGATGGTCGCGGGTCAGATTGGTAAAGATCCCTCCTGCATACTTTAATCCACTGATACGTTTCTGTGCAATGGAGTGTGAACTGACTTCCATGAAAACATATTTGCATCCTTCATCCGCCATTCGTCCCAATAGACGGTTCAACGTGATAGGATCGGGCGTGGTATGCTCTGTCGGGATCGGCTCGTCGTCGATATAATTGCAAACGGTAGAAATCAATCCTACCTTATATCCGAAATAACGGAATGTATTATATAATAAGGTGGCGATTGTTGTTTTTCCGTTCGTTCCGGTAACACCAACCAGTTCCATCTTGGAAGTGGGGTCGCCGTAGAAAGTAGTAGCAATCTTTCCTACTGCATCTTCACTGTCTTTGACTTGTATATAAGTGATCCCCGCAACAGGTTCTTCCGGCATATCCTCGCAGAGGATAGCAGTCGCTCCTTTCGCTATGGCAGCAGGTATGTAGGCGTGGCCGTCGGCTTGTGTGCCGCGCATTGCCATGAACAGTTGGCCGGCTTCCACTAGACGGGAGTCAATATTGACTCCGGTGATTTCTATGTCTGAATCTCCGGCTACCTCTACCGGTTGGATCGCTTTCAGTAATTCGTTCAGTTTCATACCTTATTATATATAATCAGTTCAGATGCAATACGATTGTTTGTCCTTTTCTTACTCTTGTTCCATTGGCTATCGACTGGCTTTTTACCTTGCCTACGCCTACCAGATTTACTTTTATCCCTCTGCTTTCGAGCAGATAGACAGCATCCCGTGCGCCCATGCCGATCACGCTCGGAACAAAATCACGCATCAAGTCTCTGCTTTCTAAGATGACGCTTTTTGGGGCGGCATGTGTACTGCCCCAAGTCTCTTTACCGCTTTTGATTTCGAACTTAGCCTGGCTCTGTATCTTCAGTTCGTCGAGTACCCGTTTGGTATCATTCATCTCTCCGGCTTTTACGTCGGGAATTACCACGCTGTTGGTGTCGATGGCATTTGTCAGTGGCAGGCGCAAGTCTTTGGCATATACCCTTTCTGCTATTTTACCGAATACGCTACCTGCCATCAACCCACCGGAAGCCGGAAGCCCCGGTTTCTGAATGGAGACGATGCAACTGTATTTCGGCGCTTCCGAAGGGAAGTATCCGCAAAAGCTGACTAAATAGTTCGTCCTGCCCGTTTTGTATCCGGCGGCACCTTGTGAAATCTGTGCCGTTCCTGTTTTGCCGGATACGGCAAACTGCTTGCTGCCTGCCGGTCCTGCCAGTCCCTGATGCACTACCTTATAGAGAATTTCCCGTATCTGTTTCAAGGTATTATCCGAACATATTTTCGGGTTGATGACTTCTGTCGGGAACTCCTTTACTACTTCCCCGTCTTTTACAGCCGCTTTTACGAACTTCGGGCGAACCATTACGCCATCGTTCGCTATGGCATTGTAGAATGTCAGTATATTCATCGGGGGCACCTGCGTTTCGTACCCGATACTCATCCACGGGAGGGTAGTCTTGGCAAAATAACGTTCTTTCGGTCCTCTGATGTTGGGCTTTCCCTCTCCTGCGATCTGCAGGTGCAACGGCTGGTCGATGCTCATTCGTTTCAGTCCGTCTACGAACTTTTGCGGATTGTCATGATAGAATTGGTCGATGATGCTGGATGTCCCCACGTTGGACGACACTTCCAAGATACGGGTTACGTTGATTCTGCCATATCCGCCGCGATGCCAATTCCAGTCTTTCATCGGCCGTCCGTACATCATTTTGATACCGTTTCCCGTATCCACTTCGTAATCGGGGGTGATGTGCCCGTCTTCAAGAGCCACCATGATAGAAGCTGTCTTAAAGGTGGAACCCGGTTCGAGCATGTCGCTGATGGCATTGTTACGCATTTCGTAATAATTGCCGTCCGCCGCTTTCATCATGTTGACGATTGCTTTCACCTCGCCTGTGGCGACTTCCATTAAAACAGCAACGCCTACACTGGCATTCAGTTCTTTCAACTTATCTACCAATGCTTTTTCGCAGATGTCCTGCATGCCCACATCAATGGTGGCGATAAGGTCGCAACCGTCTACGGGAGGAATATCTACGATGTTGAGGTATTTGTTCATCACCTTCTGGCGGTGCGTGATTCCGTCACGTCCTTTCAACAAGGTATCGAAAGCCAGTTCTATTCCATTCTTGGCACCTTGTGCGGTGTCTGCGTAGAGATCGCCCAATGTACGTGCTGCTAAAGAGCCGAATGGTTTCTTGCGCTGGTTGTAAGCTAACTCATGGAATCCGCCTTTATACTTGTTCATGTTGAAAACAGGCAGGCGTTTGGCCTCTTTATATTGAATGTACGAGATACGTTTCGGGTAAATCAAATAATTGCGGCTTCCTTTTTTCATCCCTTTCTGTAGATGCGCTTTGAATTCAGCCGCACTTTTATCCGGGAATATCCGGTGCAACCCTTCACAGATCTCATTCATATGCTTTTTCAAGGAGTCGGTTTTGGCCGGTGCTCCTGCTTTGAAATCCATATAGATGCGGTATTCGGGCAGTGAACTTGCCATCAGTTTGCCGTCGGAGGAGATGATATTACCCCGATTAGGCTTTACCGTTACATTCTCTTTTACGAAACGGTCGGCAACATCCTGCCAGTATTGTCGCTCGGCAAACATGGTGATGCCTGCTTTTACCACGATTGCTACTCCTATCAGCCCCATTATGAGGATAACAAAGAAGTAACGGGTCATTATATTTTTTTTATTGACAGCCAAAACTATTTATAATTTATAAATGACAAATGACAATTGACAAATGGCAATTGATAATTTACTTTTTCTTTCCTTCTCCACTCTCCATTCTCCCTTTTCCCTTTTTTCTCCTTTTCCCTTTTTTTACTCTATCAGGTAAGGAGGGTTTGTAGATGTCTGCAGATCACTCTCTTTGGTCGATATGTATTCCTCGATACGTGACTGACGACTTCTTTCCATCAATTCCGAGCTACGTGTGAGCGCGTCATATTTAATGTCGATAAGTTCTTTCTTCAGCTTATCTATTTCAATCTGCTGTTGTTGACTGGCATATCTGTTATGGATATAGAAGATAATAAATACCATAATGAGTACCAGCAATTTTGTCTGGCGGCGGAAAAAGTCTATAGCTAAGATATCTCCTCCTAAAATGCTTTTCAAAGAGGCCCTTTTTTTCTTTTTGGGTTCTTTGTTCTCGTTTTTATTTATCTTTTTCTCTTTCTCTTCCATAAGTTTCTATCTCTTCTGCTTATTTCTTTTCTGCGATTCTTAGTTTGGCGCTCCGTGATCTCGGATTGCGTTCTATTTCCTCTTCGTCCGGCACAATGACTTTGTTGTTCACCAATTTAAAAGGCGTTTGCAGGTTACCGAAAAAATCCTGTGTCGTTTTACCTTCCACATTACCGGTTTTCATAATGTTTTTAACCATCCGGTCTTCCAATGAATGGTAAGTGATAACGACTAATCTTCCTCCCGGTTTCAAGGCTTCCGTTGCTGCTGTCAACATTTCTTTCAACGCCTCCATCTCTTGATTTACTTCAATGCGAAGTGCCTGAAACACCTTGGCAAGTTCTTTCTTCTCGCGTTCCCGGCCGAAGAGTGGCTTGATGATCTCCAAAAACTCGCCGATTGTCTTTATTTGTCCGTTGGCACGGGCCTTGACGATAACCGATGCTAATTTGCGACTGTTTTTCAATTCTCCATACAGGTAGAAGATATCTGCCAACCGTTCTTCTGCATAAGTGTTTACCACATCTGCTGCTGTGAGTCCGGCCCGTTTGTTCATACGCATATCCAATGCACCGTCGAAGCGGAAAGAAAATCCTCGTTCACTGTCGTCGAAGTGATGGGAGGATACTCCCAAGTCTGCCAGTATGGCGTCTACTTTCTCTATATTGTGATAGCGTAGAAAGTTGTGCAGGTAGCGGAAATTGCTTCGCACGAAAATGAAGCGCGGGTCATCGACAATGTTTCGTTCGGCATCCTCGTCCTGGTCGAATCCTAATAAACGTCCGTCTTTTTCCAAACGCGAAAGTATCTCACGGGAATGCCCTCCACCACCGAAAGTCACGTCTACATACGTGCCATTCGGGCAGATATTCATTCCGTCTACGCTCTCTTTTAGTAATACCGGTACGTGATATGTCAATTCCTCTTGTGTCTCCTTCATCTGTTCTACCTTATTATATAAGCAAGTGACGGCAAAAATACATATTTCTCAAAGAAAAAAGAACCTCCTGTATGGAAAATATGGAATAAAGTTTTCAACAGATTGTTAAATGTTCCCCGAAGTGTTTTTCTTTTGGGTATTTGCCTTTTTCTGTTCCCGTAGTTGGATGCTTAGAAACTTGGTTTTCATCCGTATCTTTTTCAGAAATGCCGGTGCTGATTTAAAGCCGATACGTGCTACCCATACCTTGTCGGCAGTACACTCTTCCGGCTTTTCCACTCCTTTACTCGTGATTGTGGGAAAGAAATTGCCCAGCCCGTCGATGCTAACGGTGCGTCCTTGGTGCAGATGTTCGGCGATAACACCTGATAACTGTACAAGTACCGACATGACATCCCCGTCTTGCAGTGAACTCTTTTCCGCCAGTTGCCGGGCTATTTCCGCACTGTCGACGGGTTTCTTTTGTAAAGCTCTTGTGGTAGCATAATAACGCACGTTTGTTTCTCCCTTTGTTGTGTCCACCTTCTTGGTAACTACATAATTAATAGCCATATATTCTTCTGTTATTGATAATTATACTTGTACTGTTTATAAATTTTCAATCGTCTTGTTTGTGACTTTATACTTTTGCTCTAAAAACATGGGGATGTTTTGATACAAAACATGGGCATGTTGTAAACAAGAACATCCGGATGTTTTGAACGACAACATGGGGATGTCTTTAGTGCTGAATCTTTTCACAAAGATATGCTAAAGTATATGGCTGTGCAAGTAATAACCATGTGCTACGGCAGTCAAAAAGATATCTTTTTGTTATGCCTTGTGAATGAGGGGGTTGTAACTCATAATAGATTGGAATGGCAAAGAAATGATATATCCCCTCCTCCTATGGATTCCAATTTGCTTTTGTGGAAGAGGTCGCTTGTACTATAAAGTGTGAAGAGAATAATATAAATGATTCAGTTGTTATGTACGCTAATTTTCGGCTTTACGAGGTCTTTTTTGTTTTTTTTGTATTA
>OHMW01001350.1_pt1 | contig 11931 bp, 10 predicted proteins | sample 1569391 | NCBI WGS metagenome assembly OHMW01 (sample SAMEA3879557, study PRJEB24766) | human gut metagenome | biome: human-associated habitat; feature: feces | place: USA | collected 1985/1987 | reverse complement strand
GGATCATGACCATCTGGCCCTCCTCTTCCATCGCCTTATACCAAGCAAGTTGGCCTTGGGTCTGCGCCCAAGCTTGTTCCGGGGAATGCCAACCGGGAAGTGGATTATCCGGCCCTACATAGCGACCGATCTGGGTGGCGACTACTAACCCGACGTTTCCTTTACGCAGTTCCTCAAACGATATAGTGGCGTTTCCACGGTCGGGCTTATCGGTCATACCGATTTCTCTCCGGTTTATTTCCTTTAGGGGTTGACGCAAATCCCGGTTCCACTCCAAAGCGTTCATGCTAAGGTCGAGATGGGCGTCGATAATAAATGGCTTATTCATTTTATTAATTGAGAGTTGATAATTGATAATTGAAAATTTGATTACCGTTAATAGGTGATGCGACGTGAACGGGCAATGATAGGCCATTCGCCGATCGCCTCACGATCCCGGATCACATAAGCCTTGTCGTATAAAGCGACCGTAGGACAAATATGAACGGGAATGCCATAGAATACGGAACCTAATGGATAGAGCCGACTGTCCGGGACTTCCAAGACCAGATGCTCCTCACTCTGGGAGATAGGTTTCGCCTCCGGATGGTTCAAGAAAAACACACGGGGCAAAGGACTTTCCGAGGCTACCGCCTTGTAACCAAGATCTACACAAACATGATGCTCATCCAGCACGGAAATGACCCGAGTTATCAATAAGGCAGCTACCTTGAACGGCATATCCGGATAAGCGTTTCCATACCCCCAATCCCAGAACACAAACGTGCCGGGACTGCATTCGCAATCCTTCCGCTTCGCGTACATCGGGAATGTAGGAGTACCTCCCATCACCTTTACCAATGGATAGGCAAACTTGCGGGATATCTCCCGGAACACACGTTCGGTCAAGGCGTATGCGGCATCCGCGCCTTGGCAACGTACCGATAGCTCCGCGTCATGTATATGTCCGTCGTAGCCATGCAACCCGATAATCTGCAGAGACTTCAGCGGCAGGATGGCATCCACCAGCGCCTCCGCTCTCTCCGGGAGGACTCCGGTACGATTCATTCCCACGTTCAGATCGATAAAGACATCCAAGGTGATATTCCCGGCCTCGCAAAGAGCCGAGATCGCACGGGCATTCTCCGCTTGATCTACCAAGCAGGAGTAATGGGTGGCGGGATATGCCTTTATCAAATCTAATAAGCGGGAAATCTTCGGGCCTACCGGCTGATAGGCTAATAATACATCGGGGGCATTAATATGCCCTAGCATCTCGGCCTCGGCAATCGTAGCGCACTTGAACTTCCGGATTCCGGCATCCAGCAGCATGCGGGATACCTCAGCCGCCTTATTCGTCTTCACGTGCGGACGAAGCCGGTTCGTATCGCCTATGATCCTCTTGGCCAACTCGATATTGCCGGAAATACGATCCGGATAGAACGCCAAGGCTGGCGAGTCTATCCGGTCTACATTACTTATGACGTACCAATCGTCCATGGCTTATTCGTATAATTCGAACAAAGCCTCTATCTCTACAGGAATATTATCGGGAAGAGAACCGAATCCTACGGCGCTACGGGTACCTACACCGTTATCCGGCCCCCATACGGCGGCGAACAACTCGCTACAGCCATTGATCACATAAGGATGCTTTCCGAAATCGGGCGTACAATTTACCATACCCAATACCTTGATCACTCTCTTTATCTTGTTGAAGCTACCAAGGTTCGCCTGGATGGTCGCCAACATGGTAAGTCCTACTTGCTGGGCGGCGAATTTGCCTTCATCCATCGTCAAGTCCTTACCGATACGTCCGATGATCAAGGACTTATCATTCCGCACAGGCCCGTGACCGGAAAGATACAGGTATTTGCCATCTATCACACAAGGCTTGTAAACTCCGGCCGGAGCCGGTGCGGGAGGTAAGGTCAACCCTAATTTCTCAAAATTCTCATCTGCGTTAATCATGCTCATAATTTCTTTCATTTATATGTTAGTAAAAAAATATATTGGTCTATTTCCTGACTCTTTCCGTTACCGGTTGATTCGTGGCGACAGAGATTCCTTGTAGCTCTACATACTCGACGCTTAAAGGATTCTTGGAGCTGGCTTTAACGTAGAGGGATTGGAGAATCGCCTGTTGGTTGTTGATCGTTATGTAGCATACATAGCGGGAATCACGTTTGGTAATCGTCAACTGGCGGGAGGGATAAGCGGTCAATGAGCATACACAAGCATTATCACTCGCCGAGATCAGTTTATACCCATAAGCCATTTTCCGTTGGATATAGCTCAAGCCATTGGTTTCCCCCGGATGCTTTTCCCGATTGACCCAATAAACGTTCAAGGGATCATGTGTATCCAGCTTACCATCCCTCAGATTCACATCGTAACAAACCAAGTTCTTATTCACGCTTCGTGCTATATGAAAAAGCCTCCCGACCGTTGGATAAGTACCTTCCTCCGGGTCCGCCGCAAACGAGGCGACGAAAGGGAAAAGCATAATAACGATACTAAGCAGCCATCTCTTTCTCATTGCTCAATCATTCTTTTATTATACAATCATATTTAAGATCATTACCCCGATCAATCCTACGACCGACACGATCGTCTCCATGATAGACCATGAGCAGATCGTATCCTTTATGCTTAGGTTAAAATATTCCTTGAACATCCAGAAGCCGGAATCGTTGACATGCGAGAACATCAAGCTACCCGCTCCTAAAGATAAAACCATCAAGTTCGGGTTCGCACCCGTTTGCGTAACTAAAGGCATCACCACGCCCGCCGCCGTCAACGCCGCCACCGTAGCCGATCCCACGCACAAACGGATCACGGCAGAGATCAACCAACCCAAGATCAACGGATGAACGGGCAATTGCTCCAGACTTGTCGCCAGCTCATTGCTTACCCCGCTATCCTCCATGATCTGCTTGAAGATACCGGAACCCGCAATGATCAAAAGGATCATAGAGATATCTTTCACGGCCTCCCCATAGACTGCCATAACCGACTTGATACTACGTCCCTGCCGGATGCCCAGCGTATATGTAGCGAACAACAAGGCGATCAGCATTACAATGGAAGGAGCACCAATAAAAGAGACTATCCCGCTCGCCATCTCGCCCATATCCTTAAAGCAATAAGGAATAACCGTCACGATAATCAGTAAAAAGACAGGCAACGTAGCGCTGATAAAACTATTCGCCTTGCCCGGTATGCTATATCTCCCGCTATCCTCTTTCTGCTCGAACAACGTGACCGGACCGGATTTTATATGTTTCAACCGACTGCCGAACACCGGCCCGGCGATAATGATAGCCGGAATCGCCAAACATAAACCGTAGATCAGCGTAAGGCCGATATTCGCGTTGAATTGTACCACCAAGGCTACCGGAGACGGATGCGGGGGCAGGAATCCATGCGTCACGGACAGCGCCGCCAACATCGGCAACCCGATATAGACCGCCGGAAGCTTGTATTTATACACGATCGAGAAGATCAATGGCACCAACAACACAAATCCGATCCCATAAAATAACGGAATACCCACGACAAAACCTGTCACCATCAGCCCCCATTGTATATGCTTAGTACCAAAAAGTGACACCATCACGGAAGCGATCTTCTGTGCCGCTCCGCTCTCGGCCACCAACTTGCCTAGCATAGCGCCTAATACGATAATCAACGTCAACCCACCCAAGATACTCCCGATACCGTTATTCACCGAGTCCGGCAGCTTCTCCAACGGAATGCCCAAAGCGATGCCCGCCAAGATAGAGGAGATCAGAAACGCAATGAAAGCATCCACCTTAAAGTAGGATATCAAGACAATCAATAAGGCCAAACAAAGTACGACAATGATAAATGACATGTTTTTTCGCTGTATTAGTTTATAATCCGTAAACGGGATACAAAGAAAACATTTATTTCCGAACTACCCCTTTTTACGATAACTAATTACCGCTAACAGATTAAAAAAAACAGCAAATAGACAGACAATCACAAAATGTCCCCGTAAATCGGCAAAGCCGCTCCCCTTTAAATAGACCATACGCATCACCTCCACGAAATAACGCACCGGGTTCGCCAGCGTGATCTTCTGCGCCCATTCCGGCATACTGCTGATCGGCGTGAACAATCCGCTTAGCAAGGCGAAAATGATCAAGAAGAAAAACGCCGTAAGCATCGCTTGTTGCTGTGTGGACGAGAAGGAGGAGATCGCCAAGCCAAATCCCGTAAAAGCGATCAAATATACGGCGGCAAACAAATAGATCACCCCGAAACTCCCCTCCGGCACCAAGCCGTAGATCAGCCAAGCGATGAGGATCGCCACCGTCAGCAGGACAAAGCCTATCACCCAGAAAGGGATCAGCTTCGACAGCAGGAACAGGGACTTGGGTACGGGCGAGACGTTTATCTGCTCGATCGTCCCTTTCTCCTTCTCGCTCACGATATTCAAGGCGGAGATCGATCCCCCGATAATCGTCAGCAAGAATACCATGATGCCGGGAACCATATAGATCTTGTAACTCAAGTGGGGATTGAACAGGTTAATCGAAGCCACTCCCCTGCCCGATCCCATAGAGGCGAAACCTTTCTCCCTATTGAAATCCTGTATAATCGAGGAGAGGTAGGAGCTACCCAAGCCGCCCTTAGTTCCGTTCACGGCGTTAGCGGCGATCATCACGCCCGCCCTTCCCTCCTTACCCAAGTCCCGCTCGAAATCAGAGGGGATTTCCAGAATGATATCGGACTCATTGCTCTCCACCGAGGTCAGCGCCTCGTCGTAACGATCCGACCGGTCTGTCAGGCGGAAATATCCGGAGGATAGTACCTTATCTACCAATTGCATGGAGGTGACGGAATGATCGTTGTCCACAATGCTAAGGTTGATATTTCGCATCTCGAAATTAGCGGCAAAAGGTAAGATGATCAACTGCATGATCGGGATGATGAAGATAATCTTCGGCATGAACCGGTCCCGACGGATCTGCTTGAACTCTTTCTCTAACAAATATCGTAACATAGCTTATAATCGTATTTTAAAACGTTTCACACTCAAGAATACCAGCACGACCGCCATGAACGACAGTATCCCGATCTCCTTCAAGATCGACACGGCGGGAAGCCCCTTGATCATCACGTCCTTCACGGCGATGATATACCATTTGGCCGGAACGATATGGGAGAACCATTGCAGGATATCCGGCATATTCTCTATCGGGAACATCATGCCGCTCAACAACATGATCGGAAGCATCAAGGCGATACCGCTGATCAACATAGCCGCCTGCTGGGTATCGGCTACCGTGGAGATCAGCAGGCCCAGACAGAGGGATACGATCGCATACAGGATGGATACGGAAACCAGCAACAGCAGGCTGCCTTTTATCGGAACGTCCAGCAGGAAATAGGATAGCAGCAAGATCGTAGCGATATTCACCATACTCAGCAATAGGTATGGGATCGCCTTGGCCAGAATGATGTAGATGGGTTTCAACGGGGAGACCAGCAGGACTTCCATCGTTCCCATCTCCTTCTCTTTCACGATGCCGATCGAGGTCATCATGGCACATATAAGGATCAAGATCAAACCCATCACGCCGGGCACGAAGTTGTAGGCACCTTTCATTTGAGGGTTGTAGAGCAAAGTGGTAACCGGGGTCACGGCTTTACCCTCAACCGCCGACTCGCCTTTCAACTGTTCCGCAATGATCGCCGAGCAATAGGCGATTAGCTGCGTGGCCTCGTTCGGATCGGTAGCGTCCGCCAAGACTTGTACTTGGGCATCGGCCGTGGAAGCGTACCCGGGGGGGAAGACAACTATGACGTGTACCTTTCCTTGCCGAAACAAGGCCCCGGCATCCTCATAGCTATCGACGGTCGTATACAGCTCGAAGTACTCGCTGGCATTCAAGCGGTCTGTCATCTTCAGTGTCAGCTCATCCCGGCTTTGGTCGAAAATAGCGATCGGCACACGCTTGATCTCAGTCGTGATGGCATATCCGAACAAGATGATCAGGATGACGGGCATGAGCAAGAGGATCATTGTCGTGCGTGCGTCCCTGAAAATGTGATAGAACTCCTTTCTAACAAAGGATATGAATTGTTTCATCGTTTATTCTCCTCTCGTTGCTTTTCGAGCCAAGGCGTGGAAGACTTGGTTCATATTCGTTGTCTTAAAATCCCGCTTCAAGGCGGAGGGACTGTCTAACGCTTCGATCTTTCCGTCTACCATGATGGAGACACGGTTACAATACTCCGCCTCATCCATATAATGGGTGGTGACGAAGATCGTGATCCCCCGGGCAGCCGCTTCATAGATCAACTCCCAGAACTGGCGGCGGGTGACGGGATCGACGCCTCCGGTAGGCTCATCCAAGAAAACGATCTTGGGCTCATGGATGATCGCCACGGAGAAGGATAGCTTCTGCTTCCACCCCAAGGGCAGGGAATCGACCAAGGTGTTCCGCTCCTTTTCCAGCCCGAGGATATCCAGCAGCTCATCCGTTTTCTGGGACAGCTGCCGTTTAGACAAGCCGTAGATACCGCCGAAGAGACGGATATTCTCCCATACCTTTAGATCGCCGTATAGGGAGAATTTCTGGCTCATGTATCCGATATTCCGTTTGATGGACTCGCTCTCCCGGTAGACATCGAAACCGGCTACCCGGGCCTCGCCGGATGTCGGGACCGACAGGCCGCAGAGCATACGCATGGCGGTGGTCTTCCCTGCCCCGTTTGCCCCGAGGAAGCCGAATATCTCGCCCGGCTCCACCTCGAAACTGATATGATCGACGGCGGTGAAGGTGCCGAAACGTTTGGTCAGTTGTTTTACTTCTATCGCTTTCATTTTTTATCCTTATTTCATAATTACAATGCCGCATTTCCCCAAGATTCGACCTCGCGCCCAATGCGAGGCCCCGCATTTCCCCGAGATTCGACCTCGCGCCCGACGCGAGCCCCGCATTTTCCCGAGATTCGACCTCGCGCCCGACGCGAGCCCTCGCATTTTTCCGCGATTCGACCTCGCACCTGACGCGAGCCCCGTATTTTTCCAAGATTCGACTTCGCACCCGACGCGAGGTCGAATCTTGGGGAAATGCGACACATCCCCTCTCTTACAAGGCCATGAAACAATCCTCAACGCTTGGCTCAAGGCGTTCGATGCTTACATCTGCGTAACCTTTGCCTTTCAGATATTCCTGTAATCGCCTCATGACATCCTCCCCATCCCTCCTCAACGTAAGATGATGAGCATCTCCAAAAGCGAAACACGAGTTTGTATCCGGGAACTCCCGCAAGTCTCCCAACAACTTATACATCGACGCACATCGCACCGCGTATAGCCGCCTATCGAATGAGGTACGGATACCTACCGGCGTATCGATAGACAGGCATTCCCCAGAACGCACCAAAGCGATACGGTCGCAACGGGAGGCCTCATCCATATAAGGCGTAGAGACAAGTATCGTAATGCCTTGCCGTTTCAGACGATCCAGCATATCCCAGAACTCAGAGCGGGAGACAGGATCGACCCCCGTCGTAGGCTCATCCAAGAACAAGACATCCGGACGATGGATCAAGGCGCAACTCAAAGCCAGCTTCTGCTTCATACCACCGGACAGCTTCCCCGCCCGCCGATGCTTGAACGGCTCTATCTGCCTATAGATATCCCGTACCAGATCGTAGTTCTCCTCGATCGTCGTATTGAAGACCGTAGCGAAGAAGTTCAAGTTCTCCTCTACTGTCAGGTCTTGGTAGAGCGAGAAGCGGCCGGGCATATATCCTACCCGCCGACGGATCTCCTTCAAGTCTTTCACCACGTCCAAGCCGCAGACAGAGGCGGTACCGCTATCGGCCAGCAACAACGTGGTCAGGATACGGAACAGGGTGGTCTTTCCCGCCCCATCCGGACCGATTAACCCGAACAATTCACCCGAGCCGATCTCCAGCGACAGATCCCGCAGGGCCTCGACATCGCCATAACGCTTGGTGATATGATTTATATGAATCTCATTATTCATATTTAATCTCCCCATATTGCCCGATCTTCAGATAACCATCGTTGCGGACGGCGATCTTGATGGCATATACCAAATTAGCCCGTTCGTCCTTCGTCTGGATACCTTTCGGGGTAAACTCGGATTTATCGGAGATCCACGTGATCGTACCGGGGTATTCCCGGCGATCATTCCCATAGTCGGCGAAGACCTTGAGAGATTGCCCTAGTTTCAGGTGGGATAACTGATCCGCCGTCACATAGGCACGGAGATAAAGCAAGTCCGTATCGGCGATCTTGTAAAGCGGTTTGCCTGCCGCCGTCACCTCTCCCGGCTCGGCGTATTTCACCAATACCGTACCGGTCTGGGGATTGAGGATACGGCTTTTCATCAGTTGATCATCCAATTGCATGATCTGGTATTGCAGGCCCTCCGCCTCGGCGTCGGCACCTCCCGTCGTCTTGCTTAAGGAGGAGTATTGGGCATCCAGTTGTTTCTGGAGATATTTGATGTTATTCACGATATCGTCCAGTTGCTTTTGGTTACCCGCTTTCGCACGCACCAAATTCTCTTGTCGCTGTTGCTCGGTCTTAGCCGTGGCGATTTGTTGTTCCAAGACAGCGATCTGCTTACGGATATCCGGCTTGCGAATATCTACCGAGCGAAGGCTGGCAGAGAGTTGCATCTTCCGCAGAAAAAGCTGGGTGCTATCCACGTAACCCACGATGGCGCCGGCATCCAAACGATCGCCCTCCTCGATATTCAGTTCCATGATCTTTCCGTTGGCTTCCGAAGATACCAAGATCTCGGTTGCCTCAAAGGTACCGGAAGCGTCAAAATCATTGTCTGTATTACCGCAAGCCGTCCATAGAAGGCTACATAAGCTGATAAAAATCAAATGTCTCATAAATCAATTGTATTTGTCATACTCTATTTAATTCGTTGTATACATATAATTATAAATGGTCATCAAGCGCTGTACACGGTGCGCCGCGGCGGTTTGCCGGGCCATGTCCTCGGCGTTGATCTCCCGGATTAGGTCCGTGACGGAAATCACGCCATTCTCCAGTTTCACCTCCGCCGCCTGCTTGATGCTTGTTCTCAGACGGATGATATCGTCATCGGCACGCATCAGGTCCGTCATTTTCTTTATCTCCGTGTTTTGCTGCAAAAGTTGCAGGCGGGTATTGAATAAGAAGGTCTCCCGTTGCACATCAATCTGGCGACGGCTTACCTCGATCTTCCTCCGGTCGTTCTTCAGCGTGTACAACTTCCCCAGATTCCAAGAAAGACGGACACCGGCCACATAATAAGGCTCGAAACTATCCTCCAGCATATTCAAGCCCGGCCGGCCGTAACCACCTTGTACGAAAGCTCCGATACGAGGCATCAAGCCCGCCGTTACCTGCTTGTTTTGCGTCTCGATCCATTCGCTCTTAGCATCCAAGGCCCGTAATTCCGGACGGTTGATTTGCGTGGACAATGAACGCTCGGGTGACTCCGGAGTCTTCAAGACGACTTGATCCGTCAACGGTTTATTGATAAAGGTCGCCAACATCTGCCGATATACCGTGCGAGACGCTCTTAGCTCAATCTCATTTTGGCGGGCATTCAGCAGTTCCACTTCCATACTTTCCAGATCCGATTGATTCGCCACGCCATTGTCCATCATCGCCTTGATACGCTCGATATTGACCTGCAACTCCTTTTGAAGCAAAGCGTTCTGACGTATTAACTCGTCTTGCAGCAGGCAACCGAAGTAGATTTGATTCACCCGGTCGTTCAGCGCATACAACTCACTTTCCAATTGCTCCCGGTTGGCGATCGCCTCGGCACGAGTCAAGGCACGGGCCGAACGGGTGCTACCGCCGTCCCAAATCGTCTGGTCCACCTGCGCCACGACTTGATACTGATCCTTGCTCAAGCTAGGGATCTCAAAGCCGGGAAGAAGCGAGGAGATCTTATCGCCATCCAAAGGCAACTTCGTCACGTCGCTCTGATAGCTTGCCTTACCGCTTACCGAAAGCTGGGGAAGCCAAGCCTTGCCCACATTACTCAAGCTATAACGTTCCGTCTGATCGATCAAACCCATTTGATGAATCTGCGGATAATTCGCCCTCGCCCACTCGTAACATTGGGTGATCGTGACCGATTCCTGTCCGCCAACCCTTCCGGCATAACCCAACAGGCTAATTAACAATAATACATATACACCTCTCATATACTCTATGATATGTTTATTAAATTGAACAAATCCATCATCTGGCATCCGGGACCATCAGCTGGGTTATTACCTCGACGATCAAATCCCTGCGCCTATCCATATATTCCTCAAACCGCCCCATATCGTTATCCAAAAAAGCCGCCGCTAGTGGCTTGCGGATCAACAACGGGAAGACCACTAGGCTCACCAAGGTCGAAACCAAATCTATGACAGGCATCTTCCGTAGAAGCCCCTTGTCCATCTCCTCCTCTATCTGACGACGAAGACGCAAGATGGGCTGTATTTTTTTCGGATCTTTCAGCACGGTCTGGAATAAACGTTCCGGATCTCTGTTTAACTCGCCCACCACAAAATTCGGGAACATCGGGTTCGCACGAACAATTCCCATATACAGATCAACGATCACCGGCATTTTCTCCAGCATCGTACTCTTCTCATCCAAAACCCGATCGATGTTCGGCAACAATGAAGAAAGCAATTGCCCGAAAATAGCGTCGAACAGAATCTCTTTCGTCCTATAATAATAATGTAAGGCCGTCCTGCCAATACCCACTTCTGCCGCCACGTCACTCATGGTAGCCGCCTCGTACCCCTTTCGGACAAACACTCGCTTCGCCGCTTCTATGATGCGAGGCTCCATCTCATTCATGTCTTTCGCTTCCATAATTAAATGTTATTTTTTGTTTTGTCACTATCGTTTGTCATTATAGTTTGACATATGCGTCAAAAGTAGTATAAAAAAATTACATAGCAAGTAAAACCTAAGTTTTCTTGCTATGTAATCCTTCTTAAATAATTATTGGATCGTGCGAGCCTCAACTCCTTCGGTCGTAATCTCCACAGGATTGATCAATCCCTCCTCGTTAAATGTCATCTTCTCAATACAAGTCTCCCGGTGGTCACGTGTCTTGACCCCGGCCGGCCGGCGATGGTACACGATGTAGTAATCTTCCGAATTCGGCACATGCATGATCGAGTGGTGACCCGCTCCGTTGGCGATATCGAAATTTTGCCGCAAGACCTCCCCGATACGATTGAACGGGCCAAAAGGAGAATCGGAGATGGCGTAAGCGACCTTGTAATCCGGTCCGGTCCAACCACCCTCACTCCACATGAAGTAATATTTACCATTCTTCTTAAACATAAACGGGCCTTCCACGTAATCCTTGGGAGTTACCTCTTTATAAATCATTCCGTCCTCGAACGGTATAAGTCCGGTAAAGTCTTTATTCAAGCGTACCATGTTGCAGTGTTTCCAACCACCGTAATACATATAATACTCATCATTGTCAGCGTCGTGGAAAACAAACTGGTCGATCGGCTGCGCCCCGTTCACGATCTCGTTGATCAGCGGCTTACCCAGCAAATCCTTATAAGGCCCTTCCGGACGATCGCTCACGGCAACACCGATGCCTCCGATTTCTCCCTCGTGCACGTCATTCGCCCCAAAGAAAAGATAATACTTACCGTCCTTGTTGATTACCGAAGGAGCCCACATAGCGATCTTCGCCCATTTCACCTCTGCCGTATCAAGAATGGCGGTATGCTTGGTCCAATTCACCAAATCCTTGGAAGAGAAGCAATCGAAGAAGGTTTGCTTCTCATATAAATCACTCGTAGTCGGGTAAATCCAATAGGTATCCCCGTAAATAATTCCCTCCGGATCGGCGTACCAACCCTCGAATACAGGATTACCACTCTTCGCTACCTCTTCGCTTG
>OHMW01001335.1_pt1 | contig 12021 bp, 10 predicted proteins | sample 1569391 | NCBI WGS metagenome assembly OHMW01 (sample SAMEA3879557, study PRJEB24766) | human gut metagenome | biome: human-associated habitat; feature: feces | place: USA | collected 1985/1987 | reverse complement strand
AAAATTATAAAATCCAACATATATTTATAATTTTTTATAAGCCTATTTTAACAGTTAAACACCTTCCTTATTATAGCAGTTAATAGTTATTTTCATTATAACACGATTGATAGCCTGAAGCTATCAAAAAACACTAAAAGATATATTGGAAGTATCAATTAAGATAGCATATAATATAACCATAAGGTTGTTAAAAAATTAACTTTTGGGTAAATGAAACTTATAACAAGCATATTATTTAAGGAGTAAAATTATGGCAGAGAGAATTACAGGACATACTGAATTAATCGGATTAATGGCTTATCCAATCAGACATTCAAGCTCACCTGCAATGCATAATGAAGCATTCGCAACATTAGGACTTGACTATGCATACTTAGCATTCGAAGTTGACAACAGCACATTAGAGGATGCAGTCAAGGGACTTCGTGCTTTAAAGATGGTTGGATCTAACGTATCAATGCCGAACAAAACAGTTGTAGGACAGTACTTAGACGAGTTATCTCCAGCAGCTAAAATGGCAGGAGCTGTTAACACGATCGTAAATGACAACGGAAAACTGATCGGACATATCACAGACGGTATCGGATACATGCAGTCATTAAAAGACAACGATATTGACGTGATCGGTAAAAAAATGACAATCGCTGGTGCTGGTGGAGCTGCGACAGCAATCGAGATTCAGGCTGCATTAGACGGTGTCAAAGAAATGTCAATCTTCAATATCAAAGATAAATTCTGGGCTAATGCTGAAGAAACAGTAAAGAAGATCCGTGAAAACACAGATTGTATCGTAAATCTTTACGATCTTGATGACAAAGATAAATTAAGAGAAGAAATCGCAGACAGCTACTTATTCGCACAGGCAACTGGTGTAGGAATGAAACCATTAGAAGGACAGACAGTTGTTCCTGATGAAACATACTTCCGTCCAGACCTGATCGTAACAGATACAGTTTACGCTCCAAGAGAGACAGAAACATTAAGACTTGCTAAGAAAGCTGGATGTAAGACAATGAACGGTCTTGGAATGATGTTATTCCAGGGAGATGCTGCTTTCCACTTATGGACAGGAAAACATATGCCGATCGACCATATGAAAGAAGTATTAGATATCAAATATGACTAAGATCAGTCATAACCATATAGCAAACGAGAGGAATTATTAAAATGGATAAAAAATACATACCAAGTGCCTTAGTTCTTTATCTGAACTATTTCATTCATGGAATCGGATGTTCCATCTTAAGTCAGCAGGTAGTAAAAGAAATGCTCGCAAGCCAGTGGGGATTAAAAGATGTTATGGCAGTAACTTCCATTGCAGCAGCATTAGGATTGGGACGTTTGATCTCCCTTCCATTTGCAGGACCTTTATCTGACAAATTAGGACGTCGTTTATCAGTGATCATTGGATGTGCTTCATACGTTATTTTCTTAGTAGGGATCGCATTCTCACCAAATACAACAATTGCTTATATCGCAGCAGTTCTTGGTGGTATCGCGAACTCATTCTTAGATACAGCAACATACCCAGCTGTAACTGAAATTATTTACAAATATACAGGTATCGCAACAATGGGGATCAAATTCTTCATTTCTGTTGCACAGTTATTAATGCCTTTCTTCTTAGGTATTGTAGCAGGAACAAGCATGTCATACTTAATGCTTCCAGTTATCGCTGGTGTATGCATCGGTATCATGGGAATCTTAGCAATCTTTGCTCCATTCCCAGCAACATCTGAAGCAGGAAAATCTGAATCTTTCATCAGCAACTTAAAGAATGCACATTTCTCTATCGAGAGTATTGCATTGATCCTGATCGGATTCACAAGTACAGCTACATTCCAGTTATGGTTAAACTGTGCTCAGACATTTGGTACTGAAATTGCAAAAATCCCATCTCAGAACGTATCTGTTATGCAGACATACTATTCTGCAGGTACAATGGTAGCATTATTCGTAACAAGTGTATTGATCACAAAATTCAAACAGGTAAGATTCCTAGTGATCTACCCAGCAATCTCTCTTGTAATGTTAGCATTAGTTTACATGATCAAGACACCTATGATCTGCTATGTTGGAGCATTCGTGATCGGATATGCTGCAGCAGGTGGAGTACTTCAGATGGCAACAGCCGTTGTAAATGATCTGTTCCCTAAGATCAAAGGAACGATCACAAGTTTAGTTATGATCGCATCTAGCTTATGTAACTACACAATCTTAACAGCAGCTGCAAAAATGACATCTACAAGCGTAATCATGATGAATATTGTAATTACAGCAATCGGAATCTTATTAGCACTTTTCGTAAACGTACGTTATGGTGTATTATTAAAGAATGCAGAAGAGGCATCTAAAAATTAATTAGTATTGGTAACAGGAACTCCCGAGGTTTATGCTTCGGGAGAATGTTCAGACAATAGGAGGAAATTGTCAATGAATACAGTAAAAGTAAGAAATATTGAAATCGGAAGCGGAGTTCCTAAAATCTGTGTACCTATCGTAGGGGTTACAAAAGATGAGATCATCGCAGAAGCGAAAACATTTGACAGCATCCCAGTAGACGTTGTTGAATGGCGTGTTGACTGGTTCGAAGGAGTTTTCGAATTTGATAAAGTAGAAGATGTATTAAAAGATTTAAGAGAAGCTTTAGGTGAAACACCAATTCTTTTCACATTCCGTACATCAAAAGAAGGTGGAGAAAAAGCAATCGAAGCCGAACCTTATAAAGAATTAAATATCGCTGCTGCGAAAACAGGATATGTTGATCTTGTAGACGTAGAAGCATTTACAGGGGATGAGATCGTAAAAGAGATCGTAGCAGCAGCTCACGAATGTGGAGTAAAAGTTGTTGCATCGAACCATGATTTTGACAAAACACCTGAAAAAGATGAAATCGTAAGAAGACTTTGCAAAATGCAGGAACTTGGTGCTGATATTCCTAAGATCGCAGTTATGCCAACTTGCAGACGTGACGTATTAACACTTCTCTGTGCAACAGAAGAAATGTATACAGAACATGCAGATCGTCCGATCATTACAATGTCTATGGCAGGAACAGGACTGATCAGCCGTCTTTGCGGTGAAGTATTTGGATCTGCTTTAACATTTGGAGCAGCGAAGAAAGCATCTGCACCTGGACAGGCAGCAGTGAACGACTTAAATAATATGCTTCAGTTCCTTCATGAAAATCAGGGATTATAAGAACTGAATCTTTAAAAATTAAATGTAGAAGAGGAGAAGATTCGTAGTTATTCTTTTCCTCTTTTTTAAATAGACAAAAAATATTTGCTGAAATCCTATTTTTTCGGTATAATTTAGTAGAGCAAATTGTTAAAGTTTTGCCATAGTTTGTGAAAATAAAGACTTTTGTTATAGAAAGTAGAAAGAGGTGAATCATGCTAAAATGGCTTGATGAGAATCTGGAAGAATTTCTAATGGTAGCATTATTGATCGCCATGACAGTGATCATGGGAATTCAGGTATTTGCAAGATATGCACTTGGAGCGTCCCTTTCATGGTCAGAGGAACTGACAAGATATTTATTTATCTGGTCAGGCTTTATCAGTGTTAGTTATTGTACTAAGAAATGTATTTCCATTAAAATCGAACAGTTTGTAGCAATGTTTCCAAGAAGAGGGAAAGCATTGTTCAAAGTGGTGAACCACACGATCGAACTTGCCTTGTTTTTATATCTGATTCCATATGCAGTTCTTTATTTAAAGAGTGCATTTGAAAGTGGACAGGTAAGTCCCGCATGTCAGATTCCAATGTATTATATTCAGGCAGCCCCGCTATTTAGTTTTGTTTTAGTAGCATTTCGTATCGTCCAACGTTGGATCATTGAATTTAAGATTGTGATCCGCAAAGATGAAGAAAAGGAGGAAAAATAAATGTCAGCAGCAGTCGTATTTTTACTCTTCTTTATTTGTCTGATCATTGCAATTCCGATTTCGATCGCCCTTGGGATCGTATCTGTACTTCCAGGAGCATTTGATCCATCATTTACAGCAAGTGGGACATTTGTCATTCGTTCTATGCTTGGAGGAATTGATAGTTTCCCATTACTTGCAGTTCCAATGTTTGTATTATCTGGAATGATCATGGCAAAAGGGGGAATCTCTAAGAAGATTTTTGACGTTTTTGCGTTTTTTATAGGAAAATTAACGGCAGGAATGCCATGTGCAGTAATTGTAACCTGCTTATTTTATGGAGCAATCTCAGGATCTGCACCTGCAACTGTAGCAGCAGTAGGAAGCATGACAATTCCAATCTTAGTTCGTTTAGGATATGACAAGTCATTTTCAACAGCAATCGTAGCAGTTGCGGGCGGGCTTGGAGTTATCATACCGCCAAGTATCCCATTTATCATGTATGGTATGGCATCTGGGGAATCTGTAAGTGATCTGTTTATGGCAGGAGTTGTACCAGGATTATTGATTGGTGCCTTATTGATGGTGTATGCCATTTATTATTGTAAAAAACATGGAGAAGATAAGGAAAAGATCGCAGCAGAGATCGATCAGTTACATGCAAAAGGATTTATTGGAGTATTTAAAGAAAGCTTTTTTGCAATCTTAAGTCCGGTTATCATCCTTGGATGTATTTACACAGGAATCGCATCCCCAACAGAAGCAGCGGTTATTTCTGTATTTTACTCTTTAGTAGTCAGTTTATTTATCTATAAATCCATGAAATTTAAAGATATCTGGGGAATCATGGTAGAAGGTGTGAGAACATATGCACCTATTCTGTTTATCTTGGCAGCATCCATTGCATTCTCAAGAGTATTAACATTGATGCGTGTACCACAGTCCATTAGTGCATGGATCTTAGGTAACTTCCATAATAAGATTGTGATCTTGCTTGTGATCAATATATTCTTGTTGATCGTAGGTATGGTCATGGATACGACACCAGCGATTCTTATTTTGACACCAATTTTATTACCGATCGTTACAGCAATCGGTATGAATCCGATTCATTTTGGTGTTATGATGGTTGTAAACCTTGCAATTGGTTTCGTTACACCACCAATTGGAGTCAACTTATTTGTGGCATCATCCTTAACGGATATTCCAGTGATGAAGATCGCACAGAAAGCAATGCCGCTGATTATCTGCTTCCTGATCGCATTACTTCTGATCACATTTATTCCACAGATCAGTCTGGCACTTTTATAAGGAGGTTTAGGATTTCATGAGAAAAATCATAAAAAGATCCGTCGTAGTTCTTCTTGCAGGAGTCTTATTATTCAGTTTATCCGGATGTAAGAAGAAACAAAAGAAAGACGAAGTACAAAGATATGCATGGCCGCTTGGAACTTCCAGTCCGGAAGATACGGTAACACAGCTTTATGCAGAGAAGTTTGCAAAAGAAGTTTCCAGATTAAGTCATGGAAAGATGAAGATCGAAGTTTATCCAAACAGTACACTCGGAGGAGACCGTGAGCTTCTTGAGAGTTGTAAAGATGGGGATATCCCATTTGTCGTACAGAATACTGCACCACAGGTAACATTTCTTCCAGATACCGCAGTATTTGACCTGCCAAGTGCATTTACAACGATCCAACAGGCACGAGCAGCTGTTGATAATGAAGAGTTCTATCAGAAGATGGAGAAAGTATATCAGAAGGGTGGATACAAATTACTTGGATATGCCGATCAGGGATTCCGTGTTATGTCTACCAATAAGAATGTTAAGAGTATTAACGCCTTCAAAGGGCAGAAGATCCGTACGATGGAGAACAGCTATCATTTGAAGTTCTGGAAGACACTTGGAGCGAATCCAACACCAATGACGTTCAGCGAAGTTTATATCGGACTTCAGCAGGGAACGATCGATGCACAGGAGAATCCTTACGAAGTTATCGTTTCCAGCAAATTATATGAACAGCAGGATTATGTTGTAGAGACAAACCATTTGCCACATTATATTTCGCTGATTGTCAGTGATGAATTCTATAATAGTCTGTCAAAAGACCAGCAGAAGATCATCGATCAGGCATCGCAGACAGCGAAAGTGTATGCAAGAGAAGCATCTGACAAGAGAATCGCAGACCGTATCAAAACCATTGAAGACAGTGGTACAAAGATTGTGAAACTTGATGCAAAGACACAGAAAGAGATGCGTAAGCAGGCACGGCCAGTTTATGATGCGATTAAGAAGAATATCTCAAGAGATATTTATAATGCATATTTAAGCGGTGCAGAGAAATAAAATGAATGATATGAGACTAGAATTTTTGAAAAAACTGGTCTCATATTTTGTTTTCTTCTTGCTAATTGTAAAAAGCTGTTATAAAATAAACAAGATTGAACAATGTAAAGATGTAAAAAGGAAGATAAATTATGTTTCAGAAATTCTACCCGTCCGAAGATATCAGAAGTACTTATGATATTGATTTCGAACGATACTACAAAGAAGGATATCGAGGAGTGATATTTGATGTCGATAATACGTTAGTACCACACAATGCACCAGCAGATGAACGTGCAAAGAAGTTATTTAAGAGACTGGATGCGATGGGGATGCAGTATTGTTTTACAAGTAACAACAAAGAACCAAGAGTGAAAGCGTTCTGCGAGGCAGTCGGTGGGAAATATTATGTATACAAAGCAAATAAACCATCGATCAAAGGATATGAGACAGCAATGAAATTGATGGGAACGGATAAGAAGAATACATTCTTCGTTGGAGATCAATTGTTTACAGATGTTTATGGAGCGAACAGAACAGGTATACATAGTATTCTTGTAACACCGATGAATCCGAAAGAAGAGATTCAGATCGTCATAAAGCGTTATTTTGAAAAGATTGTGTTGTGGCAGTACCGTAAGAAAAAACATTAATGAAATAATAAAAAACATGGGTCAGATCTTTGTTATCTGGTCCATGTTTTTTATTATTTTACAATATATTTCTTATCTTTTAAAGAAAGGTTTGAAATCAAAATTATGATCTTAGATGAAATCCTGACGTTCTAATGCAACTAAAATGTCACGACCTTCTTTTACACCTTCGATGATACGACGTGTCTGAGCACTGTCACCGATATTAAGTACTTCAACACCTTCATAGATGAAGTGGTTGTATAATTCCTGAAGAGAAGGAGTTGCAGACTGCATTCCAAGACATACAAATCCATAATCGAAGTCTAATTCAAGATCTTTATAGTCATGTCTTACAATAAAGCTGTGATCTTTAACTTCTAATAAAGAAGCATTTGGATACTGATTTACTTTATTCTTATTCATGAATTCGATAGAACCAGTCTTAGTGATAAAGTCAAGGTTCTCACCGAAGTGAGCTTTCTGCTCAACGATCGTTACATCAGCTTTTCTAGGAACAAAGAATTCAACAACGTCAAGTCCTACGTTACCACCACCGATCACAACAACTTTCTTACCAGATAAATCTTCTGGATAAGAATCTACGTGATCTACCAGATCAAAGATCGTAGATACATTACCTGCTTCTAAGTTCTCCTTTAATCCAGGGATATTTGGAAGAAGAGGAACGGATCCTGTTGCGTTAACAACGATATCTGGTTTGAAACCTTCGATAAATTCGATAGAAGCTTCTGTATTCTTACAGATAAACAGGTTCTTAAGTTTCATTGCACGACGTTCTAAGTACTGAGGGAAATATCCAAGACGCTGTTTGTTAGGCATCTTTCCTACACGTCTGGCAAGTCCACCGAGTTCTCCTGATTTCTCGATCAGAACAGTTGCACATCCAACTTCAGCAGCTGTGCATGCAGCTTCAAGACCAGCAGTACCACCACCAACAACGACAACGTTACATGGTTTCTTTAATTTCTTATCTTTATATAATGAACCTGAAATAAGAGCAGGATTGATGCTGCATCTGATAGGTTCATCCCCTAATGTTGCTGTACATCCATTGTTACATGAGATACAACGATTGATATCATCTGTGTTACCAAACTGAACTTTATTTACCCATTCAGGATCAGCGATCAGTCCACGTCCGATTGCGATCAGATCTGCTTCACCATCTTCAAGAATACGGTTTGCAACTTCTGGTTCACGGATATTACCACTTGTCTGACAAGGCTTTCCAGTCTTTTCTTTGATTGATTTAGACATATAAGATTTCCATCCATCTGGAAGGTAATCTGCATCATACTGGTACTGGATAGAACATGTAAGTCCAGCAGAAACATCAAATACATCAACGTAATCTTTGAAATATTCAACGATCTCTAATGTATCATCTAATGTGTTACCACCTTCAGCAAGTTCATCAGCACTGATTCCTAAGAAGATAGGAATATTTTCACCAACTGTCTCACGAACAGCTTTTAATACTAATGTAGTGAAACGTGCACGATTCTCTTTAGATCCACCAAATTCATCAGTACGGTCATTTGTTGTTGGAGATAAGAACTGGTTTAATAAATAACCATGTCCAGCCTGAATCTCAACAGCATCAAATCCTGCTGTAACTGCACGTTTTGCTGCTTCAGCAAATTTATCAACGATCGTGTAGATTTCATCTGTTGTTAAAGCACGAGGAATATCACCACCAACTCTGGATGGAATATCAGATGCAGATACTGGTTGGATGTTTGTTATCTTACCATTCGCTGCAGAACCAGCATGATTTAATAAGATGCTGATTTTGGATCCGCAGTCATGGATGCTTTCACATAATCTGTATAATCCAGGAATATAGTTATCGTGGTCGATACGAAGCTGGTATGATCCGCTTGCTCCCTGTGGTGAATAAACACTCGCAGCTTCAATTGTGATCAGACCTGTTCCGCCCTTTGCACGCTGTTTATAATAATCAATGATTCTCTCATTTACTTCTCCGGTATGCTCAGCAAAATTTGTTCCAATGGGAGTCATGACAATTCTGTTCCTTAATGTCATAGATTTTACTGTGTACGGTTCAAATAATTTACGGAAATTCTTTGCTGCCATAATTATGATCCTCCAATTTGCTTAATAGTTTTCTAAAAATAATTATAGCAAAGTAGATATATAAATGCAATGAAGAATATGGTATACTATCCATAAATAAATTTTATGAATTGAAAGGGAATAGATTATGAATTTGAATCATTTGTACTATTTTCGGGCATTAGCTAAGGAAGAACACTATACTAGAACTGCAGATATGCTGTCCATTACGCAGCCAAGTTTAAGTCATGCGATCTCATGTCTTGAGAGTGAATTAGGAGTGAAATTATTCGAAAAACAGGGGAGAAATGCAAAATTAACGAAATACGGAGCATTGTTTTTACGTTATGTGGAGCAGTCGCTGGATATGTTGGATGAAGGAAAAAGGGTGGTAACAGAAACATCAGGAACCAGCGGTGGATTTATTGATATGGGGTATATCTTTACTTTGGGAAGTCATTTTATTCCAAATCTGATCAAAGGTTATCTGGAAGAAAAAGGGAAGAATCATATTCATTTTTCATTTGGACAGGGAACGACGAAGAAAATCGTGGAAGAATTAAAAGATGGGAAATATGATCTTGCATTTTCTTCTTATGTGGAAGGGGAAGATGAACTTGAATTTATTCCGGTTGGTCAGGAAGAACTGGTTTTGATCACACCAAAGGACCATCCATTGGCTCAAAAGGAAGAAATCGATCTTCTGGATACAATTGAATATGATTACGTATATTTTACAAAGAACAGTGGATTAAGGCCAGTGATCGACAGTTGTTTTTCAAGGATTAAAAGGCAACCAACGATTGCATATGAAGGGGAAGAAGATTCTTCTGTTGCAGGGCTTGTTGCAGCAGGATTTGGAATTGCGATCGTTCCAAAGATTCCGCTTCTTGATACAATGGATGTGTGTGTTCGTCCGATCATATCACCAGAGATCGAAAGATATATATATCTTGTACTAAAAAAAGAAAAATATCTGACACCGGTTGTGAAAGATTTTATTTCATTTATCACAGATCAAAGTGAATTTGCCTAAATTATAGAGGCAATGAATTGAAAAAATATAGGAATGTATGATATACTGAACAAGACCACACTTCGTTATCTGAGAAGTATGGGGACATTTAGTATAGAAAAGGAAAGAACAAGAAGATGAGTCAGTTAGAAGAGATTAGAGAGAGATTAGATCTGTGTGATAAGAAGATTGTCTCTGTATTAGAAGAGAGAATGGATATCATCAAAGAGATCATGGTCTACAAGAAAGAGAATGGATTGCCAATCCTTCAGCCAGAACAGGAAAAGAGACAGCGTAAGATGCTGCTCACACATGTGGATGAGAATACCTATAAGGATGAGATTCTTGATATATTTACTTATATTGTAGAAAACAGCAGAAGAATTCAGGCAAAGACATTATTTACACATAACATCTTATTGATCGGATTTATGGGAGCAGGTAAGAGTACTGTTTCTACATATCTAAGTAAGATCCTTGCATCTCCACAGGTAGAGATGGATGAAGAGATCGTGAAGAAAGAAGGAATGTCTATCAATAAGATTTTTGAAGAATATGGAGAGACATATTTCAGAAACTGTGAGACAAACCTTTTGATTGAGCTTCAGAAGAAGAATAACCAGATCATCTCCTGTGGTGGTGGAGTTGCGCTTCGTGATGAGAACGTTGCTGAGATGAAGAAGAATGGAAAGGTCGTTTTATTAACAGCATCTCCAGAAGTGATCTTAGAGCGTGTCAAAGACAATGATGACAGACCATTATTACGTGGGAATAAGAATACTGAATTTATTTCTAATATGATGGAACAACGCCGTCCAAAGTACGAAGCGGCAGCAGATGTTGTAGTGAACACAGATTATAAGACTGTGGAAGAGATCGCAGAAGAGATCGTTGTGAAGTTAACAAGAGATGCAGATTAATCAGTAACATACAAGTTTTGCCCCTGTTTATGGGCAGATGGAGGATGAGCGAATGCATGGATTTACCCAGTATACACCAACAAGAATCATTTTTGGAAAAGAGACACAGAAGCAGGCAGGAGAACTTGCGAAAAGCCTGAAAGCTTCCAAAGTATTCGTTGTCTATGGTGGAGGAAGTGTTGTAAGAAGCGGATTACTTGATGAGGTAACTGCTTCATTAGAAGAAGCCGGTCTTGAATATATGACAGTTGGAGGCGTGAAGCCGAATCCAAGGCTTTCATTTGCGAGAGAAGCAGTGAAGAAATCCATTGAATTTGGAACGGACTTTGTATTGGCAGTAGGTGGAGGAAGTGTGATCGATACCTCAAAGGCTGTTGCACATGGAACAGCGAATCCGGATACAGATATCTGGGAGTTCTGGTCTAAGAAACAGACAGTGAAGAAATCTCTTCCTGTTGGAGTTGTATTAACACTTGCAGCGGCAGGAAGTGAGACAAGCGATTCAGCAGTACTTACGAATGAAGAGACGAAGATCAAGAGAGGTCTTTCCACAGATTTCAACCGCCCGGCGTTTGCGATCATGAATCCTGAACTTACATATACATTACCAAAGTATCAGGTAGGATGCGGCATTGTGGATATTATGATGCATACATTGGATCGTTATTTTACACAGACAGAGAATAATGAACTGACAGACGAGATTGCAGAAGGTCTGCTTCGTACAGTGATCAGAAATGGTGCGGTTGCGATTAAGGATTCACACGATTATAATGCGATGAGTGAGATCATGTGGGCAGGAAGTCTTTCACACAACGGAATTACAGGACTTGGAGCTGAGAAAGACTTTGCAGTGCATCAGTTAGGACATGAACTGAGTGCCAAGTTTGATATTGCACATGGGGCAAGTTTATCCGCTGTCTGGGGAGCATGGGCAACTTATGTATATGATGCAAAACCAGCCAGATTTGCGCAGTATGCAAGAAGAGTCTGGAATGTAGAAGAAGCTGACGATGTGAAGGCAGCACAGGAAGGAATCCGAAAAACAGTTACATATTTTGCATCACTTAATATGCCGACAAGTTTTCGTGAGGCGAAAGAAATTGGTTCAAAAACAGACGAAGAAGTGAAGCAAATGGCACATGGATGTTCCTAT
>OHMW01001333.1_pt1 | contig 12030 bp, 10 predicted proteins | sample 1569391 | NCBI WGS metagenome assembly OHMW01 (sample SAMEA3879557, study PRJEB24766) | human gut metagenome | biome: human-associated habitat; feature: feces | place: USA | collected 1985/1987 | reverse complement strand
ATATTGTCGTACCACTCTTTCTTTGCGCTTAGGGCCTCTACCGCCGCATATTGCATCGGCTTGAACTGCCCGGAGTCGATATTGCTTTTTACCTTCAGTATCCATTGGACGAATTGGGCGTTGGAAGCCAGCATCGCCATACGCCAACCCGGCATATTATGAGCCTTACTCATGGAGTTCATCTCGATACAGATCTCTTTGGCTCCCGGTATGCTTAAGATACTTAGCGGATGCTCATTCAAGATGAAGCTATAGGGGTTATCATTACATATAATAATACCGTGCTTCCGGCCGAAGGCCACTAGTTTCTCGTATAGCTCTACGCTAGCGTTCGCCCCTGTGGGCATATTCGGGTAATTGGTCCACATCAGCTTTACGTTGGAGAGATCCATTTTCTCCAGTTCCTCGAAATCCGGTTGCCATCCCAGTTCCTCTTTCAGCTCGTAAGGGATCAAACGGGCCTCTACCAGTTTGCTGACGGAACTATATGTCGGATATCCCGGGTTCGGAACCAGTACGCCATCCCCCGGATTCAAGAATGCCAGCGAGATATGCAAGATACCTTCTTTGGAGCCGATGAGCGGTTGGATCTCTGTTTTCGGGTCCAAGTCTACGTCGTACCACGTCTTGTACCAGTCGGCGAATCCCTTCCGGTATGCCTACGTACGGCTGATAACCGTGCTCGTTCGCTCTGCGGGCATGTTCACACAACGTCTCGATGGTCTGTTCCGAAGGTGGAAGGTCGGGGCTGCCTACGCCAAGGTTAATGACGTTCTTGCCTGCGGCGTTCATCTCGGCTACTTCCTTCAGTTTCTTGGAGAAGTAGTATTCCTGTACGCTACCTACACGGTTAGCGGGTGTAATGTTACACACTTTGTCTTCCTTCTGCATATTCGCCTAATATTTTTAAGTCTTTTGTTAACGGTCTGATAGCGTCCAACGCTTGTTTGTAACGGGTGAAATCCGTGAAAGTAAGGTCGATGTAGAACAAGTATTCCCATTCACGCCCGATAATAGGCAAGGACTGTATTTTAGAAAGATTCATGTCGTAAAAAGAGAGAACGGAGAGGACTTTGGAAAGGCTGCCGGAGGTGTGGGGAAGAGCGAATACGAGAGAGGATTTGTTTTTATCGGTTCCTCGAAGCATCTCATCCGCCGTCCAGCGGTCCGCTATAGCGAGGAAGCGGGTGAAATTCCGTTTGTTAGTTTCGATCCCCTCGGCAAGGACTTCCATCTTGTAGATCTGGGCAGCCAGTTTCCCGCATATCGCCGCATGTCCTTTCAGTTGGTTTTCCGAGATCCACCGGGCACTCATGGCGGTATCTTCTTTCTCTACCACCTTGGCGTTGGGCAGAGTATCGAGGAAATCGGTACATTGCATCAACGCTATCGGATGGGAGTTGACCTCTGTTACCTCGTGTATCGAGGTTCCCGGAAGCGCTACCAAGGAATGGGAGATACGTAGCTTGTACTCACCTGTCACGCTCAGTCCACTTTCACGGATCAACTCATGATTTTGCAAAAGACTTCCCGCTATCGTGTTTTCGATAGCCATCATACCGAGGATCGCCGGATCTTTCTTGATTGTCGTGATTACATCTCGAAAAGTATTACAAGGAATAATCTCTATTTCCTCACCTTCATGATAATTACGGGCGGCGATGTCGTGATACGAACCGGCTATTCCCTGTATTGCTACTTTCTTTTTCATCTTGTTTCTCTATTTTTACTCTAAACTGTTACAAACAAAAAAAGTCCCACCGAAACCGGCAGGACTTTATATTTTATTGATATTTATATTCAATCATCAACGCTTTACATACAAACTCCTGCCCTTACTCTGCTAAAGTAAAAGTAATAAAAGTAATATGTAAAGCTAAATCGATTCATTGTCTGTTTGTTTTTAAATACGCAGCAAAAGTAACGCTTTTTTGGAAACTACAAGCAAAAAGTGATATTTTTTTTCTGTTACATTTAAATTTTATCTTAACTGTTTCTGAACTTCTGTGGAGATACGCCTACGTACCGTTTAAAGTACTTACCGAAAAAGGATACATTCGGGAAGTTCAAGGAGTAAGATATCTCTTGGATAGTCAAGTCCGTAGCCATCAATTGCGATTTTGCGTCCATGATTATCATATCGGCTATGATATCGGATACGGAACGTCCTGTCTTTTGCTTGATGATCATGCAGAGGTGCTGGGGAGAAATACTTAGTTGGCTGGCATAAAAAGCCGTTTGCCGCTTTGAGGTATAATTCTTCATCACCAGTTGGATGAATTTCTTGTGGATCTCGTCGCTACGGGTCGTTATCTTGTTAGGCCATGATTTCCCTTGATACAAATCGCTGATCCCATGGATCATGGTAAGCAGGATATGTTTCACCATCTCCCTGTTTATGGATTTCTCTTTCGCTTGTACCCGCTCTAGCAAATGGAAATAATCGTTAATGAAGTCCGCCCGGTCCTCACTCAGTGATATGATCGGATTCTCGTAGATAGTAGGTAAGGCGCTCATCGTAGACTTTATCATGTTCACGCAGTCCATGAACTCGGATGAGAATCCTATAAAGGAAAGGCGGAAACTCTCTTTCTGCTCACAGAACTGAATAATGCTTCCCGGCATCAAGGTGATGAAATCATTCGGTTTCAAAGTGTACTCTGTCAAGTTGATGGATGCCCTTAAATTTCCTTCAACGCATAAAGCGAAAATACCTGCTTTTAACCGGCAAGTCTGCTTGTAAAAGTTTAAGATTGCCTCGGTAATGTCGTTTCCTACGACATAATCCCGGGGCAAATCTAATTGTGGTAAGTTTGCGTTCATCCGTTATTTTATTAATGATCGAACACAAAAGTAGTAAAAGTGCTGTTGATTCACTTCTTAATTTAAAAATAGACCAATTAATCCTTGAATCAGACTTATTCCGCTTGTGCTTCCTTATTCCGTTTATGCAAGCTTTTCAGTTCGAAGGATAGCATGACACGGAATATACCTATTATTAATAAGGCATAAGCGATCATGTAAACCAACGTGAAGGCCCCTAGGGCGGGTTGCCAGATAACACCGATGGAGCAAAGGATAGCCAAGATACCGAAGACCATGTACCAACCCCAGTTCCGTGTACCGTATCGTTTCAGGTCCATCGAGTAACCGGTAGCCGAGAAGCCTCTGAACATAAGCCAGAATGCCAAGACAAACGGAAGCACCTCCATGCTAAGTCCCGGGCTTGCCATCAAGAATATACCTAAGATCAAGTCGATAATACCTCCGGCCAAATACCATCCCCAACTGCTGATACCCTTTTTGTTCGCCAAGGCGAAAGCGATCTCGAACAAGCCGCTTACGAACATAGAGACGCTGAATAAGATACTAAGCGCTACGTAGCTCGCCAATGGCGCGAACATTAAATAAATAGCGACGATGATGTAAAGCAGTCCGACCAATAGTGATAACCACCAATTCTTGACCGCATAATCCATTTTATCAATAAATGTTTTCATATTGGATAATATTTGTATTGTAATTACCCAATTAACAAAGGGAAGGAAGAAAAAGTTCTGGGTATTTGTGGCTAGGATATCCTTAAAAACTTTGTCCTTTGGAAATTAATTCTTTTCTTTGACGTTTCAAATCAATATAGGTATATAAGTACGAGGATTATGATGAAAAATTTGATAGCGATAACTTGTTTTGTCGTGGCGTTGGTGTCTTGTAATAAGGTGGAACATAAGCTGGAAGGGAAATGGCAATTGAAAACCGTAGAGGCGAATGGGGTGGTCCAGACGGTGGATACGGTTTGGTATAACTTCCAGACCTCTTTGTTCGAGTACCAATTATATGACCCGGCAAAGGACGTATATCGTACGAATTTCGGTTATAAGACGTTGGAGGGAGATACGAAACTGGATCTGGAGTTGGTCAACTATGGAGGTACGCCTTTGGAACAATTCATGCGTTATACGGATTGGACCTCACCTAAACAAACTTTCACGATCGAGCAGTCATCTGTGACGAATCTGGTAATGAGCTGCGAAGGAAGAACGTATACGTTTAAGAAATTCTAAGATATCATGTGCTGTTTGATCTCAGTCCCTCATAAGGAGTACTCCAGTACTCCCTAGGAAGTACTGCGATACTCTTTGCGGAGTACTGGAGTACTTCTTACGAAGTACTCTCAGCGATGTTAGATCATGCGATCAAATCCGCTTCTATAGCTTGTGCCACCTTGATTAAATCGGCGGGGGCTATCTGTATCTGCAAGCCTCGTTGTCCGGCGCTTACATAGATCTTATCGAAGCCGGATGCCGTAGGATGGATATATGTAGGGAAATGCTTTTTCATGCCGATAGGCGAGCATCCTCCCCGGATATAACCGGTGAGCGGCAACAACTCTTTCACGGGGATCATCTCACATTTCTTGTTCCCGGATACCTTGGCCGCCTTTTTCAAGTCCACCTCGTCCGCTCCGGGGATCACGCATACGAAATAACCGCTCTTATCGCCATGTAAGATCAAGGTCTTGAATACTTGGGCGATATCTACCCCTAGCTGCTCCGCTACATGCGTAGCGCTCAGATCATTCTCGTCTACTTCATAAGGCACGAGCTGGTAGGCGATCTTAGCCTTGTCCAGCAGGCGCGCCACGTTTGTCTTATTAATCTTCTCTTTCATCGTTTAGATCCCTTTCATGGATAATTGAACACGTTTTCTGGATAGGTCTACGCTTAGAACCTTCACCTTGACATGCTGATGGATGGAGACCACTTGGGTAGGATCGCTTACGAAACGATCCGCCAGCTCGGAGATATGGACAAGCCCGTTTTCCTTGATCCCTACATCGACGAAACAACCGAAGTTGGTGATGTTGGTTACGATACCGGGCAATACTTGCCCTTCTTTTAAATCCTCGATCGTTTTCACCGTAGGATCGAACGCAAATACTTGGATCGTTTGGCGGGGATCACGGCCCGGTTTATCCAGTTCTTCCATGATATCAAGCAGGGTAGGCATCCCGACCTTATCCGTAAGGTAGTCCGTTAGTTTTAGTTTCTTTTTAAGCGCTTTGTCGGTGATCAGGTCGGCTACCGAGCATTTTAGGTCCTTGGCCATCCGTTCGACGATCGGGTAGCTCTCGGGGTGTACGGCCGAGTTATCCAACGGGTTCTTTCCGTCGGGTATCCGTAGAAATCCGGCGCTTTGTTCGAAAGCCTTCTCTCCCATACGGGGGACTTTCATCAGTTCTTTCCGGGAAGTGAAGGGTCCGTGCTCCGCCCGGTAATTCACGATGTTTTGCGCTAGCGTGGGGCCTAATCCCGAGATGTAAGTCAGCAAATGCTTGCTCGCCGTATTCACGTTTACACCCACCAGATTCACGCAACTCTCCACGGTTTGATCCAGACTCTTTTTCAAGGCGTTTTGCTCTACGTCATGCTGGTATTGGCCGACACCGATACTCTTCGGGTCGATCTTGACCAACTCGGCCAAAGGGTCCATCAGCCGGCGACCGATGCTGACAGCTCCGCGTACCGTGACGTCGTATTCGGGAAACTCCTCCCTAGCGATCTTGGACGCGGAGTAGATAGAGGCTCCGTTTTCGCTGACTACGAACACTTGTACCTTGCGGTCGTATCGTATATTCGTGATGAACTGCTCAGTCTCACGACTGGCGGTACCATTACCGATGGCAATGGCATCTATGGCGTAAGTGGCTACTAACTGGGCGACCTTAGCGGCGGCTTTGCCCTTCTCGTTCTGGGGCGGATGCGGGAAGATCGCTTCGTTATGCAGTAAATTCCCCTGCGCATCCAGACAGACCAACTTACATCCGGTACGGTAGCCGGGGTCTACGCCTAATACCCGTTTTTGTCCCAAGGGAGGAGCGAGCAGCAATTGCCGGAGGTTCTCGGCAAATACCCGGATCGCCTCCTCATCGGCTTTCGCCTTGCTCTGGTTGGAGAACTCCGTCTCGATAGAGGGTTTCAGCAGGCGTTTGAAAGAATCGTCGACAGCTGTAGCCACTTGCTCGGAAACCTCTCCACGACCTTTTACGAAACGCCGGTTCAAGCGATCCAGACAAGATTCCGCGTCGGGAGAGATACTTACACGAAGGATACCTTCCGCCTCTCCCCGTCGGAGAGCCAATAAGCGATGGGAACTGGCCCAGTTTAAAGGCTCGCTGAAATCAAAGTAATCCCGGTATTTAGCGCCTTCCTCTTCTTTCCCCTTGATCACTTTGGATGTGATCATGGCGGTATGAGCGAAAGAGTTACGTACGGTATTACGTGCCGATTCGTTCTCGTTGATCCATTCGGCGATAATGTCCCGTGCCCCTTGCAAGGCTTCTTCGGCGTTTTTCACTTCCCCCTTGATAAAACTCTTGATGCGTGCGGATAGGTTATTCTCGTTTTGCATCATAACGATCTTAGCCAAGGGCTCCAGTCCTTTCCGGCGTGCGATCTCCGCCTTGGTGACCCGTTTCGGTTTGTAAGGGAGATATAAATCCTCGATCTCGGTGCTATCCCAAGACTCCTCGATGCGTTTCCGGAGCTCGGGAGTAAGTTTCTCTTGCTCTTCTATCGTGGCGAGGATCGTTTCCTTTCGTTTGCTCAGTTCCGTCAGTTTATCCAGTTGATCTTTGATGGCACCGATTTGCACCTCGTCTAATCCTCCGGTCACCTCTTTCCGGTAACGACTTATAAAAGGTATGGTAGCGCCTTCGTTCAAGAGCCCGATTGTCCGTTCCACTTGTCCTTCCGGAATTTGTAGAAAACGGGCTATAAGCGTGTGAAATACGTTTGTCATATCTAGTTTTCTTAGAATTGGAGTACAAATATACGGTTTTGCTTATATTTTCGGTCGGGATGCTCACTTCTTGGGCTTATTATTTGTATCTTTCATTAATTTTCAAGAATTTTACGGCCGGAATATTCAAGCCTTTGATTAAAAAAATCAACATGGAAGTTAATACTACGGAGAACAAAACTTTGGAACAGGATTATAGGGATTTAGCAGGATTGTTATCTAATATCGTGGACTCGTTGCCCATCTACTTTTTCGTGAAGGATACGGGTGATAATTTCAGGTACGTGTACTCCAGCCCTTTGATGAACCAACTTTACGGACGATATCATAATGATGTGGTCGGGAAAACAGATTTTGACCTATTTCTAGATCCGGTCGTCGCCCAATCTTTCAGGGATATGGACGAGGAGGTGGTGAAAACGGGTAAGATGCAGCGTTTCGTGGAGCAAATGATCGATCCGAAAGGTATCTTGCGTACTATGGATACGATGAAACTGCTAGCGCCCCGTGAGGATAAGCCTCCTTATTTAGTAGGGATTTCATGGGATATTACAAAGCAAAGGCAGGTCGAGGAGGAGTTGCATAGCTATAATAAGCGCTTGGCGCTCGCATGTCAAGCGGGTAAGATCTACCCGTGGCTTTGGGATCTGGTAAACGGTACGGCGGAGCTTTCCTTGGAAGAAAACGGCCAGATCAAGCATGTGCAGATCACCCACGCTAGTTTTACGGAGAAGATCCATCCGGATTACCGGAAGGTCTATGAGAATATTACAACCGCTTTCATGCGGGGCGAGATCGATTCCATGCGATTCAGTTTCCCTTGTCGTTATTTCTCGGATGAGTATGTATGGCTGGAGAAGATCGGTGAGGTCTATGAGGCCGATCCGGACGGCAAACCGATCCGCTCGATCGGAATCCTTCGGGATATGACCGTCGATAAACGGCACGAGGCGGATGTGCAGGCCAAGCGTTTGGCGGAAGAGAGCGACCGGATGAAGTCCGCTTTTATCGCTAACATGAGCCATGAGATACGTACCCCTTTAAATGCCATCGTCGGCTTTTCTACCTTATTGGCGGAGAGTGACGATGAGGAGGAAAAAAAGGAATATCTGAGGATCATAGAGAGTAGCAATGAGTTTTTGTTGCAGTTGATCGGTGATATCTTGGATATCTCGAAGATCAAGTCCGGAAAGATGGAGTTTATTTATACGACCCTGCGTTTGAGTGAGATATTCGCTCCCCAGCAGCAAGCTTTCGCCTTGAGAGTGGCCCCGGGTGTAAAGGTTATCTTTGAGTCGGACGGTAATGACTATTGTATTGTGTCGGAGAAGACCCGTTTGACTCAGGTTTTGACCAATTTCCTTTCCAACGCCGTGAAGTTCACCAGCTCGGGTTCTATACGGTTTGGTTATCGTTTGACCGATGATGGTATCTATGTCTACGTAACGGATACGGGTATGGGAATCAGTAAGGAGTCTCAAGCGAGCATATTCAATCGTTTCGTGAAATTGAACAGCTTTAAGCAAGGAACAGGATTAGGGCTTTCTATCTGCAAGACGATTATTGAGAAGTTGAAAGGTAAAATCGGGGTTGAGTCGGAGGAGGGAAAGGGCTCTACATTCTGGTTTACGATACCTTGCCAACCGATGAAAGTGAAATAAGACATTCAAGTTTGGTTGGAATTTATAGGTAAATCACCTCATCCGCCAACAACCGAATCTCATCCGGATTATGTGACGTGAAAAGAATGATCCGTTCTTCTTTCATTTGCTTTTCTCGTATTCGTTCTATAATACGATGGCTTAAGGCTTCATCCAAGCCTTTGAACGGCTCGTCCATCAAAAGGAGAGGAGAAGGGTATGCCAATGCCCTAGCTATAGCGATACGTTGTTGCTGTCCGTAACTAAGCTCTTTAGGATATCGGTTCCCGAAGGGCTCCATTTCCATTTCCTGTAAGTGTTTTTGGGCAATTCGCCGGGCTTTTTCCTCCGTGAGAAAAGAGGAGAGGGGGAGGATGATATTTTCTTCTGCGGTTAGATGGGGCAGGAGTTGCGGTTGTTGGAATATGGTGGCGATTCCAAAGTGTCTTGTGGGATGTATCTCTCCTTCCGTAGGCAATAAGATACCTCCGATTAGGTTTAATAACGTTGTTTTTCCTTTGCCTGAAGGTGCGCTAATTCCATAAATAATCCCTTTTTGAAAGGAATGGGAAAAGTGCTGTATGCCATATTGGTAACTTATATCTTTCGTGTCTAAAACTGATAATGTAGGGGTGGGGATGGTCTGATCCTCATTCGCGAAAGATATTTTAGGGGTGATATCAGCGACTTTGCTAATTCCTTTATCAAAAAAGAAACTGATGAATACCGCCACGATCGTCCAAGCGAGCAGCTCAGGGACAGCGATAAAGTTTTGCGCCCTTTTCATCTCGCTTCCGATTCCGAATGCGCATTGCGACAAGACTTCTCCCATAATGATCGCACGCCAGCCGAATCCGGCGGCGGAGGCAAGTCCGCTATATAAGAATGGCTTTAGCTGCGGATAGATGATCTGGAATAAGACATTGGAACGTTTGATATGGAACTGACGTGCCATAATGGATAAACCCGGACGTAGATCGAGGATTCCCCGTGTCAGATTCTCTGTTAGTAGCGGGAACATGGTGAGGAAGGCGATCATCAAAGGGATACTTTCCGGATTTAGGAATATAAGCGCCAAAAGTATGAAGGATATGACCGGGATCGAGCGCATGATGGCAAGCAGAGGTCTGAATAATTCATACACCCACTCAAAACGGGCGAATAACCCGGCCATCCCTATCGCACAAACGAATGAGATCGACATGCCTAAGATTCCCCGGAGTATAGTCGCTCCGACCGACTGATAGAAACTACCGGAGACGAGCCATTCGCAAAGTGTCCGTACGAGTCGGGGAAGTGAAGGTATCAGCTCCGGTTGGTTGGCTATAACGGCGAATAGTTGCCATCCCGCCAAGAGGATAGCGGTAGCGACTATTGTAGTGATTGTTTTTCGCAATCTCATTGTTTTTCGGGGATAAATCCGGCATCGGGAAGCCTCCCGCCGACGGCCTTGGGTTCATACTGTTCGATGAGACGCAGGAAATCCATGACGGCGTTTTTCGCCTCGATAGCCGATAAATAATGGATTTTACACCGCTCGATACTCTCAGGAGTTAAGGCCCCTTGGGCGAAGATTCCATGTTCTTCCAAAGAATGGATGGTCTCTTTCGGATATCGTACGGCTTTTTGGCAGGAGGCTCGTAAGGCATCCTCAAAAGCGATACGATATTTCTCCATCGTCGGGGTGTATACGACCGCTGTTTGGGCGAATCCGAGGGTATCGCTGTCTGTTAAGTGATTCAAGTCCGCAGTTATTCGTAAGCTGCTGTCTTTCCGTAAAGCGATGCTTAGAAACGGTTCCCCGAGCACGGCACGATTTACTTTTCCGGCTAAGATGCCTTGGGTGATTTCCCCGGCGGTATTGAAGGCGTAATTCAACGGATAGTCTGATCGCTGGCGGCCGAGATAGTACCGGGTAAGGATATCGGGAGTCGTACCGTTGCCGAATACATACAATGCCGGTTCTTTTAAGGGTGTTTTCTCGACGAGGTAAAGGGTTCCCCAGATCGGGCATCCCGCTAGTTTAATCTTGATCCCTTTATTGTACAAGTTCGCCGCATTGATCATGGGGAGTACGGCTATGTCGGTCTCCTGCTTGATCAGTAAGGCTTGCGCCAGATCAGGCGAGTCTACCACTTTTACTTGTACTTTTTTGTTGTCTATAATTGGAGGATTCTCAAGCCAATCGGCGAATGCGATAACGGATGGACCACGAAGTACCGAAACCTTGATTACGGTATCTTCCGTTTGTGCGTGCCGGCAACCGGAGCAACAAAGTATGAATAGTAGAAAAATGTATTTAATCATATCTAGACCTCTATAAAACAATTAAGGATTGCCTCCCGGCAACCCCTAACCAACTTTGTTAACCTTAAATCTAATACTATTATGAAAAAACCACAATGCAAATATACTGCATTCTATATATCTGTCAATAGAATAAATGCTAATTAGTGTTTTGGGATTCATAAGAAAAGCTAAAAGGTCTTCTTTTGAGTCGCTAGGCTAACCAAAACAATCGTTATCGCCGATAATGGCAAAGCAAATAAGATCGGATCTATCGCATGCCACGGATATACATCGATCAAGACGTCTTGTCCGAATAAAGCTTTGCAAAGTCCTACCGGAGCCGCTTCCGCCTTATGAAGGAACAACATGGCGAATAAACTGGCCAAGCCTCCTACCCATAAGCTGGCCAAGGCCCCTTGCCGGGTAGCTCCTTTCCAATATAGCGAGCAGAAATAGGTAGGTAGGAATGTAGCCGCGCAAATACCCATGAACAAGGCGGTGCCTCGTGCGATAATACTCGCACTTAGCGTATAGCAGATAACGTAGCTGACCAAGATAGAGCATAGCACGCCGATACGTACACCTAATGTAGAGTTCGGGTTTTTGCTACGTCCTAGTTTGGGGAATGCGTCTGCCCCGAAAGCCGCTCCCATGGTATGAAATTGCGCGCTAAGGGTAGACATACTGGCAGAGAGAATACAAAGCATGAAAACCGCCCCGAACCACTCCGGCATCGCTTTATTGATAAATAGGGGGATGATCTTGTCCATATCTTTTACCGCCTCGGAGGCGACTACACCTTCCGTCTTGAGGAAAAACAAATTAGACAAGGCTCCCACGTGATAAATCGCCCCTACCGTGACAATCAAGAACACGCAGCCGATCAATACGCCCCTGTTGAGTTGCTTGGTGCTTTCCACCATCATGAAGCGTACGACTAGTTGTGGCTGCGCTAAGCAACCGATTCCTACGCCAAGGATCAATGAGGTAACCAATGTATACCATTGTGGAGAGCCTGAGATGGGCATAGCTGTCCATCCTTGATGTCCCAAGGCCTTGAAGCGCTCGGGCACCATGGGGGCGATATCCGTCAACTTCTGGTTTGCCTCGATAAAGCCCATGTCCATGATATGGTAAAACCAAAATAGCAGGAATAGCATACAAGCGAACATGATAACCGCTTGCAACGCATCCGTATAAAGTACTCCCTTGATTCCGCCCGTAATCACGTAGGCCGCTACGATCAAGGTGAAGATCAACAAGGCCAGATGAAGGTCGATATGAAACATCTGCTCAATGA
>OHMW01001324.1_pt1 | contig 12090 bp, 4 predicted proteins | sample 1569391 | NCBI WGS metagenome assembly OHMW01 (sample SAMEA3879557, study PRJEB24766) | human gut metagenome | biome: human-associated habitat; feature: feces | place: USA | collected 1985/1987 | reverse complement strand
CCTACTCGGTGCTCGACGGACTTTCTTCGGACGTCCTGCTTTCCATCCGTGAAGACCATAAACAGAATCTCTGGATCAGTACGGAAAATGGAATCTGTAAGTTTGTTCCTTCCGGCGAGCGTTTTGAGAATTACGATGAACGTAGTATCAGTTTCCGTGTCCGTTTCAGTGAAGCGGCTTCTACGCTCACATCCGGCGGAGATATGTTGTTTGGAACCAGCAACGGATTATTCATGTTCACTCCGGATTCTATCCGGAAGAGTAGCTATGTGCCTCCTGTAGTTTTTTCTAAGTTGATGGTAGCGAATGAAGATGTAATTCCGGGAGAGAAGTCCATATTGAAAGTCGATTTGGATGATACACAGGAACTAGTGCTTTCTCATGATGAGAATATTTTTTCCGTTCAGTACGCTGCACTCGATTATACGAATCCGCAGAATATACAGTACGCATACATTCTCGATGGTTTCGAGAAGCAGTGGACTTTTGCTGACCGGCAAAGAAGCGTGACCTATACTAACCTGCCGAAGGGAGATTATATATTCCGTGTCCGTTCTACCAATAGTGACGGGGTGTGGGTGGACAATGAGCGCATTTTGAACATCACGATTCTCCCTTCTTTCTGGGAGACGCCTTTGGCGTATGTGCTGTATGTCTGCTTTGTGCTGCTGATTATTTTTGTTGCGGTTTATATCCTGTTTACCATTTATCGGTTGAAGCATGAGGTGTCTGTAGAACAACAGATTTCTGATATCAAGCTGCGCTTCTTTACGAATATATCCCATGAACTCCGTACTCCTCTGACATTGATTGCAGGTCCGGTGGAACAAGTTCTGAAGAACGATAAACTGCCGGCTGATGCACGGGAACAGTTGGTAGTGGTCGAACGGAATACCAACCGTATGCTTCGTCTGGTCAATCAGATTCTGGACTTCCGTAAGATTCAGAACAAGAAGATGAAGATGCAGGTACAGCGTGTGGACATCGTTCCTTTCGTGCGCAAGGTGATGGATAATTTTGAGGCTGTGGCCGAAGAGCATCGGATTGATTTCCTATTTCAGACGGAAAAGGATCATCTTTATCTTTGGGTGGACGCCGATAAGCTGGAAAAGATTGTATTCAATCTGCTTTCCAATGCATTTAAGTATACGCCGAATGGCAAGATGATAACGATGTTTATCCGTGAAGATGAGAATACAGTTTCTATCGGTGTACAAGACCAGGGAATTGGTATCGCGGAAAATAAAAAGAAATCCTTGTTTGTCCGTTTTGAGAATCTGGTAGACAAGAATCTTTTCAATCAGGCTAGTACGGGTATCGGACTTTCATTGGTGAAAGAGCTTGTGGAGATGCACAAGGCTACAATTTCCGTGGATAGTCGTTTAGGAGAGGGAAGTTGTTTCAAAGTCGATTTCCTGAAAGGGAAAGAACATTATGATAAGGAAACCGAGTTTATCCTGGAAGATGCGGAAGCTCCGGTAAGGATGGGGCAAGTGGTGGATATAGCCAACTCTTCCATTCAGTCTGAAACGCTGATACCCGATGATTCGGAGAAAATTGAAGCTGTTTATGAGGAAGATACTGCGAAAGAAGAAAACTCCAAAGAACTGATGTTATTAGTTGAAGATAATCAGGAGTTACGTGAATTCTTGCGTAGTATATTTACTCCGATGTACAGGGTAGTGGAAGCTGCCGATGGTAGGGAAGGAGCGAATAAAGCATTGAAGTATCTTCCGGATATTATTATCAGTGACGTGATGATGCCCGAGAAAGACGGTATTGAAATGACGCGTGAACTGCGTGCGGATATGACAACCAGCCATATACCTATTATCCTGCTTACTGCCAAGACTACGATTGAAAGTAAACTGGAAGGATTGGAATATGGTGCGGATGATTATATCACGAAACCTTTCAGTGCTACCTATCTGCAAGCCCGTGTGGAAAATCTGTTGATGCAGCGTAAGAAACTGCAAAGTTTCTATCGGGATAGCCTGATGCATATCAATATGTCCGTTACTTCCGGCGAGTTGCCTGCGTCGACAAAGGCTATGGCTGAAGAGGAAAAAAAGATAGTGTCGGAGCGAGAAGAAGAGCAAACGCAATTACAGTCACAACAGCAACCGACCATTCCTGATATGTCTCCAAATGACCGTAAGTTTATGGATAAACTGGTGGAATTGATGGAGCAGAACATGGATAATGGAGACCTCGTAGTGGATGATTTGGTACGTGAACTGGCTGTCAGTCGTTCCGTGTTCTTCAAGAAGCTGAAGACATTGACAGGACTGGCACCTATTGAGTTTATCAAAGAAATACGCATCAAGCGTGCTACGCAACTGATTGAAACCGGAGAGTTTAATATGACGCAGATTTCATATATGGTCGGAATCAACGACCCGCGTTATTTTAGCAAATGTTTTAAGGCACAAGTGGGTATGACACCAACTGAGTATAAGGAAAAAATAGGCCGGTAATACGTAATAATAATCTTTTTGTTATTCTATTTTAGGATATAAATGATTTGAGAGACTATTCCTATGAACTTCTCAATTCATATATTCCAAACTCAAAGTGTATTTTATATGCTTTGTTTGTAAACGTTCATTTGCTTGGGAATGTATATAAAAAAGTAGGGCGAGTGTATATATTCAAATATACATTCGCCCTATCTTTTTTATATGTTTTTTAGGTAAAAACTATATTATTCACTGAACCATTGAGGGTCGCCTGCACGGTTCTTGAATAAAGCGTCTTTAATTTTGAAATTACCGTTTTCAGGATCTTCAAAGAGTTCGGCAGATGTTTTGCTATATTCGGTGCACATCGCTTGTGCCTCACTGTGCCATGCGCAATCGGTGGTATACCAGTTGTCGGAGGTCTCTTTAACGATACCCTTTATGCTACATAGTTTGTTTTTGGCATCGCTGCTACCACAGTTGGCGAATAAGCAATTTGTGATTCTGATATCATGTAGTTCCACTTTGTTTGCATCAATGAAGTGTTTTCCACTTTTTTGATCGCAAGCATAGAATGTACATTGATCGATATTGAATGTGATAGGATGCATTGTATTTTTTGCTGTTAGTGTAAATGTCGGTCCGTCGGTAGCTGCTACATTATTGAATGTACATTTACTGATATGAATGGAATTCAGATTTCCCGTCATGTCTTTAGTGTTGATGACACCATACGAACCGATTTCACTGAAGGTGGTATTAGTAAACTCTATACTATTGATGGAGCAATCCACACCGCCGCCTTGCACACGCAATATACCACGAGTTTTGGATACGTTGCATTTGTCGAAAGAGATGTTTACATCCGTTGTCATGGCATCCTGATTAATCATATAGTCGCCACTCTTACCGTTGTTGTAGAGGTTCATGTTATAAAACTTGATAGAAGTCGTATTTTCTGTGGCTGTCACTTCTTTGGGCTTGAAGTTAGGCTGTGTCCCACCGGAGGCGCCCCAGAAGATAATTGCATTTACCGATGCGGGAATGCTGAGTTTTTCCGTACGTTCGAAAGTGCTTCCAGCAGGGAAGACGAGTACTACATCTCCTTGTTGTTCGGCAAGAACCGCATCAATATCATCGCCCTCTTTCAGGTTGGCTATGTTGTATCCTTCCGGAAAGTCTTCTGTTGTTTCAAATTTACAGTTTCCTCTCAACTTCTGATTGTTATAGATAGAAACTTTGTAAGTGGTGGCAGCTTTGAGTCCTGTCAACGTAGCTTGACCAGCATTCTTCTCGTTGGCGGTGATGTCGCGGCGTGTCTCCTCTTCGGTAGATTCGATGAGGAAGTGGGTAACGTCCACTCCTGCAGTCCAGTGGATGGTGGCGTTCTTGCTGGTCACGTTGCTGCTGCTTTCGATAATTTGTTCGCTCTTCGTGGTGAAAGTGCCATCCTCCAAAGTGCACCATTTAGACGGTTGGGCAGATTCGGAACAGGAACGCAGACGCAAGTAATACGTCGTTTGCTCTTCTAGTCCTGTGATACTGTAAGGGCTGCTTGTAATGCCTTTGTCTTCTCCGTAGATGATAGAGCCTTCTTGCAGTTCGTCATTTGTAAATTCGTTTTTATTTACCTCTATGATATAGTAGTCGGTGTTGGGAGTTGCGTTCCAAATAACCTCTGCTTCGAATGTTTGGGGAGTAACCGCAAGATTGTTGCTGCGGAATAAGCGGTTGTATCGTTCGTCCGAACTCCAGTCATTACTTTTGTCGCAAGACGAAAATGAAATAACTGTTAAGCAAATGATGCTTAATAGCGTGTGTATATTTGTACTAATTTTCATAATAATCGTTTTTATCAATTAGAATCCGTATGAATTGGCTAATGTTCCGTTTGATTCTGAAATCGTTTTACTACCTAGTGGAATCAAATGCCTGTTTTTTACGGTCTTGTTCAGACCTGTGCTAACATAGTCCGTTAATCCCGAAAGGTTGGAGTCGTTGGAGGTGCTTCCGTCCTCTTTGAACACTTCTTGCTTTGTAGTTGCGTCTTTCTCTATCTTTCCATTTGGGAAAGTTCCCCAGCCCGGAACGTATTTCCAGTTGGGATCTGCGGCGTTCTTTATGGCATTCTTGACATCCAATTCGTTATTGATTTCGCTGACAAAGGAGGGATATTCATACCAGCAAATACTACTCATGTCGATGGAATATTCATCATCGGCTTTCATCTTATAGAATATGTATTTGGGAGCTATGGTAGTGAGTTGGCGGTAGTCTTCTTTGAATTGGTCGATCTTCTTAGAGAGTAATCCCCAACGAATCAAGTCATATTTGCGGACACATTCTCCGGCAAATTCCCATGCGCGTTCATCCACAATGGCGTTGAAGAAATCGTCACCTGATGAGATAGCAGCTACATACGCTTGTGCATTGGCTTTGTTGTCGAACGCGCGGCTGTGAACTTCTGTCAGTGCGGTACGGGCTGTCATGGCAGTTCCACCCAATGGATTGGCTGCATCAGCTCCATACAGTTCGTTCATAACTTCAGCATACATTAATAGTATGTCGGAATAACGCATTGCAATCCAGTTGATGCCATATCCAATTTTTGCATCGCTCGCACGGACAGCATTCAGCCATTCGTCGTTCATTTTGCGGATGTCCCATTTTGCTACATAGATACCGAATGGGGCGTTTTTCTGCATATTTTCTTTGATGTGCCCGTTTTCTTCTTTGAGTTCATAAGTGGCACATGTGATGTCACGACGCAGGTCAGAGTGGTCGAATGACCAGAAGAACGGAGCGGTTAATTTCACTTTTCCGCTTGAGTTTCCTTTAGCACCGTAGTAGCTGCTTGCACCGCTGATTCTCACGCCAATGGTATATCCCATTTCTCCGGATTTATTCAGACCGTGTGCTACTTCGTATAGGTTTTCTTTATAAGTATTGTCCAATTTCCGCTGGTTTACTTGGAACCATTGGTCTGCATACGAAGGATTCAACTTGTGTACACCGCTTCCAATAACAGCTGTCAGATGTTTCAGTGCACGTTCATACAACAGTTTTCTTTCTGCTTCTCCTGGGCGTTGGGTAGGGTATGTACCGTCAGAGCCGGCAAGTGTCTCATAGCCGGGTTTGGAGGATTCGCGGATACTGTAGCCGGCTTTGGCAAGGGCGATGCGGGCGAACAAGCCGTGAGCAAAACCTGCAGTGGCATGTTCGGTCGTATAGCCGGATTCGCCTGCCCAAGGGAGATAGTTTGCAGCTTCTTCCAAGTCGCTCAGCAATTGTTCCATGATGTCGTCTCGGTCGCTTTTGGTTACATATAAATTGGAACCGTCTACCTTGGTCGTTTCGAATTTCATTGGCAGGTCTCCATAGTTTTTTACAAGGTCGAAATAGACCATAGCACGGATGGTGAGTGCCTCACCCAAGAAATTAGCCATCTTGTTGCGTGCCGGATTTCCTTCTTGGAACAACTCGCTAGAACGGATTCCTTCTACGACAAGATTGGCGTCTTCAATAATGGCGAAACAGTTTTTCCAGTTGTCATCCAGTTTTGACCAGGAACCGCTGATGCTTTCTCCATTGTAATTACCTAAAGCGCGCTCACTGGATTCGGTGAAAGAAGCCGGTTTGTTAACGTCGGCATCTACTAGTTCAATATCTGTATTGAATCCGAAATTCAGAGGGATGCGGGCACCATAAGTATGGTCGAGGGTAAGCCCTGCATATACTTTGTTCAAACTTTGTTCTGTAAAAGTAAGCGAGTTGAAAACCATGTCGCCTTTGATTTCGGAAGGAGAGCTTTGATCTAAGAAATCGCTGCAAGAGGTGATGCTCAGTAACCCCATTCCTCCAATGATGTATTTTATAATTGATTTCATATATGTATCTGTTTTAGAATGTAACATTTATACCACCTACAAATGAACGGCTTTTAGGATAGGCCGAATAGTCTATGCCCGGAGTCATAGGTGTTTTGCGACAAGTGTCTACTTCCGGATCGGCACCGGAATATTTAGTGAAGCAGTAGAGGTTGTATCCTGTAAAGTAGATACGCACATTCTGCATTTGTAGTTTTTGTACGAAAACTTTCGGCAATGTGTAACCGATGGAAATGTTGTTGACACGCAAGAAGGCACCGTCTTCTACAGCCCAGTCCAAAAGTGGAATCTGTGTGATGGAAGCAGGGTTGAATATGCTGGCACCAGCATTTATTTCATTTAGACGGTTGATGGCATAGTCGCTTCCAAATTCGTTGATATAGCTTTTGGAAGTCATGTCCATTCCGTTGGCAGGGTCAATCCAAGTGTAACGTTTGCTAAGGTTGAATTCATTGTTCAGATTCCAATCTTTTTTTGTGTCACTATAGAATCCGGAAGCAAGTTTGGTAGCGTTGATAATTTTGTTTCCCAAGGAATAGTTAAAGAATGCACTTAAATCAAAGCTCTTATATCGTGCATTGATACCGAAACCGCCAGTTATTTTCGGGATTGTATTTCCAAGGCGTTCTTTCTCGATTTTACCATCTGCATTTGCTTTCAGTTTGGGTGATCCAGGACCGAAATTATTGACTTTCATACCCGATTCCGTCGGATTGACACGTCCTTCCTTAAGTTTCCATCCATTATCCCAAGTAAAGTCTTCTGTAGTATAGAAACCATCTAGTTTATAACCGTATACTTCACCCAGTCTTCCACCTTCTTCAATTAGGAAATCATCGATACCAGCGATGAGACTGCCGCCCCAGCCACTGCTTTGCCAGATTTTATTTGTAGGCAGTTTGTCAATTTTAGCTTGATTATAAGAAATGTTGAAGTTGAAATTCAGACCGAAATCTTTTTGGTCGACAAGGATAGCGTCTAAAGCAAGCTCAATACCTTTGTTGGAGGTTTGACCGAAATTCTGATATTGGAACTCATAACCAGCTCCTTTGGGGAGGGTAGTTTGCATCAACAAATCTTTGGTCGTGTTCCAGTATGCATCTAAGCTACCGGAAAGGCGTCCGTTCCAGAAGCCGAAATCCAAACCTATATTACGAGTGAGCGTTGTTTCCCATTTCAAGTTCGGGTTGGACAAGTTTTTACCTCTTTGCAGAACCACGCTGCTTGTATTGTTGAAATAGATATGTTTGTCTCCCGAACCTGCTAGTGAGTAAGTTGTTTCTAGCGACCCGGAGGGAATCCGATTGTTTCCTGCCGTACCGATGCTTAAACGAAGTTTTAAGTTGGAAAGCCATTCTTGGGCGTTTTTCATGAAAGCTTCGTCGGATATACGCCATGCTAAAGCCAGTGATGGGAAGTATCCCCATTGATTGCCGGAGGCAAATTTGCTGGAGCCGTCTGCACGCATGGTGAAAGTCATCAGGTATTTATCGTTAATGGTGTAGTTGATACGTCCGAAAAAAGAGAGCAAGTTGTCTTTGATACCAATGTATGTATCTGTGGGGAGTGCCTGACCTTGTCCCATATTAGCAAGTACTTCTTTTATTGACATGTTTTTAGGGAAACCTACAGATGTCATTGTTGTTTTGTGGTCGTAACTGCTGGATACTTCATGACCTAACATGACATTCATTCTGTGGTTCAAATTGAACATCTTATCGTTATTATATGTTACAGTATTGGCGTTTCTCCAGTTCTTGTTGATAAGTTTGGTTAATAACGCTTGGGGCATTCCCGGATTTCCATATTTACTGTTGTTTGTAGCTTCCACCCCCCATACTTGGTCAGTATTATTGTATTTCCATCCATATCCGAATTCGCTTCTGAATTTAAGTCCTTTTACGGGTTCCCAGTTCACTCCGGCATTGTAGTTTTGTTGGAAGCGGCTAACACGTTTGTAAGTCGCGTTCAATATTTCGATAGGCGTGTAACGTGCGTTATTTACGTTTTCATCATCGTCACTGCTGCCGCTGATTAATTTTTCAACAGGAGCAAATACTACAGAGCGTGCGTTTACAGAAGTGGTTGCACTCGATTGATTGTCGTCTGCACCGCTTCCGGTTCCTTTTACTTTTTGATAGGATAAACGGGCATTGAAGTCAAATGTTAGCCATTTGTTGATTTTTGTATTTATTTTAGCATTGATGTTGTCTTTGGCAAAACCTGAGTTCAACATGATACTTTTTTCGTCGTTACGTGAATAACTGATATTGAATTTGGTATCTTTGTTTCCACCACTGACACTAATATTGTATTGTTGTTGATTACCGGTGCGACCAAATATTTCTCCTTGATAGTCGGTGTCTGTGTATGATTTATAAATCTCCAGATCGTCAAAGGTGCCATAATTAAAACTTTTTTGGTCTAATTCTTGTTGCCACATCACAAACTCATACGGATTGAGTACATCGACCATCTTGGTCACTTTGCGCAAACCGTAAGATGCACCGAAGTTTACCTGCACCTTACCTTCCTGACCGGATTTAGTAGTAATGATGATAACACCGTTTGCACCACGGGCACCATAAATAGCAGTAGAAGAAGCATCTTTCAATACATCTACCGATTGAATATCTGTTGGAGCAATATCAGAGATACTTGATACGGGAAATCCGTCTACAATATAAAGCGGTGAATTATCTTGAGATAGAGAACCGCCACCACGTACGCGGATTTTTACGTCTGCATCAGGAGAACCTTCAGTCGTTGTGATAGATACACCAGCCATTTTTCCCTGTAATGCTTCTGATGCAGAAGATACCGGAATGGCAGCTATCTGTTTGGCACTAACGGAAGATACGGAACCAGTCAAATCCTTTTTTGCAACGGTTCCGTAACCAATTACCACAACTTCATCCAATGCTTGTGTATCATCGGAAAGAGTGACATTAATTTGACTTTGTCCTTTTACAGCAATATCCAGAGTTTTCATTCCGATATAAGAAATTGTAAGGGTTGCTTTTGAAGGAACCTTGATAGAATAGTTACCATCTAAATCGGTAATTGTACCATTGGTAGTATTACCTTTCTCTACTACAGAAGCTCCGATGATCGGTTCTCCTGTTGTGTCTTTCACATTACCTTTTACGGTAATTGTTTGCGCTGATACGCCAAGCGATATCGCTGCAAATAGCATTAGCAGCCAACTGCGCATGTTTTTCACCTTGTTAGACATTCTTTGCATGTTTATTAATTAATGGTTATTGTTTTGATTCTGTACTCACATTTAGAGTTAATTCCTCGGTACAAAAGTATATGAATGTGAATATAGATATGTGCAATATTTGTTTTTCACCTAGTATTTTTTGTTTTTTAATAGCCGGCAGGCATTTTTAGAATAGTTTTAAAACAAAAAATACACATACTAGCTTGAAAAGCCTTGTTTTATCGATTTTAATGATTTGGAAAAACAAAATTTGAACAAGACTTTTCTTTATCCTGCCTACTTTTGCCCTCATTAATCTAATAATGTATGAAAATGGATATAATTCTAAGTAAATGGTGTTTGGCCATTTTGTTTGCTTTTGGAATCCTGGCGTGTACTGATGGTAGTGACGCTAATGAGTTGCCTAAAGAACCTGAAGGGACTGGAGAAACTCAAGATGAAAAGATACCAGCTTTTCCTGGGGCAGAAGGACATGGACGCTACACAACCGGTGGGCGTGGTGGCGATGTATATATTGTTACTTCATTGGAGGACAAGTTACAGAACGGAACTTTACGTTATGGTATTGAGAAACTAAGCGGAAAACGTACAATTATTTTCCAGGTATCCGGAACTATTCATTTAAATGGTGATTTAAAGATTAAGAATGGAGATTTGACCATTGCAGGCCAGACGGCTCCGGGGGATGGTATTTGTTTGGCTGGTTATCCGGTTTTCTTGGAAGCAGACAATGTTATTGTCCGTTTTATGCGTTTTCGAATGGGAAATAAAGAAGATGTCAGTGCAGACGGAGCCGACGCCTTTGGCGGTCGGTATCATAGAAATATAATGATTGATCATTGTTCTATGAGTTGGTGTACTGACGAGTGTGTTTCTTTCTATCAAAATGAGAATTTTACACTGCAATGGTGTCTTATTTCTGAAAGTCTGCGTTTAGGTGGGCATACAAAAGGTCCTCATGGCTATGGTGGTATATGGGGAGGTATGAAAGCTTCTTTTCACCATAATCTATTGGCACATCATGATAGCCGTAATCCTCGTCTAGGTCCTGGAGTTAATTCGACAAAAGAGAATGAAATTGTTGATATGCGTAATAATGTCATTTATAACTGGTGTGGAAACTCTTGTTATGGTGGAGAAGCCATGCATGTAAATATTGTGAATAATTTTTATAAGCCGGGGCCTGCCACTCCTACTGGCACTTCTAAACGTGGACGTATTATCGCCATTGACAAAAAAGTGAGTGATTCGGATAAGAAATCATATCCGGCCATTTTTGACACTTGGGGAGATTTCTTTATCCAAGGAAATGTGGTGGATGATGGGCAAATTAATGGTGCGGCTGATTACGATCGTTGTATGAAGGCTACAAAGGATAACTGGGAGTACGGAGTTTATAATCAGTTTGATAAAAAGTATGGAACGTTGGATGAAGGTACAAAAAAAGCTCTTAAACGTACCACTCCTGTAGAAACAGGTACTGTTACCACTCATGATGCCCGTACGGCTTTTGAGCGTGTTATGGATTATGCAGGTTGTTCTTTGCACAGGGATAGAGTGGATGAACGTATTGTTCAGGAGACTCGTACCGGGACTGCGAACTACCAGGGAATGAACGAGCACAATGGTCAGGGAGTTGTTGAAGGTATTGATTGGAAAAGCGTGGGGTATCCAAAGAAAGGTATCATTGATAGTCAGGATGATGTGATTCCTGTTGGAGAATCTTCAGCATGGCCTGAATTGGTACAAGGTGTTATTCTGAAGGATTCGGATAATGATGGTATGCCTGATGAATGGGAAAAAAAGTATGGTTTGAATCCGAATGATGCTTCTGACCGAAATGGTAAAACAGTAGATGAGGAAGGAACACCTAAGAACATCGTTGGTAGTGTTATCGGTATCTCATCCTTAATCGGATTCATTCCGGATACATTCTACACATCATTATGTGGTAAATGGCTGGAAGCTGATCCTGTAGGTGGATACAAAAAGATCTTCTTAAGCTGTATTTTGGCTATGGTAATTGGTCTTGTTTGTGCATTTATTTCCGATAGAAGAATCGTAAAATTCCGCGCAGCAAACAACAAAGAAGCTTAATTAATAAGAAAAAGATTAGTGTGTTGAAAGAATAATTCAAGCGTTGATACGTTGAATAAAAAAGACAGAGTGTCCCCAAATTGGATACGCTGTCTTTTTTCATGATTCGGATATGGAGGGTCAAAATGTTTGTTTTGTAAACTTAAATGCAAACGTTTTGACACCCTACTCTGATTTGGTAAATAAATGTCAGAAAAAACTTCCTGTTTTTGGGGAGAAAAAAGAGAGATATAAAAACCTTGTGTTTTTAAATATCTCTCTGCTAGGATTCTTCATCAAAAGCTTTTGACAATAATTTAACATATTCATGTAAGACTTTACAAAAAGAATTCATTTCACTGATAGAGCAGACCTTTAATAGTTCTGACTGTGTCTCTGCTGTTTTTTTTGTGACAAAAGCGATATAAAGGGAATTCAGACG
>OHMW01001322.1_pt1 | contig 12125 bp, 8 predicted proteins | sample 1569391 | NCBI WGS metagenome assembly OHMW01 (sample SAMEA3879557, study PRJEB24766) | human gut metagenome | biome: human-associated habitat; feature: feces | place: USA | collected 1985/1987 | reverse complement strand
GAACCCACGTGCCCGATTAAGGACAAAACGATTTCGAGTCGTTCTCGTTACGACCACTTCGATACATCTCCATATTCATAGCTTTATAATTATAGCAAAAAGCCGCCGTTCCGTCAACACTTTCTGCCGGAGGGACCCACAGCGCCAAAGAGGCCCTCTGGTCAGGGATAAGCGGAAGCCGCTGCCTCCCTCTGCGGGGACGGACACCCTCTTTTTCGTCTCTGCTCCGGGGCATCTTTTTCATGCTGTACTGTCATTTCCAAGGGCAAAATTGTAAAATCGTGGAATCATCGTCTGGATTTTCACAAAATATTACTATTTTGCCAAAAGATTGTACAAACCCTGCCCCCCTCTGATGTGCTATACTAAAATCAACAACCGGCCTGTTTCCGGCATTTCTTCTGCCATACAGGCCGCCGAAACAAAGAAGAAAACCAGAAGGAGCAGTATCGATGAGAGAGATCATTTCCTTGAACGAAAACTGGACCCTGTCCTTCCCCAAGGGCGAGCGTCCCACCGAGCAGGTCACCCTGCCCCACACTTGGAACGCTGTGGACGGCATGGACGGCAACGGCAGCTATCTGCGCACCACCGGTGTCTACACCCGCACCTTTACCCAGCCCAAGCAGCCTCTGGCTGGCGGCCGCACCTACGTTGAGGTGCTGGCAGCTGCTCTGGCCGCAACCGTGAAGGTCAACGGCCAGGTGGCAACCACCCACGAGGGCGGCTTCTCCATCTTCCGTGCCGATGTCACCGACCTGTGCCACGAGGGCGACAACGAGCTGACCATCGAGGTCTCCAACGAGGACACCCCCTCCATGTACCCCGCTTCCGCCGACTTCACCTTCTACGGCGGCCTGTACCGCGGCGTGAACCTGATCAGCGTGCCCGGCACCCACTTTGACCTGGACTACTTCGGCGGCCCCGGCATCAAGGTCACCCCCAAGCCCACCGAGGACGGCGGTGCCACCTTTGAGATCGAGAGCTGGGTCACCAACGGCGAAGAGGCCTATACCGTGATGTACAGCATCGAGGACTGCTACGGCAACGAAGTTGCTTCCGGCGTGCGCCCCTGCGACAGCACCAAGGTCACCCTGTACGTTCCCGATGCCCAGCTGTGGAGCATGGACGAGCCCAACCTGTACACCGTGACCGCCCGCCTGCAGAAGAACAACGAGACCTTTGACGAGATCTACGCCAACGTGGGTGTCCGCAGCTATACTGTGACCCCGAACGACGGCTTCTCCATCAACGGCGTGCCCACCCCGCTGCGCGGCGTGGCTCGCCATCAGGATCGTCTGTACAAGGGCAACGCCCTGACCGCTGAGGATCACTACGAGGATGCCATGCTCATCAAGGAGCTGGGTGCCAACACCATCCGTCTGGCCCACTATCAGCACAGCCAGGACTTCTACGACGCATGTGACGAGCTGGGCTTCGCCGTCTGGGCTGAGATCCCCTTCATCAGCGTCTTTAAGAAGGACCCCTCCGCTCACCAGAACTGCCGTCACCAGATGACCGAGCTGATCATCCAGAACTACAACCACCCCTCCATCATGTTCTGGGGCCTGTCCAACGAGATCCTGATCGGCGGCATCTGCCAGGAGCTGGTGGACAACCACCACGACCTGCAGAAGCTGGTGCGTGAGCTGGATCCCACCCGTCTCACCACCATTGCCCACGTCTCCAACACCCCTGTTGACGGCCCCATGCATCACATTACCGATGTAGAGAGCTACAACCACTACTTCGGCTGGTACGGCGGCAAGATGGAGCAGAACGGCCCCTGGCTGGACAAGTTCCACGCCGAGCACCCCGACATCTGCATCGGCATCTCCGAGTACGGCACCGAGGGCATCATCAACTGGCACAGCAACGATCCCCAGTGCAAGGACTACACCGAGGAGTATCAGGCACTGTACCACGAGCATCTGGCTCAGGTGTTCGAGGATCGTCCCTGGGTGTGGGCTACCCACTGCTGGAACATGTTCGACTTTGGCTGTGCTGCCCGCAACGAGGGCGGCGTTGCAGGCCGCAACAACAAGGGCCTGATGACCATTGACCGCAAGACCAAGAAGGACAGCTACTTTGTCTACCAGGCATACTGGTCCAAGCAGCCCATGGTCCACATCGCTGGCCGCCGCCATGCACAGCGCGCAGGCGAGACCACCGAGATCAAGGTCTACTCCAACCAGGACACCGTTGTGCTGTACGTCAACGGCAAGGAAGTCGGCCAGCAGACTGCACACCGCGTGTTCAAGTTCAACGTTGCTCTGGAAGAGGGCTTCAACACCATCCTGGCCGTTGCCGGTGACGTGAAGGATTCCATCACGCTGGAAAAGGTCGAGAAGGAGCCTGATTGCTACACTCTGCCTGAGTTCAACGAGCGTCAGGAGGGCGTTGCCAACTGGTTCAAGCAGGTCGGCAGCCTGGATCTGAAGGCTCCGATGGAGTTCCCCGAGGGCTATTACAGCATCAAGGACAGCATGGAGGATCTCTCCAAGAACGAAGAGGCTCTGGCTCTCGCTACCAGGGCTGTCAAGCTGGCCACCAACTTTGACATCAAGCCCGGCGTTGGCATGTGGGATATGATGAAGCGCATGACCCCTGAGACTATGGCTAAGATGATCAACATGCCCGACGGCTTTATCGAGAGCCTGAACGCACAGCTGATCAAGATCAAGAAGTAAGTACTTCCTGCATCTGAACACCAAAAACGAACGAACCGCCCCGGCACTGCTCAAAGCAGCCGCCGGGGCGGTTTTCGTTTCCTCATCTCCACACACGATGGCAAACCAAAAGGGCCCTGCGGCATTTGCAGGGCCCTTTTGGTTATGGGAGATCATGAAATATCAAAGCATCTTTACCGTGCTGCCCCAGCCTGTGGCTCAGCGCTTTTTGCTGCGCTTCTTCTTGCGCGGGGCAGAACGGGCAGGGTTCTGGGTGGGAACAGAATCATTGGAGCGCTTCTGCTCCATCCGATATCTGACGTAATTGGGAATCACGACCGCGATCACGATCAGCAGGATCCAGACCAGGATGCTGGGCTGCTCGTGGTTGGTGTTGAACAGAAACTGCATGACATTATCCATAGGGTGTTTTCCTTTCCGGCCCAGCAGGCCGCCAGAGGGCTTTTTACAGCCAGATGTTGCCGTTCTCGTCCGGTTTCATGGGCACGGCAATGATGAAGTCCACGATGGTCATAGCGGCAGAGAAACCACTCCAGAAGGTTGCCAGATACAGCAGGCCCAGCACCGGGCGCTTGGCATAGAACTGGTGCGCACCAAACGCACCCAGAATGCACAGGCGCATATACTTCTTGCGGCTGACACAGTGCTTTTCACGGTGTTCTCTCCAGTATAACAGGTGGTCGATGGTGTTCCAGATGAACCCATGATCCGGGTCCTTTACCCACTGTGTCTTTTCTTCCATTTACGATGTACCTCTTGTTTGAATTTTGTTCCAAAAGCAGAAAACCGCCCGCCGCAAGGGCGAGCGGTTTTCCTATTTGATTTTACAGGTTTCCGCAGAAAATTGCAAGTACCAATTAGGCGTTCTCAGCCATGGCCTTCATCTTGATCTGAGCGACCTCATCCTGGATCTCTTCCATCTTCTCCTTGGTCAGGGGATAGAACTTCATAGCGATCAGGTTGCAGACCAGGCCGATCATGATCATGCCGTATGCGCAGAAGACAACGCCCATACGCAGGCCCGGGGTAACAGGGTCACCCATAACGGGGTTGTGGTCGGTGTAGCCGCACATGCTGAACATGACACCGGCGACCATGGGTGCGAAAGAGGAGACCAGCTTATCCACGAAGCTGAACAGGGTGCCCATCAGGCCGGGGACGTACTTGCCGGTACGGTAGACTTCGTAGTCGGCGCAGTCAGCGGTCATGGGGATAACGATGTTGCCGGAAATGCCCTGGAAACCAGCGGCGATGATGGTCAGAACGAGGTACAGGATCAGGAAGTAGCCCCAGTTCAGAGCACCGGTAGCGGGGTTAGAGGTCATGGTGGTGGGATCGCCCAGCAGCCACAGGGCTGCCAGAGCGCCGTTGATGACCAGACCACCCACAGAGCCGATCAGCATAGCCTTGCGCTGACCCAGTCTGGTAGCAAAGAAGCTGATGAACAGGAAGCACACGATGGTGCTGGGGATGGTGACCAGACCGGTAACGTTACTCTGCAGCAGGTTGGAACCGGCGATGCAGGCGAACATGGCGACCATGACGGCGCTGGACTTTGCAGAGGAGCCCAGTTTATCGGTAGATGCGGACAGGACCAGCATCTGAATGGCACGGTTGTTCTTCAGGGTATCCCAGTAATCCTTGATACCGACCTTGATGGGCTTGCCGGTGCCGAAGAACTCAGGACGATCCTTGGGGGTAATGGAGATCACAGCGATCACGGTGAAGCAGGCGGACATGATAGCGGTCATCAGCCACAGGGTGTGCATGAACTGGGTGGAAGCGTAGCCGCCCACATCGGTGTAGCCATCAGCAATACGAGGGATGATGATGCCCAGAATGGCGAACAGCAGGGTGTTGAACACGCCGTCGAAGGAAGCGAACATGGGGCGTTGCTTGGGGTCATTGGTCATGCAGCTCTGTGCAGACTTGGTAACAACACACTGGCAGGTGTAGCCCAGATAGTAGACCATCAGGACGACCACATAGAAGGGGAAGCGCACGCCCTGAGGCAGCTTGTGGGTGACATGGAAAGCGATGTAGCTGGTCACGCACAGGATGATCTGACCGATCACGATGAACGGGCGGTTCTTGCCGAACTTGCCGTTGGTCTTATCGACCATGAAGCCGACGAACGGGTCAGTGACACCGTCCCAGATACGCATCATCATGGTCAGGGAAGAAGCGACCATCATGCCAACGCCGACCCAGCCCATCAGGTAGTAGGTAGCGTAGTTCATCATCATCAGATAAACGTTGGTTGCGGTGTTGTTCAGCGCGTAGCCTGCGATACGCCACAGGGGAACGCGGTGGATGCCGTTGTGCTCATAGTCCTTATCATAGAACTTATCCGGCAGACTTCTGGTTTTTGCCATTTCATTCTCTCCTTTGTTCACACAGGAACATTCTCCGTTTTCTCCATGGGGCTTACAGCTGCCACTGCGTACCAGCCCGTCCGGAACTTTATGTCTATATTATGAACGTTTTTTGATATATCTGTTAGTAATATTTTAAGGTAAAACAGGTCGATTTTACGATTATGGGAAAAGTTTCACGAATGTGAAAAATTCTATTGTGCTTATTGCACAATCAATTGATATACTAGTATAGCACAACGCCAGTTAGCCGCCACTATGTTCTGCGCCGGAGAACGGGCCTGCAAACGCCAGAAAGGGCCCACGGCAAATGCCGCAGGCCCTTTCTGGCGCTAGGAGGTAAATGAATGAATAGAGGAAGATGTCAGATCAGGATGTCGCCGTTCTCATCGGCCTGCATGGGCAGTGCAATGAGAAGGTCGGTCACGCAGAGGAAGAAGGGCACCACGCTCCAGAAGAACAGGGTGTAGAAGGCCGCCAGCGCATACCGCTTTTCATAGTAGCGGTGGCCGCCGCACCAGCCCAGAAACAGGCAGAGCAGAAGGTACTTCTTTTTGTTCACCTTGTGCCTTACGCGGTTCTTTTTCCAATCGTGATACTTACCAATGAGGCCCGGGCTCTTCTCCTTTTCAAGATCGATGCCGGCTTCCAGCTTGGCATCCTGCAGCGCCAGCTCCGCCTTGATAAAGTCATCCCGTGTGAGCTCTTCGCCGGTCTCCAGCTTGTGGAACACATCGTCCGTTACCTGCTGGCGGCTGCCGGTGCCGTAATAGCCGGTGCTCCAATCGTCCTTTTCCTCGTCGTAGTGCTCCACATCGCCCAGCAGCTCGCCGGTGGTGGGGGCCTTTTCCGGGGCCTCAGCGGAGGGGGCCGGGGTGATCTCAGGGGTCTGGTTCAGCTTGTTTTCTTCTGCCATAGTGGTATTCCTTCCGGGTCTCAGGGTATCAGAAAGTCCTGCGGCAGAGGATGGCCCGCCGCAGGACATTTCCGGTTACAATGCAGGACAGCGGCGCTGTCCCGGATTCAAAATTTCCGCAGGGAGATGGTTGGCCTTAAGCCTGCTTTGCAGCAGCCTCAGCCTTGATGCGGCCGATCTCAGCCTGGATCTCTGCCATCTTCTCCTTGGTCAGGGGATAGAAGTGCATAGCCACAACGTTGCACAGCCAGCCAACGATGGGCAGCAGGACGAAGCAGCCGATGGTTGCCCAGAAGATGCCGTCAGAGTACGGAGTCATGGTGTCGGGCAGAGCGTCCTTGAAGCCGACCATGGAGTAGAACAGAGCCACAACGGTAGCAGCCAAAGAGGAGACCAGCTTATCCACGAAGCTGAACAGGGTGCCCATCAGGCCGGGAACGTACTTACCGGTACGGTAGACCTCGTAGTCAGCGCAGTCAGCGGTCATGGTGATAACGATGGAGGAGGACAGTGCCTGCACGCCGGACCATGCGATGACCAGCAGCACGAAGATCAAAGCGGTGGTGGTCCAGCCGGTGAACAGGGTGCCCCAGGTGTCAGGACGGATCAGGCGGAATTCGGGCAGAGAGAACTTGGAAGCATCGCCCTTGGGGTTGAAGAAGAACAGGAACAGGGTGATGGCGATGGAGCCGATGATGCCGCCCCAGGTACCCACCAGCATGGATGCCTTCTGGCCCATCTGACGAGCGATCTTGTTCATCAGCAGCAGAGAAATCAGGCAGATGGGGATAGAGGTGATCTGAGAGTAGCTGGAGTATGCGGCATAGTTGCCGAAGATGATGCCGAACAGGCAGATCATAACGGTAGCGTTGCTCTTGGTGGACATGAACAGCTTATCGGTAGATGCGGAGACCACCAGCATCTGGATGGCACGGTTGTGAGCCAGGGTGTCAACGTAATCCTTGATGCCGACCTTCTGGGCGGTGCCCAGACCGAAGTACTTCGGATTGTCCTTACGCCACAGGGCGATGATGGCGCAGACTGCAAAGACAGCGGACAGGCCGCCGAACATCAGCTGCATGGTGGTGAACAGGCCGGGGTTGTAGAAAGCGGACAGGCTGCCGCCGGACTTCTCCACGATGCCTGCCAGAGCAGGGTTCTGTGCCACCAGAGAAGCGATCTCGGCAGCGTTGGCCTCGGCAGTCAGGGTGAACTTGGGCACCAGGACATCGGTGACAATGATGGGGAACATGATGTTCATCAGAACAATGTTATACACAGTATCGCACATTGCGAAGATGGGGCGCTGCTTGGGATCGTTGGTCAGGCAGGTCTGAGCAGACTTGGTGACAACGCACTGGCAGGTGTAGCCCAGGATGTAGACCATGTAGATGATGATGAACGCAACAAAGCGGACACCAGTGCCCATCTTGGGGATGAAGTTGAACATCACGAAGGTGGTGACGAACATGATGATCTGACCGATGGCAATGAACGGACGGTTTTTGCCGAACTTGCCGTTGGTCTTATCGACCATCATACCAACGAACGGGTCGGTGACACCGTCCCAGACACGCATGATGGTAACAATGGAACCGGCCAGCACGGATGCCAGACCGACGATACCGATCAGGAAGTAGCTGATGTAACCGACCACCAGCATGTAGGTGTTGGTGGAGGTGTTGTTCAGAGCGTACATCATGATCTCCCACATTTTCGCTCTGTGGATGCCGTTTTCTTCAAGCGGCTGTTTGACCTTTGCCATAGAGAAGCTCTCCTTTCAATTCTGCGGCCGGTGTGCTGCCACTCACTCCGGCCTTTCATTCGGTCCCCCGTGGGCTGCGGCTGCCACATCGCGAACCGGGGGATTTTTATGTATACATTATGAACTATCCATCAAATTTCTGTTAGTAAAATTTTGAGGTAAAACAGGACAATTTTACTCTCCTTGGGCGAAATCAACAGTTTTAAAAAACAGCGTTCGTCATTTTGCACATGATTGCAAGATACTAGTACAGCACATTCCACAAAACGGGCTTGTATTCTAACCGCGCACAAAAAAAGAATACAAGGAAAGTGCGGAAATATCCAAAAAATTTTCTAGTTGTTCCGCGCGGCGGCCTATTATAATAGGTATAGCATCTGCGGCTCTGTGGCATGGGCCGCTGCGTTCAAAAGAAAAGGAGAAAACACTATGGCAGTGAAAGCATCCGAGCGTGTAAAGCGCTACCAGAACCCCAACGGCCCCACCATCAGCACCGTGGAGCGCAAGGTCATCGAGCAGGACGGCCTGTATTTCAAGGACATCGACGGCACCGGCACCGTCAGCGCAGTCAACGACTGGCGCTTGACCCCGGCTGAGCGCGCCGAGGCCTATGTCAAGGTTCTGACCACCAGCGAGAAGATCGGCCAGATCTTCACCTCCGACTGGCGCATGGGCCCCAAGTATCCTTCCCCCCGTCTGGCAGCCAACGGCCACAAGCCCGTGGCGGACGAAAGCGGTTTGCTGGACGAGGCACCCGTGAACGTCTCCGACAGCATCTTCGGCTCCCAGTCCCTGCCCAGCACCTCTGACATGGTCAAGAAGAGCTTCAACCGCCACGTCATCCTGCGCGAGAGCCCCACGCCCGAGGATCTGGCAGATTACCTGAACCAGCTGCAGTATCTGACCGAGACCTGTGATCACTTTGTTCCCATGCAGGTCATGTCCAACAGCCGCAACGAGAACGGCGAGGTCGTGTTCGGCATGAACGATGCCACCGGCGTGTTTGCCACCTATCCCGGCACCCTGGGCATTGCTGCTGCCGTCAAGGGCACTGCACGCATCGACATCATCGACAAGTTTGCTGATACCATCCGCCGCGAGTGGAACGCCTGCGGCCTGAAGAAGGGCTACATGTACATGGCCGACTGCGTCACCGACCCCCGTTGGCAGCGCACCTTCGGCACCTTTGGCGAGGACCCCGCACTGATCGAGGAGATCTTTGACCACCTGATCCCCGGCATCCAGGGCGGCAGCAACGGCGTTACCCCCGAGGGTGTTTCCATGACTGTGAAGCACTTCCCCGGCGGCGGTGCCCGTGAGAACGGCTTTGACCCCCACTATGCAGCAGGTCAGTGGAACATCTACGCCACCCCCGGCTCCCTGCAGAAGTACCACATCCCGGCATTCCGCGCAGCCATCCGCCACAATGCCGAGTCCATCATGCCCTACTACTCCAAGCCCAGCGCCGAGAAGAGCGCTCCGCAGGAGGACTTCAACGGCAACCCCATCGAGCTCCAGCCCTACGGCTTTGCCTACAACAAGGTGTTCATCGACGGCCTGCTGCGCGGCCAGATGGGCTTTAAGGGCTACATCAACTCCGACACCGGCATCGTCCACAACATGTGCTGGGGCGTTGACATGCTGGACGAGCCTGAGCGCATCGGCTATGCCGTTACCCAGAGCGGCGTGGACCTGATCTCCGGCCTGCTGGACAACGAGCTGGGCGAGGAGAGCTACGCCCGCGGCACCAACGACTACTACGACACCCACGCGGTGCCCGCCGGTTTCAAGAAGGAAGATCTGGTACTGACCGATGCCAGCCTGAACCGCGCTGTCAGCCGCACCCTGACCGAGCTGTTCCGTCAGGGCATGTTCGAGGACACCTACGCCGACCCCAGGAAGGCCGCCGAGGTCGTTGCCACCAAGGCCGACTGGGAGGAAGCTTCCCGCGTGCACCGCGAGTCCGTTGTCCTGCTGAAGAACGACGGCACCCTGCCCCTGAAGGACGGCACCAGGGTCTACGCTGAGGCCTTTGGCAAGAGCGCCGAGGCCGGCGAGGCCGCCACCAAGGCCCTGCGCGAGATGCTGGGCAATGTCACTCTGGTGGACACCCCCGATGAGGCCCAGGTGGTCCTGCTGATGGTCAGCCCCCAGTCCGGTGCATACTTCAACGCCACCCCGGGCTACCTGGAGCTGGACATCTGTGAGGACAAGACTGTCTGCAACGTGGACGAGAGCGGCAAGCCCACCACCGAGACCCACAAGGAGACCACTCTGGTGGGTGCAAACCGTCTGGCCGGTATCGCTGCTGCAGTCCACGCACACGGCGGCAAGGTCGTTTCCAACATCAACTGCCCGCTGGCCTGGGAGGTCGGCAATGTGGAGAAGATCTCCGACGCTCTGACCGTCGGCTTTGACACCTACCCCTCCGCAACGCTGGATGTGATGTTCGGCCGCTTTGCTCCCGTTGGCAAACTGCCCCTGACCCTGCCCAAGGGCGACGAGGTGCTGGCTGTGAACGCAGACGGTGTCTGCATCAGCCCCAACGACGTGCCCGGCTTTGCAAAGGATGCCTACATGCCCGACAGCATGAAGGACGAGAACGGCAAGGCCTACGCCTACCGTGATGCCGCAGGCAACTACTACGAGATGAACTTCGGCCTGACGTTCTGAGGGAAGCCCTCTTCGTCTCGCTCAAACCAAAGGAGACACTTTCCATGGCACAAACGCAGAAAAAACAGCAGGATATGGGCACGGGTGACGTGAAAAAGCTCCTGCTTCAGCTGATGATCCCCGCCGTTGTGGCGCAGGTGGTCAACCTGCTGTACAACATCGTGGACCGCATCTACATCGGCCACATCCCGGGGATCGGCGCGGCGGCTCTGACCGGCGTGGGCCTGTTTACCCCCATCCTGATGCTCCTGAACGCCTTTGCCATGCTCATCGGCTCCGGCGGCGCGCCCCGCACCGCCATCGCCATGGGCCAGGGTGACAAGAAGCAGGCCGAAAAGATCGTCAGCAACAGCTTTACCATGCTGCTGCTCTTCTCGGTCGTCCTGACCATCGTCTTTTACGCAGCCGCACCCACCCTGCTGCGGCTGTTTGGTGCCAGTGACACCACCCTGCCCTACGCTCTGGCTTACAGCCGCATCTACATTCTGGGCACCATCTGCGTGCTGATCGTGCTTGGCATGAACACCTTCATCACCGCGCAGGGCTTTGCCAAGATCAGTATGCTGACCACCGTTATCGGCGCGGTCATCAACATCGTGCTGGACCCCATCCTCATCTTTGGGCTGGGCATGGGCGTAAAGGGTGCTGCCATTGCCACCGTGCTGAGCCAGGCAGTGGGTGCCATCTGGGTCATCCGCTTCCTCACCGGCCCCAAGACCATCCTCAAGATCCGCAAAGAGGACATGAAGCTGGAAGGGAAGATCATCATGCCCGTGCTGGCACTGGGCATTTCCACCTTCGTCATGCTCTCCACCGAGAGCCTGCTGTCCATCAGCTTCAGCTCCAGCCTGGCCCGCTACGGCGGTGACGTGGCCGTGGGTGCCATGACCGTGATCACCAGCGCCTCCCAGCTGTGCACCATGCCCATCTCGGGCATCTGCCAGGGCGGCCAGCCGGTGATGAGCTTCAACTTCGGCGCAGGCAAGAAAGACCGCGTCAAGCAGGCATTCCGCTTCCAGCTGACCCTCTGCTTGAGCTACACCACCATCTTCTGGCTGCTGATGATGCTGGTTCCCGGTGCAGTGGCCGGCATCTTCACCTCGGATGCCTCCCTGATCGATTACACCACCTGGGCCATGCGCATCTACATGGCGGGCATCTTCTCCACCGGTGTCCAGATCGCCTGCCAGCAGAGCTTTATGGCGCTGGGTCAGGCCAAGGTCAGCCTGCTGCTGGCCTGCCTGCGCAAGATCATCCTGCTGATCCCGCTCATCTTCATTCTGCCCCACGTCGTGTCCGACCCGGTGTTCGGCGTGTTTCTGGCGGAGCCGGTCAGCGACATTCTGGCCGCAACCATCACCACCATCACCTTCTTTGCCCGGTTCGATAAGATCCTCGACCGCGGTGCAGCTCACGTATAATCCCCATGCAAGAACGCCTGCCGGGCCATTGAGCCTGACAGGCGTTCTTTTTACGCATCTTCCGTGATTATTTTCCGCCGGGAAAGGAACACGTCCTTATTGAAGGGCGAGACATACGTGCACTCATACTGCACCGCCTTGATGCGGCTGTAAACAAAGATCCTTCCATCCCGCAGTACACCACGGGAAGTGATATCCATGACCGGCAGCCCCTTTTTGCAGTGCAAAAGTTCGGCGTGCTCTGCATCCAGTGCTGCTGCATGGTAGTTGGTAATAAAGTAGGCA